>Ga0082212_10008113_pt1 | contig 13780 bp, 12 predicted proteins | sample TergutNt197P3_FD_71548 | JGI IMG/M metagenome (GOLD analysis project Ga0082212, IMG submission 71548) | Neocapritermes taracua P3 segment gut microbial communities from Petit-Saut dam, French Guiana - Nt197 P3 | ecosystem: Host-associated > Arthropoda: Insects > Digestive system > Gut ... | reverse complement strand
CATCATGATGTCGCCCGGCACAAGGTCGGCGCTGGCAATCTCAATCTCCCGCCCGTCGCGCAGGACGTTTACCCGCGGGGCCGACAGGTCCTTCAGCGCGCTCAGGGTCCGGTCCGTCTTCCACTCCTGGATGATCTCGATCGCTATAATGCCGGCGACGAAGATAAGCAGTGTCAGGCCGTCGGCCGGCTCGCCCAGGATGAAATAGATCGCGGCCGCGATGATAAGTAGAAGGAACATCGGCTCCGACAATATGCCAAGCGCCTTGCGCGCGAAGCTCTCCTTCTTCTCCGACGCAAGCTCGTTTTTCCCATACTGCGCCTGAAGCACCCGCGCTTCGGCCGTGGTCAGCCCGCTGCGGCCATACTTGTCATTTGTCATAATGACTACCTCCTTTTAAACGCCTGCGGCGTTTTCAGATAGCTCTTATGGCACTTGCTACTCAGTGTTTATGTCCCCGATAAAAAAGCACCTATGGAACAACCTACTGTCCCACAGATGCGCGTCTCCCCATCTGCTGCCGGGAGTCCCGGCCCAGCCCCACAAACCCTTAGGGGTTTATCGCCTGCTCAGTTTGTACTGTAGCTTAATGCAGTGCAAAAAGTTACTAATAGTAGACCACAAACGCGCCGGATTGTAAAGGCGTGATTTTTCCGGGCGATTTTGGCAGCATCCCTTGGCAGCAGGCAGCATCCCCATGATTTGCCGGTTTGTTACAGGAATGCAACAACAAGGCTCGAAATTAACGAAAAATTTAGCGGATTTTAACTTTGCCTTTCGCTAAATCATGCCTGTTTTTTACAATTGAACATTACACTTATACCATAAGAACAAATGGCGGATTGGAGGTTTGCATGAGAATCGCATATTTTACAGATACATACGCGCCCGAAGTGAACGGGGTGACGAATACGCTGGGGAGGCTCAGCGCGTACCTCGAGCGCAGGGGGATCCGGCATAAGTTTTTCGCTCCGGTATACGGCAGCGGTTCCGATTTCTCCGGGATGGGCCTGGACACGGCGATGCGCGATGTGCACCGTTTCTTCGGGTTCAAGGTGGCCGTTTCCCCGAAAAGCCGCCTGGCGTTCCCGATCCCCGTCCGCATCTTTCAGCTCTGCGACGAATTCCAGCCTGACGTGGTGCATGTAACGACCGAGTTCGGGCTCGGCCACGCCGGCGTGATATACGCTGCCATACGCAAACTGCCCCTTGTGATGAGCTGCCACACAGACTATCTTGCATACCTCGACTATTATCATCTCCGGCCGCTTGAGCCTATCGCCGAGCTGTTCTTCAAGGTCTATTACGGATACTCCCACAGGACGCTGGCGCCTTCAAAATATACGATGGAGCAGCTCAGGGGAAAGGGGTACGGCAATCTCGGCATCTGGTCCCGCGGCATCGATACCGGCGGGTTCAGCCCCGGATACAGGGATGGCCGCGTGAGGGCGCAGCTTGGGATCGGGGACAGGTTCGCCTTCCTTTTCGTGGGCAGGATCTCGCCGGAGAAAGGGCTGCACATGCTGCTTGACGCAATCGGCAAAATCAACGAGGCCCATCCCGGCAAGGCGGTGTTTGTCTTTACCGGCGAGGGGCCGTATGAAAACACGATACGCCGCGCGGGCTACGATAATGTAATAATGACGGGCTTTAAGCACGGCCGTGAGCTTTCCGAAATCTATGCTTCCTGCGATTGCTTCGCGCAGCCTTCGGGCACCGAGACGTTTGGCAACACCTGCCTTGAGGCGATGGCCAGCGGGCTTCCGGTAGCGGGGGTGGCTAGCGGCGGCGTTATAGACTATCTGGCCCACCGGGAAAACGCTCTGCTCTGCGAAAACGGCGACAAAGACGGGTTTGCTGCCAATCTTTTGGAATTGATGGACGACCGCGCCCTCCGCCGCAGACTGGCCGAAGCCGGACTGAAAACCGCGCTGGCCCGGGACTGGGACCACATTTTCGACAGCCTGCTTGAGGAGTACGAGGCGGTCATACGTGACAACACGGAGACGGCATTGGCCCGCGCATCGTAGGTGGGAGAGGCCGCAGAAGGCAGAAGTGAGGATCGTAGAAGGAACAGGCCGCAGAAGGGATAAATCACGTAAGGAATAGTTTGCAGAAGTGTGGATCGTAGAAGGAATAGGCCGCAGAAGGGATAATCACGTAAGGAATAGCTCACAAAAGAAAGCGGTTGCAGAAGGAAAAGATAGTAGAAGGAAAAGGAATATGTTACAGGAGGTTATTGGCTATGAGGTTTTGGAACCATTACAGGATGGGCCGGTTGATGTACAGGAGGATGACTGAAAATGGGATGCGGATCAATGAGTGGGCATTCGTGCTCGGCAACCTTGCGCCGGACATATCGCTGTCCTATCTTTACAGGCAGCATTCACGTGAGGTATCTGCACCCTATCTGACGAAGCAGCTTGAGTTTCTGTACGGGGGCGGCGCGGCGTATGACGAGGCAGGCTTTTCTTATTCCCTGGGCGTGATGTCGCACTATGTCTGTGACTTCCTGTGCTACCCGCATACCGCAGCTTTCAAGGGAGGCGCGCGCGAGCACATAATGCACGAAAACAACCAGACGGTAGGCCCCGCAAGCATGTTGCCGTTCAACAAGAAAAACAGCGTTGGGATGGACCTGGATAAGCTTACTTGCATACTCGACGAATATATATCCAGGCGCGAACGGCTCTTTGCGCAGGACGAAGCCTCTGCACAAAACGACGTCCAGATCGCCATGCACATCTCGACCTGGGCCGCTGCGGGCGCCTATCTTTACGCAGAAACCTCCGCTGCCATGGGACCTGCAGCCGCCCGCTTCAGCGAATCCCCTCTCATGGCCGAAGCATAGCCCTCCTCCGCTTCAGCGAATCCCCACTCATGGCCGAAGCATAGCCCTCCTCCGCCTCAGCGAATCCCCACTCATGGCCGAAGCTTAGCCCCCTGGCTGCGAGCGGTAAAAGAGGGGCCGGTTCCCGCGTCTTACAGAACAGAAGGAACAGAAGAGGACGGTTTCTTTTGTCCTGGCAGGGGATGAACAGCGAGGAACACAAAAAGAACCGTCCCCGCTGTGTTGGGCGTGATTTTTCCGGGTATTTGTGTTTTAATAGTGGCTAAGCAATTGTTGATATATTTCAGGTACTTGCGGGAAAACTGTCGATGCTTGCAGGGCAGCGGCAGATCAGCTGTTGAAGTACAACAGGCAGTGACGGAAGGGTTGTTGGGCAGACTATGATTTATGATAATGTATTGGAAGCTATTGGGCATACGCCACTGGTACGGCTGAACAAGATGACCGGGCCGGATGACGCGGAGATCCTTGTAAAGTTTGAGGGCGTGAATATCGGCGGTTCTATAAAGACCAGGACCGCCTACAATATGATACGGGAAGCCGAAAAAGAGGGGCTGATCAATGACAAGACCATTATTGTCGAGCCGACAAGCGGCAACCAGGGCATCGGCCTGGCCCTCGTCGGGGCGGTGAGGGGGTACCGGGTAGTCATCATTATGCCAGATTCGGTCAGTATCGAGCGCCGCAGTCTTATTGAGCAATACGGCGCGGAGGTGATCCTTATCGAAGATGAGGGCGACATCGGCAAGTGCATAGACAAGTGTCTGAACACCGCGCTGAAAATGGCTGAAGAGGACGAAAACGTTTACATACCGCAGCAGTTCACAAACCCGAACAACCCGCTGGCGCACAAGCACAACACCGCGCTGGAAATACTTGAGCAGGCCGCGAAGCCGATACACGGGTTTTGCTCCGGCATCGGCACAGGGGGCAGCATCTCGGGGATCGGCGAGATTTTCCAGGCGCTGTACCCGGACGTCCTGATATGGGCGGTGGAGCCGGAGAACGCGGCCATACTGGCCGGGGGGACGATCGGGACCCATATCCAGATGGGGATCGGCGACGGTCTCATCCCGGAAAATCTCAATACGGATATTTACTCCGACATATACATCGTTACCGATGATGAGGCGATACAGACCTCAAAGGATCTTGCAAGGCTGGAAGGGCTGCTTTGCGGGATATCCAGCGGGACAAACGTGGCCGCCGCGAGGGAGATGGCGAAGAAGCTCGGCAAAGGGAAAACCGTCGTTACGATTCTGCCGGACACAGGCGAAAGGTATTTTAGCACGCAGCTGTTCGGCTGAACGGTTACATTACATAAAAAACGGAGGGGGCGCGGCGCTGGCATTTGCGGCCTATGACGCATGCGCCTTCTTCGGCTGACCGGTTGCATTACACAAAAAACGGGAGAAAAAATAAGCTGTGCGCGCATAATATGCTGATGGCGCATTATGCTTATTAATCATTAGAAATCAGCATTACCCGGTGGTAGACTTCCTTTATACTCATACTGCGGTTGACTAAAGGAGGATGACATGGACTTTAAGGCTGGTACTATCGGGACCATTTATAAGAATTATTACAGGCCGGAGCACGACGCGCTCCATTTCAAGGACAGGACCTGGTCGTACGCGGACCTGGACGACAATGTGCGGGCTTTCGCGAACTACCTGAAGGATCAGGGGATCGCGAAGGATGACAAGGTGATCCTGAACGCCGGGAACTGCCCGGAATTTCTGTTTCTGTACTGCGGGATCGTGCGCAACGCGGCCATTGTCGTGCCTGTGAACCCGATGCTTACGAAGCCGGAGCTCGCTTATATCGCAAACGACTCGGACGCGAAATGGCTGATCATCCAGGAAGGCGTAATGGAAAAGCACGGGTATACGGCGGAGGGGCTGGCGGATTCGTTCGGGGTCAGGGTGCTCGTTTTGAACGAGGAAATGCTCGCGGGGGCCCGCGCCGCTTCGCGCGACGATTTCGACCTGGTGGAGGACGTGAACGACATCTCGACTTTCCTCTACACCTCGGGCACGACCGGACAGCCGAAGGCGGCGATGCTCTCGCACCACAACCTGGTGGTCAACGCGTGGCAGGACGCGGTGATGCTCCAGATGTACGAGGAGGACGTGTTCATGTGCGTGCTGCCGATGTTCCACGTCTTCGCCTTCACCACGAGCATACTCATCCCCCTTTTCAAGGGCACGTCCACCGTGATAGTCGAGGCCTTTGCCCCCAAGACCGTCATCAGCGAGCTCATCGGGAGGAAGGTGAACATCTTCCTGGGCGTCCCGGCGATGTACATGGTGCTGATCGAAGCGGGCAAGAACAACGTCAAGTTCCCGGACCTGCGCATCGCCGTCTCAGGCGGCTCGGCGCTGCCGGTCGAGATCTACAAGCAGACAAAAGAGATCGTCGGGCTGCCGATCATCGAGGGGTACGGACTCACCGAGGGCTCGCCCGCATGCACTTTCAATCCGACCTACGGCGTGCATAAGGCAGGCTCGATCGGCGTCCACATCCCCGAGATCACGGTGCGCGTCGGCGGCGAGAATGACGAGGAACTGCCTGACGGCGAGGTCGGGGAGCTCCTTGTGCGCGGCGAAAACGTTATGCGCGGGTATTATAAAAGGCCTGAGGAAACGGCCGCGGCTCTTCGGGGCGGCTGGCTGCATACAGGCGACCTCGCGAAGAAAGACGAGGACGGCTATTTCTTCATCGTGGACAGGCTGAAGGACATCGTCGTCGTTGCCGGGCTGAACGTCTACCCGCGCGAAGTCGAGGAGGCCCTGTACAGCCACCCCGCCATAAAGGACGCCGCAGTGGTCGGCGAGCAGGACAGGCTCAGGGGCGAGGTCCTTGTCGCTCATGTCGTTTTGAAAGAAGGGGCGGAAGCCGAAAGCAATGAAATCATCTCATGGCTCAAAGAGAGGCTGGCGGCCTACAAGATTCCGCGCCGCATCGAATTCCGGGATGAGCTCCCGCGGAACAGCTCGGGCAAGATCCTGAAAAGGATGCTGAAGGAAGGCTGATTCCCTGGGCTGGCATAATACACGGGGGGGCTTATCTCCCTGCCCCCCTGTGCCCTCCTCCTTTCAACGGTTCAGGGCCAGTCCTGACGCGCCCCCGACGCGCCGTTATTCATCATCGGCATCCAATTCTTCATTGTAATCCAGTTCTTCATCGGGATCAAACCATGAATCATCCTCGTCCTCATCCTCAAGAAATACATCGAAAGTGTAAATTCTCCCGCAGCTCCCGCATTCAACGTTTTGGTCGAACATACTCCCTTCAACTTCCCTCAGGTACAGGACATCATGGCCGCATTCCGGACAAACCCCGATTAATGTACAGTTGTCATTTGCCATCATGTAACAATCCCTGAACCATAGTGCTTCTTCAACAATTTCTTCGGAATAGCCAGTCTTCCTCGCGACATATCCACTCTCACTTTCATTCGGCAAAGAGTCTTCCGCCTCTTCAAGCGTAAACGAATCGCCCAGGCAGACAATCTTGAAAATAAACTCTTTGAACGTCGTGCTGCCGCCAATATCCTTTTCATAATACTTAAAGACACTGCCCCCCGGGGCCGTCCTTCCAATGATGTACTCCGTCACTTCAAGACAATAGGCTTCCATATCTTCATCCATACCCGCATCTCCTTTTTGGTTCATTATACTTCACCCGTAAAGATTTGAATATACGGATATGCTACCCGTTGCCCTGTCAGAAACATTTCAGGAAACTCCCTGATGGAAGCAAGCAGCCTTCACGCCAAAGCTGCGGTTTTCAATCACGGCGCCCGTCAATCAGCCAAGGTGAACCGCTCGAAAACCCCGCCTGTTGAAAACCCGACATAGTACACCGGGTGTTTTTCTGCCTGGTACCCTTCCCAGCCTAGCTCAGGGGAGACAATATACACTTTCTTGTCGGGCAGGCCCATTTCCTCTGTTGCGTCGATAATGCCGTCCCGCATGATAGAAAAGCCACAGTCCTGTTTCCCGTTTGAAACCCGGTATTCCTTCGCGCACCTGATTGCCTCTGCGCAGCCAATCCCGTCAGGGAACGCCTTGTCATTATGGTATTCGTTTATAAGTTTTTCGTTTTGTGTTGTGACCGTCACGGTCGCTATGTCTGTTACGCCGAGCACGGCAGGCGACCCTTCATCGCCGCCCCAGGCCTGAAAGCGCATGCCCTCATAGATGAAGCTGGCAAAGTAGCCGATCCCGTAGCCTGTTTCTATAAAAACAGAAAAATCCTCGATGCCGGGCTTGTCAAAGAACCCCGCAGGGGCCTCCCCTTCAGCAAAGCCCGTGAACAGCTCGCTCGCCGTCGTATAGATCCCTTCGCAACGGATGTCGCACTCCTCGATGGCCTCGGCGGCATCTTCATCGTACGGGAGGTACTGGGTGATGAACAGGATGTAGGAATAAGGCTTCGCAGGGTCGACGAAACACATTGCCGCAGCATCCACGCAGCTCAGGAACTGCGGCTCAAGGCCAGGTTCAGCCCGCAGTATGCCAGCCATAGGCTTGCCCAGGCTTTCAAGAATCGCCCGGTTCAGGCCCAGCCCTTCCGGCGCTACCGGCTCGGGCTCGACAGATGATTCACCATCTTCCGTGGCAGGCGGCTGCGCGGCTTCGGGCTGCTGCCTCTCTGCTTCTTTTGGCGCGCAGCCAGCTATGCTTACGGTCGCGATTATTCCTGCGGCAATAAGCGCCGCTACCCTTAACGCCCTCACGATTCTTTTCATAGGGTTTCTGTTGTTGGCCATGACGACATTCACCTTCCCCTCCGTTGACAACCATCCGCAGTTCATTATACTACGCCCATCCCATTGGCATCGCCCACTTATCACTTATCACTTATCACTTATCGGCCTCAAAAAACCTCTATTCTGCCTATAAGCGTGTCCTCGTCATCAACATCTGAAAGCCCGCTGTCTGTCGCAAAATATACTTCGTCTATCCGGAAACGCATCGATTTTGTCTGTATTGGGGCTTCAAAAATTACTGACTGGGGGCTTCTGCCCCACCGCAGAGTGAATGTTTGCGAAAAATCATCGGCTATGACAGTTACTTTCTTTACCGCGTTGTTCATATAGTACAGGCTGCCGGATTGGCCCCACTTGGTGTAGCCGTTTATGATGGAGAAGCCATGGACCGTTTGCGCGTCGGCTGAACTCAACTCGATCCACTCCCCAACCCCCGGGCCGGCAACGCCTTCGCACCAGGCAGTATTATAGTCATCGTCGCATACATGTCCGGCATGGTATGTAACGCTACCGACCCCGGCCTTTTCACTGCTTGCGGCCACTGCCGGAAATTCCGGGCGGAATGAGCCTTCCGGGCCATTTGAAGGCAAGGGGCGCCATTCAGCATAGGACGCCGCATCCGGATCTGAGCCATATTCATTCAATATCCCTTCAAAATCGAGCTCGGAAATCTTCGTGCTGCTGTGCGATAATGGAACCACCCGTTGCTCCTGATAGTATTCCGGTTCCCATATGTTCGTGGCCGGGTTTTCAGATAAAAGCCACCCCGCAGAACAGATCCTTTCGAGGTGGTTGCCATCTTCGATTCTGTAAAACTCATACACCCCGACATCAGAAAACTGCTGCGTCCCGACGACGCCATAATAGCCGATATAAACACCTTCCGCGTCTCCTTCCCCATAGTCCTCGATCAACAGTATCCCCGTATTATTTTCCACCGTCCATATTTGCTTGATGAACACGCCGCGGTTGTCTGTAAGGCCCACCATTTCGGTTTCGCGGGCATCCAGGGCAATAAAGAGTTCCGGCACATCATTGCCATCTATGTCATGATACGCGTAAACCCATTTGTAGCCATACTCTTCCGCCCCGCCGAAAAAGCGCCTTATATGTTCATAAGGGGCTTTATTCATCACGGTATCATATACCGCTTCCCAATTCGGTTCCGGATCCAGGCTTGCCGGCCAGTTTTCCTCTCCTATTTCCTGCGCGGCCTGTTCAGGCCCGGCTGCCGGTTCACTTTCTGCCCGGGCCTCCGGCTGTGTGGTTTCTGGCGTTTGCCCTGGCTCGGCTTCCTTTGGCGCACAGCCAGCTATGCAGGCAGCCATGAGCGCGCAAACGGTGATGAGGGCTAAAAGCTTTGGCGCCCTCCCGGATTTTTTCACACGGTTTTCCTTTTCCTTATCAGCCATTATGGCGGTCTCCTTCTTCTCTTGCTTTTTACACAGCCCCAGCCCGTGCGGGGCACTTCGTATGATCCGTATACCAGAAGCACTTGGCACAGCCGACGCATTCATTGACAGGCTCGCCGGAAAGGATTTTCCTTGGGAACGCCGGATCTGCCAGGATGCCGCGCGCGACGCCCGCCATGTCAGTCAGGTTGCCTGATACAAGGGCCTCCGCTTTTTCCTGTGTTGTCGTCCCTCCCACGCCAATTACAGGTACGTTGACGGCGGGCTTGACCAGCGAGCCCCCATACGCCATGTCGCTCAAAGGAAAATCCGCCGGGGCCGGCAGCGGCGCCGCCATGCTGTAGGTGATATTGAACATATCGGCGCCGGAGCTTTCAAGATACCTCGCGGTTGCGAGCCCGGTTTCCAGATCAGGCAGATAGGCGCCCATGCGGAAGCATATGATAAAGCTTTTGCCAAATTTCGATTTTATCTCGGGGATGATTTCTGTTATTAAACTCGCCCTGGCCTCAATGCTGCCGCCAAAGCGGTCAGTCCTCTGGTTGGCTTTTGAATCAATCGTCTTGCAAAGCAGGAAAGCATGGCCATAGTGAAACTCAATCCCGTCAAAGCCAAGCTCGCCTGCCAAAAGCGCCGCGTCCAGAAGGCACTTTTGCTTTTGCTCGATTTCGCCTGTCGTAAGCGCGTTAAGGTCGGTTTCGCGGTCGCCCCCCCAGGATAGCTGGATGAACGCGAGGGCGCCGTTGCTGTGAATAACATCCGCGATCCGGCTGAGCATACGCCTGCTTCCGGGCGTCCATTGGCCAGAGCCCTCAAGCGCCGCGCTCGGCTTCAAATCGCTTTGGATGCCAAGCGCGTTAGTCCCCTGCACATACACAATACCGGCGCCGCCTTCTGCCGCTTTTGTGTAATGGTCAAGGTGCTGCGCCCCGAAATAATCGTCCCCGTCGCCCCGGAACGAGAAGGTAACACAAGGCAAGAAGACGATTCTGTTCTTTGCGGTCCTGCCGCAGATCGTGATCGGGTCCGATAGTTTAGTCATGTCATGATTCTCTTTCCATATAGATTTTTTCCTGGTTCCATGCATCAATAGTACTCTACATGAAAGAAAGAAACAAACAAACTATCCTCTGGATTTGCATCTACGCCTCTGGATTTGCATCCATCTTGACATTTTTCATTTTTCCTTGCGGCGGTTATGATTGCAGAAAGTTATACTTGGCCGAAACAGGGTTAAAAAACGCACTTTCGGCTGATTAAAAAAAATCGCGAGTTGTCTTTTGCGGGGAAGGAGCCGCCATGAAGATCATTCATTAGGAGATCTTTGATATTTGTTCTGCGGAAGTAATACGTTTTTTCCGTTTGTTTCGTGCCTTGTTCCTTTGTTAATATTGCGAGATTACATCATCCCGGACCCAGCCAGTCAGAGGTTTACCATCATAGTATTGCTTCTGGGTGTCTTCATTTCTGAAAGAAAGAGGTATATCTACCTCGTGCCACAAAAACCCCGAATCATCAACAGATGTGATGCCAGTTGGAACCAGGACAACATCAGTCCTTCCTTCCTGGATATACGCGATCTTGTTGCCATCGTCCATTTTACCTGCTTCACCGTCAACAACAGGTTCGCTGCGGACATATATACCGCCATTTACATCCCAGCCAATAAAAATCCCTATCTTCTTTCCCTCTAAAACAATTTCCCCGCCACCGTTATAGTGTTCAATTCGGCGATTGAATTCATCTTCTGCCATCAATAGCTTCTGATTGCTCAATGGATCGCTTTCCCAATCCCCTTCCGCATATACATCTGAACCGTAGGCAAACCCGGGGTATGCCTGCTCAAAGCTTTCTTTTGTATATAGATCTGGGTTGAATAATTGATACTGAAAGCGTGCTTCCTGTTTTACAGAAGCGCCATCATCTCCAATTGAATATATAAAGACATTCCCCCATCCTTCATCCTGGACTTGCTGTATTATATATTTCTTCCCATCATTGCCTTGATACAAACGGCCGGCTCCGCCAGTTCCATACCATGCGCTTAACGTAACCAATGCAATAGGTACATCGTTTTTTAAGGTATAAATATCGGCAATATCTGCATAATAGTATTCGCCATTAGACATCAACTGCCCTATTATCAATTCAGGGATGCCATTGTTGTCAATATCGTAAATTGTATAATTATCTAAACTATAGTTGAAAAATGCACTAAACAGTCCAACCAATGCCCAACTACTCCCCGTAGAGTCCTTTTCATCCAAGTATTCCGGATACTTTCCTTCCAAATACTCAAAGTCTGGCCCTCCTGAATTCCCGGCATTTTGTTTTTCTATACTCCCTGATTTATGTGCCGCCCGGTATTTTTCTAATGTCGGTTCATACAGCGCCTCCCAGTCCTGCTCTGCCGGCCCGGGCTCTGCCGCTGGCTCGTTTTCTACCGGGGCTTCTGTGTCTGCGGGCAGCGTTGCTTCTTGCTGCTGCCCCGCGTCCACTTCTTTTGGCGTGCATCCGGAAATACTTACAGCCGCGAATATGCCAGCTACTATAAGCGCAAAAAGTTTTGCTGCCCTCCCGATTTTTTTCATAGGATTTCTCTTGCTTGCCATGATGACGATCTCCTTACCTTCCGCTTGCATCCATCCGCACTTCATTATACTACGCCATGCCGCCGAGCTGTATCAGGCTGTTTACGTGTATGCCCGCTGTGTCCGGTTTCGAACCGTCCCCTTTTGTCTTCTGAACTATGCTACAATGGGCGCAGGGGGGACGGGATGCCCAAAAGCGCGAACCAAAAACTGAAGATACTGTATCTTTTGAACATGCTCCTTGAGGAGACGGACGAGCAGAAGGGGCTGACCATGGCCGGCATCATTGCCCGCCTGGAGGCGGCTGGTATCCGGGCGGAGCGCAAGTCGGTCTATGACGACATCAATTCGCTGAAGGATTTTGGCTATGATGTCCTTTCGAAGCGCGACAAGACGGTGGAGTATTATATCGGGAGCCGGGAGTTTGAGCTGCCGGAGCTGAAGCTGCTCGTGGACGCCGTACAGAGCTCAAAGTTCATTACAGAGCGGAAAAGCACTGAGCTGATAAAGAAGCTGTCCTCGCTTACCAGCCGGCGCCAGGCCAAGTCCCTGCAGCGCCAGGTATTTGTTGCGAACCGCATCAAGGCGCAGAACGAAAGCATCTATTATAATGTCGACGCGCTCCACACGGCGATCCTCGAAAGGCGCAAGGTCTCGTTCAAGTACTTCGACTATGATGCGGGGAAGAACCGTGTCTTCCGGAAGAACGAAGGCGACTATGTAGCCGACCCGCTGGGCCTCTCATGGAACGACGAGAACTATTACCTCATCACCTGGTCGGAAAAGTACGACTCATACGTACACTACCGCGTCGACCGGATGGCCGGCATCACGGTGCTTGACGAGCCACGCGGGGACGGCGCCAAGACCGAGAACTTCGACATCGTGGAGTATTGCAAGCGCGTCTTCAACATGTTTGGCGGCGACGACGTGCGCGTCGAGCTGACCGTGGACAATTCACTGATCAACCCCATGATCGACCGCTTCGGCAAGGACGTGATCCTCTACCCCAAGTCTGATGACGCGGTCCGCATAATAGCAGACGCCACCCGCAGCAACACCTTCTTCGCCTGGCTGGCGCAGTTCGGCGGCAAGGTCCGTATCGACGCCCCGGACAGCCTCCGCGAGGAATACATAAAACACCTGAAGGGCATCATCAAGAGGAATAAATAGGCGACTCCTGCCCGAACACATTTAAGCATAGTTGACAGGATCCATGCATTGTCCGGAATATCGGACACGTTTTCGGGTATCTTAATAATTGAAAGGAGTACGTCATGCTGTCAAATTACGAACCGTCCAGAAGCTATCTGGATTTCCATATCGCCGGCTTTGCCCATCACGAGGGCCTAAGCGTGATCGAGAACCTCACGCTTGGCACGCAGGTGAGCCTGCGCTGCGAGCCGGGCAATCCCTACGACGCGCAAGCCGTCGCGATCTATTTCGGCGAAACGAAAATCGGGTACGTCCCGAGGGACGACAACCCTTACTTGTTTCAGCTGCTCTACTATGGGCACAGCGGCATCTTCGAGGCCCGCATCAACAAGGTCGACACCGCCGCACACCCGGAGCAGCAGTTCCGCGTCGCCGTCAAGATTGCCGACAAGCGCTGATTGCAGGCGGGAAAGCCGGCACCTGGTAGCTGGTAGCTGGCAAAGAGTTGCCATGTTTGCGATGAATCCGCTTTTCAATTAGAGCCGCCAGGAGTATGATTAAGACAGTTATCAAGAAATGGGGAGGCTCTATATGATTACAGATAAGCAAGAACTGCGCGCCCAGGAATGGGACAAGGAGCGCAGGAACAAAATGTCCCCGGAGCTGCACGCTGCAATCCTGGGGCTCCTTGAAGAATGGAAGGCGCAGACAACACCGGATGTCTGGGAGGAATTGCGGGGCTCCGACCCCATCCTTGCCCATTTCGGCCTTGGCATGTGGATACGTAATACTTACCTCTACAAAAATGAAAAAATCCAAGAGGACTTCAGGAAAGCAGGATACTTCTTCGTCGACGATATGTCGGAAGTGATACTTGAAATATGGATAGAGGAGCTGAATAAGCAATAGGCCAGTTGTGATCTATGCAACCAGCCTGGCCTTAAGGGATCCCGCCGATCCTCAATCCGCATAGGGGATCCCGCCCCTTTGTATC
>Ga0082212_10008112_pt1 | contig 13781 bp, 15 predicted proteins | sample TergutNt197P3_FD_71548 | JGI IMG/M metagenome (GOLD analysis project Ga0082212, IMG submission 71548) | Neocapritermes taracua P3 segment gut microbial communities from Petit-Saut dam, French Guiana - Nt197 P3 | ecosystem: Host-associated > Arthropoda: Insects > Digestive system > Gut ... | reverse complement strand
ATTATTTAGTTATTTTTTATAATTATTATTATATTTTAACTATTTTTTTAGTTTATAGCATGTTTTAATTGTTTTTATTAATTTTTTAACTATTTTTTTAGTTTATAGCATGTTTTAATTGTTTTTATTAATTTTTTATTATTATATGGAATATTTTAATTATTTTTTTATTAAATATTATATATTTTTATTTTAATTATCTGATTGATATTCAAATTAATGATATAATACTATTTATCATTCTAACATTTTTTTAATATAATATTCAAAGGGAATAACATCTTCAACAGCTCTTGGAGCAATTATAGCTACTTTAAGCATTTGATTTTCACTATCTAAGTCTATTGTTAAGGTTCCTGGAGTGAGAGTAATACTATTAGCTAATATTGTTTGAGATATGGGTCTTGTAAGATTAGTCTTAATATCAATAACTACTGGATCAATTGACTCTCCACTTCTAATAGCCCTCATAGCTGTATCAGCAGTTGCAATTATTATCTCCCTTATAAGTACTAAAAAGTAAACAATTCCATAATAAAGTCTATCTAAAAACATTTAAGCAATCTCCATTTTTATGAAAAAATTTTTATAAAAATTTTAATATAAATTATATAATAATTCAATTTTAAATTATATAATATTCAATTAGGTTATAATCATATATAATATTCATTCGATTATTTAATTAAATTATCATGATTAATAATTAATTTTTAAAGTATATAAAAATTTTCATTATAAAAATATTAAATTATTAATATAAAAAAATTTATTTAAAAAAAAGATTTTATCATAGAAATAAAAATAATAATAAAAATAATAATATTCTGTGTAGTGGAGTTATATTATATTTAATCTTAATTATAGTGGAGTTATATTATGTTTAATTTTAATTATTTTAATTATTTTTCATTTTCTTTATTCACAGTCTTCAAATATATATCCACATTCATCACAGCGAAGAGCTTTCATTTCACCATGAAATCCATGTTCACCCGAAAATTTTCTAAGAACAATTTTATCATGATTTCCACATTTGGGGCATTTAGCTAATATTTGTTCCATTTTCATGATTATAATTATAATTTTTATAATATATAATTATGATGTACTAATATATTTAAATAATATTTATTCAATTGTTGTTATTAATATTCAAAATTCAGCGAACAGGAGAGTAATAATTTTAAGAAAATATCTAAAGAATCTAAAGAAAAAGTTATTGTTAATACAGATATCAATGGAAATTCTTGGAAATTATTCTAATATGAAATAATTCTAAAAATCATTACATTAATGAAAATAAACTTGAGTATTGTAAAATAGCTAAAAAAGTAAGAAAAATAAAACAAAAAATGGCAAATTTTTTATGAACCTTTAAAGATGAAAATGGTCTAAACAGTTCTATTCCAGAAGGAGTTAATGAATCAAGAATCAAATGGCTTAAAAATCCTAATAATAATGGTAAAAAGATAAAAATCATCAGAAGATAATAATTATAATAAGTATAATAAATACTATAATTTATAGAATTAATAGAACTTGTAGGAATTGTTGAAATTGAAGGAATTATAGTAATTATAGAAAATGCTGGAATTGTATTAACAGCATCAATTGTATTAATTGTGGGAATTGAGGGAATTATAGAGTTAAAATATAATAGTATAGGAGAAAATATCTGGTAAATATACTCAAATAACCCATTATATAATGGGATAATATAGTTAAAAAACCCTTCAGGTGAAAACAGAACCCCTAATAAAAATAATACTATAAATGGAATTATCAATTTCTTGTTTAAAGTAAAAATAGCTAAAAATATTATAATTATCACCACTGGCAACAAGTGAATAAACAAGCTATCCCACATATTTATTAATCCCAATGAATTCAAAAATAGGGACAAAATAGCTAGACTCATCAATGCTACTAAAAATATCAATATTGATAAAATAATGATTCCAATTAAAGAATGGGTAAAACCTCTATGATTAGAAAAATAGAAGATAACTGGCAGTATACACAAAATTATCCCAATAAAATAAGGAAGTTTAGATATATATAAAACAATACACAGAATAATTCCTATTATTTCCATCCGATAAATATTAATTTTTTTTATATCTAAATCAAAATCAGATAAATTAGCTCCAATAATAGCCATAGCTATAGAAATTGGATTTAAAAAAAATAATAAAGATAAAAGTATTGCAAAAATAGAATGCCATTTATAAGAAGAAATAAAAACCACCAAACCAATATTAAAATAATAACTATATAATATAATAGTAAAATGATAATTTCAATACCATTAGCTACTATGAATATTTAGATATTATAATTAATTATCTATTTCCCAAGGAGATGATAAGTAATATTATTATAATTTTTAAAAATTTATTCTTATAAAATAAAATTAATAAAATAAAAATTAAAAAAATAAATATTAAAAATTAAAAATATAAAAAATATCATAAATTAATTTAAATTAAGTATAATTTATATTTATAGTTTAATTATTATCAATAATTTTTTTTATACTATATCCTTTAAATCAATTTATACAATAGTATTTTTATTAATTTTAAATAATAATAATATAATATATTATATTTTTTATTAATTTATCATTTAAATTGTTGTAAAAACATATGATTCCCCCCCCCCCCTATATACTATTTTTAAAGAATATTAAGCCGAAATATTTAAATATAAATAATTTTAAAGTATATAATGTATTAATTAGATTTGATATTAATAAATATTTTATTATTTAAATTAGCTATTAACAATATAATCAAGCTAATTTTAAAAGATAGTCACTAATAATATTATTATACTGGCTATTTTTTTAATATAATAATTTTGGTGATTTTTTATGGAAAATAAAAAAACAAAGGAAAAATATAACAAAAAAATAGTTAAAGGACTTTTTGCAATACTCGTAACAACTATACTGATGCTTTCAGTAGTCCCAGCATTACCATTTGCAACAGACATTGGAACTCATGTTAATGAAAAATCTATTGTTACAGCAAAAGCAGCGAAAGTAAAAGTAACCTGGAATGCAAACGGTGGGAAAATTGGAACTAAAAAAACAACAGTTACCAGTGTAAAAAAAGGCACAAAACTAAAAAAACTACAAACCGCACCAAAACGATCAGGATACGCATTTAAAGGATGGTACACCAAAAAAACAGGTGGAACAAAAATAACCAAAAACACAAAACCAAAGAAAAAAGTAACATACTATGCCCAATGGAAAAAAGGAAATTCAAATACTACAAATACAAACAATACCGTAAAAAGAGTACTAACTGCAGAAGAAAAGAAACTCGTTGGAAAATGGGTTTTACATTGGGATGGAAGTTCAATGTATGAATTCAAAGCAGATGGAACATATTTAAAAGTTGCTAGTCTTAAAAGTTATGATGCTGGATTCAGAGGGTATTATTCCCTTAAAAATGGAATACTGAAACTAACATACCAACATAGTAAAGATTACACAGGCAATGGATTTAAAATATGGGGTGACTGGGAAGAAAGTTCTCCACAGAAAATTAAATTTTATACTCGTGAAGATGGTAGTCAATATTTTGAAATAGATGATGGACTAGCTTACGATAAAAGGGTTTAATACAACATTTACAATACTTTTTAATGGAAAAACAAAGATAATAGAATCATTCACATTTTTCTTATCTTAAGTAATATGTATATTCTATAAATCAACACTTAATAAAGATACATAATATTTTATAGTACGGTATCTTTTTATTTTTTCTTTTTTTATAAATTTTATTTAACTATCTAATTTTAATTTATTTTCTTATTTTTGTGTTATTATCTTAATTGTCATATATAATTATAAAAAATCACTAGAAACAATTCCAAAATAAGATAGATAAGATACCATCTGTTCTAAAGATCTTTCATAAGTTTTTTTATCAGCTATACCATTTAGAGACAATACTTCACATGTAACAGCAGGGATTCCAATTATATTGCATTCATCTTCAATTGCTCCTTGATATGCCTTACCTGCATGATTATAAAATAATAACTCTGAGTTTATCGAGTTTGAAATGTATTTTCCTATCTCAAAGCTTTCAGGAGAAGGTTTAATTGTACAAAATATTCCTTCTTTTCCAGGAACACTATTTGGAGCAGTTGAATGGAAATCTCCAACTGATTTTATTTTTAATTGTTTAATTTTGGTTAAAATACTATTACTAAGAGAACCTTCAAGAGTAGCAACTCTATTAAGGTCTACCCCATTAAATAATCGAGTATTAATCATAGTAGATTTTGGAGCTGAAAAAGGAATTATATAAACTGTTCCATTTAATAAACCTTTTCTATCAATATCAACTAATTTATGTATTAAATTTATTGCAGCTATTTGAGGAGGTAATTCATTACCATGGATTCCTGCAACAATCATCACTTTTGGATTAGTGGATCCTATTTTAACTAATGGTGTACCTTTTATAGCTTCCTTTAAAATTTCTCTAGAAATAGAAGTATTGGGAATATTATCAAAAACATGGAAATTAGCTGATATATACGCTCCAGAATCAGATGAAATAGTGGTTATTGATAAATCAATTCCATGATTTTTATATTTCATCTTTATTCTCCTAGGTTTTATTAATTATTATGAAATTTAAGTAAAATTATGTAAAATTATAAACAAGTATATATAAAACAGTATATTAATCATATGATAATCTTATTTTAAGTATCTTTAAATATTATAATAAATAAAATTATAATATTATTAATTATAACATTATTAATTTATAAATTGTTAATTATATTATTGTTAATTTAGAATATTATTAGTTATTATAACTTAAATTCAGAATAAATAACTTATTATTACAAAATTTTAAAATAAAAACATTTATGGTGAATCAGATGGATAAAGTAATTCTTGCATTTAGTGGTGGCTTAGATACCACTGTTTGTGTTAAATTATTAGAAGAAGAGTATAATGTAGAAGTAATAACTGCTTGTGTAGATGTTGGCCAACCCAAAGAAGAAGTGGAAAAAGCAGAAGAAGCAGCTAAAAAACTTGGAGTGAAAAAACACTATGACATAGATGCAAAAGATGAATTTGCAAATGAATACATATCTAAAGGAATAAAATCAAATGCAGTTTATGAAGGATATCCTTTAAGTACAGCACTAGCAAGACCAATAATAGCTATGAAAATTATTGAAATAGCTGAAAAAGAAAATGCAAAGGCTATTGCTCATGGATGTACTGGTAAAGGTAATGACCAATTCCGTTTTGAAGCGATTATTAGATCAATGTCAAACTTTAACGTCATCGCTCCAATTCGAGACTTTAACTTAACTAGAAGTGAAGAACAAGAATATGCTAAAAAACATGGTATTGCCATCTCAAGTGAAAAAAAATACAGCATAGATGAAAATGTTTGGGGAAGAGCAATTGAAGGAGATATTCTTGAAGATCCTGCAAATGAACCTCCTGAAGAAATATATGCTTGGACTGCTTCAGCTGATAATGCAAAGTCACAACCTACAAAGGTAACTATTGAATTTAAAAAAGGTATTCCAGTAGCTATTGATGGTAAACTTATGCCACTATTCGAACTTATTGAAGAAGCTAACAAAATTGCAGGGGAAAATGGAATTGGAAGAATCGATACCATAGAAAATCGTATGATAGGATTAAAAAGTAGGGAAATTTACGAAGTTCCTGGAGCATTACTTCTAATTAGAGCCCACCAAGCTTTAGAAGAATTAGTACTTACAAAAGATGAATTATTATTTGCTGAATACATGAGTACTAAATATGCAGACCTTGTTTACACAGCTTTATGGCAAGAACCTCTTAGAGAAGATATGGATCAAGCTATTGATAATATGCAGAGAAGAGTAACTGGAAAAGTAGTGATGAAACTCTTTAAAGGTTCAATACACCCATTAGCAAGAGAATCTGACTTCAGTTTATATAATCAAGAATTAGTAAGTTTTGAAGATAAAGAAACCGACCAAAACGAAATAGTAGGTATGATTAAGCACCATGGTCTTCAAGCAGCTATTTATCAAAAATTAGATAAATAATCGTATAGCTAATATCTATTTAGCTATATTTCTTATTATTTTTTTTATTCTACTTTTATTTCTAATTTTTTATACTATAATAACAATTATAACAATTTATTTTAATACTTTATTATTTTAATTTAATTATATTTATTAAAATTAAATTATATTTATTAAAATTATTGTATTTATTAAAATTATTATAATTATATAAAATTATTAAAATTAAATTATATTTATTAAAATTATTGTATTTATTAAAATTATTATAATTATATAAATTATTAAAAAAACATATTGACATATTTAGATGTATCGATATATAGAATGTAATATATAAATTTACACTCCATTAAATTAACAGGATCTTTAAATTATATGAAAAATATTCTAACATCTCCACTAAATATGCTTATTATTGCTCCAAATATATTAAATTGTGATACTGAATTTTCAATAGCTACTCCACGACTATTTCCTTGACCCCAATCTTCTTCTCTAATATCACCCAATATTCCATCTCCAAAAATCCTATTAGCTGCAGCATTATTAATTACAACACAAATATTAGGGCTTACATTATACGAATATTCCATTATTACTTTTGCATGTTGATATGGGTCTCCATCTTTTAAATGAATATTATGTAGGGTATGACCATGTTGATTTATGGAACTACCAGGATATATCCATTTAAAACCTCCTGAAAAAGACCAAACAGCAGCCATATCTACTCCAGGAACTCCTTCTGTTTCATCTTCAGCTAAAAATAAAATCGATGAAGATAAAAGTCCAATAATTAAAAACATAACAATTATACTTATTATTGATAAAATCATTCTTCTTTTCATTTTTTCACATCTTTAAATTTTTCAATTTCCAATATAGTATTCTTTTTACTTTTATTTTTTCAAGTTTTAATTTGTTTTTAAACTATATAAACACAAATGAATATCTTTAACTGATAAAAATAAACAGGTTCAAACAACTTAAAATTACAAAATATTCTTTTAAATTAACTAATATTAGGAGAATTTTAGCTCATCTTCTAATCTAAAAAAATAATAAATGAATTTTTAAAAAAATGAATTATTGAACATACTTTAAAAAGAAAAAAATTTAATAGAATTAAAAATATAAAATATAATTAGGAACACTGAAATAAAAGATTTTGTAGTGGATAAAAATGTTAAGTGTCCACTTTGTTGTAATGAAATGAAAAAATGTAGTGAAATAAAACGAAAAAGTCACTTTTGCTGTGTAAAATGTGGATATAAAATATAATTTTTATAATATTATCTAATAATTTATTATAGTTTATTATAAATTATTATAAAATGAGAATAAAGAACTCTCAAATATTATGCCAAAAGCAAACAAAAATGAATATAGAACGAAAATGGATTTATGAGTCAAAACATCAATCAGTGAAGAATTGGATAGAAAACTAAAATTATCACTAACTCTTGAGAGTGCCTAAACAAAGTCAAAAAATATATTAATTATAGGTTCAATATAGTTAAATATAGGTTCACTATAGTTAAATATTATAAGTTCAATATAATTAAATATTATAGGTTCACTATAGTTAAATATAGGTTCACTATAGATATTATAGGTTCACTATAGTTAAATATTATAAGTTCACTATAGTTAAATATTAATAAATAAAAATATTGGAAAACTATTGAAAAAATTGGAGAGATTATGAAAGCACTAATACTCTGTGATAGAGAAAGTTTATCATATGAAGGTTTGAATTTACCTTCTAAAATAGAAACAACTGTGGAAAAATCCAACACCAAAGTAGAACTTATTACATTAAATGGTGATGAAATTAAACCCTGCCTAGGCTGTTTTAAATGTTGGGTAAAAACACCAGGGCTTTGTGTTATGACTGAAGATTGTGCTAATACTGTAGCTAGAGGCGAAATTCAATCAGATATTTTGATAATAATTTCAAAAATCAAATATGGTGGTTATAGCTATGATATAAAATCATTTCTAGATCGTTCTATACCAAATATCTCACCTTTTTTTGAAACTATTAATGGTGAAATGCATCATAAAATGCGATATAAACGTTTCCCAATTATTATCACAATTGGATATGGAAATTCCACCTCAAAAGAAAATCAAACATTCATAAATTTAACAAAACGTAATGCTTTAAATATGCAAGCTCAAAACCACTTTGTTTTTACAATGAAAAACCTTGATGAAGTTGATAAAATGACCTACTCTCTAGAAAAAGTCTTATCATCAGAGGTGCCAAAATGAATAAGTTTGTAATTATCAATGGAAGTCCAAAACCTAAAGATAGTGCATCTAGCATGATTATAGAGAAAATTGAAGAATTTTTAGATATAAAACCAATAGTTTATCAAGGAACTCGACTTATATTACAGGAAAACAATTCCAAAGAAATGTCTGATATTTTAAACAGCGATGTTTTGCTGTTTGTTTTTCCACTTTATGTTGATTCACTTCCTGCACCAATCATTAAAGTTTTAACAATGATAGAAAATGAGATAAACAGAAATGGAAAGAATCCAATAGTTTATGCAATTACTAACTGTGGTTTTTTAGAAGCAGAGCATAATAGATTTGCACTTGATATGATAGAAAACTTTTCAACACAAGTAGATATGTCTTGGGGATATGGTCTAGGAATTGGTGGTGGTGGATTTATAGCTACACAAAGTGAGAATATGGCCAAAGGTGGTCCAGCTAACAATATTTACAAAGCATTAAATGAACTATCTAACGCAATGAAAAACAAAAGTTCAAAAAAAGAAAATGTATTTGTAAGACCTAAAATGCCACTTTTTATTTATAAGTTTATGGGTAATTTAGGATGGTATTTAATGGCAAGAAAATATGGTGCTATAAGATCCCTTAAAGCAAGACCATATGATAATAAAAAATAGATTTTTATTTTTTTCTAAATTTTATTTACTAAATATTTAATTTTTTATATATTGATATTTTATATTTTTTATATATATATATATATAATTTTATATTTTATATTTTTTATATATATTTATATATATATCTATATAATTTTATATTTTATATTTCTTATATATATTTATATATATCTATATAATTTTATATTTTATTATTCAAAAAATTATTATGTTTTTTTAAATTATTTTAAAAAAAGAAATTAATGAAAAAATAAATAATTAATTATAAAAAAAGTAATTTAATATAAAAAAAGAAGAAAAATTATTAGATAATTCTTCAATTTTTTAAACTAAAATCTCTCTAAATATACATTCATATCTTGATGGCTTAATGCAGGGCGAACATCGGTTAAATTAGATGTATAAGGTAATGTTTGGAAATAATATTCTACATAATTTTTGATAGAACCATTGAGTCCTTCATTTCTTTCACCTGTAATTAAAACTATCAACCATTGGATTGCTATACATATTCCAGCAATTATTCCATAAACAGCTAATACTATTCCAATAATAAAAGTATAAATAGGTCTTATAATAAAGACTTCTAACCTATCAGCTTCTCTTTCAAAGGGTAAAAGTTCTTCCTTGTTGTTACCTAATTTTTCTATAAAAATCTTCATATTTTGATGAGATAAATCCGGCCGTGCATCAGTTAAGTTAGATGTATAAGGTAATACTTGAATATAATACTCTACAAAATTTTTTATAGAATTATTTAAACCTTCATTTCTTTCTCCAGTTATTATAACAATCAACCATTGAATAGCTTGACATATTCCTGCAATAAATCCATAAACTGCTAATACAATTGCGATTACAATACTATATATAGGTCTTATAATTAAAACTTCTAATCTATCAGCTTCTCTTTCAAACTGCAAATATTTTTCCATGAAAACACCACAAATACATTAATTATTAAAAAATTTTATATATTTATTTCTAATTTCATACATTTTTAAATATATATTTTCATTTATTTTTTTTATTTTATTTAACTCTATTTATTTAATTCTAATTTCAGTATATACATTTTATAAAGATATGAATAAATTTTTATTAATAAATAAAACATATTGACACATCTGATATATGAATATGTATATTATATATAAATGATAATAATTTCAAAGGAAAAAAATTTATAAAATAAAAATATAAATAAATACATGAACAATAAAATACACGACCTTGTTGTTGATAAAGATGTTAAATGTCCTCTTTGCGGTTGTGAAATGAAAAAATGTGGTATTTTAAAAGGAAAAAGTCAGTTTTGTTGTGTGAACTGTGGATATAAAATATAATTAATATAAACTCAATTTATCAATAAAATGATAAAAAATATAAATAATATATAACAAATTTAATACTTCAATTATAATAAATAAAAACATCTAGTATGATAAAATAAAGTCTATCAATTATAATAAATAAAAACATCTAGTATAATAAAATAAAGACTATCAATTATAATAAATAAAAACTCTAATATACTAAAAAATCAAGATAATGAAATAAAAATTATTATAATTATCAAATTTATGATTACATTAAATATTAATAATATTAATAATATTAATAATATTAATAAAAGAAATTTATTTTTAAACCACTTTTAAATCCTGGTGATTAATTGCAATATTATGTAAGTCCTTTTAATAAAGAAACAGAATTAAAGTTTCCAAAAAAAATTACAATCTATGACACCACACTTCGTGATGGTGAGCAAACTCCAGATGTTTGTTTAAACCCTCAAGAAAAATTGAAAATAGCTAGAAAACTTGATGAACTTAGAATACCTCAAATTGAAGCAGGTTTTCCCATTGTTTCTAATCATGAAAGAGAAGCTGTGAGATCTATTGCTAATGAAGGTTTGAATGCTCAAATTATATCATTAGCTAGAACTAAAAAAGAAGATATTGATGCAGCTCTTGATTGTGATGTTGATGGAGTAATATCTTTTATGGCCACTTCTGATCTTCATCTTGAACATAAATTGCATTTAAGTAGAGAACAAGCACTTAATGTATGTATGAATTCAGTTGAATATGCAAAAGATCATGGATTATTTGTAGCTTTTTCTGCAGAAGATGCAACTAGAACTGACCTTGACTTTTTAAAAAGAGTCTATAAAAAAGCTGGAGAATTTGGAGTTGACAGAGTTCATATCGCAGATACAGTAGGTGCAATAAGTCCTCAAGGAATGGGTTTTCTTGTAAAAGAACTTAAAAAAACTATTGATATAGAAATAGCTATGCACTGCCACAATGACTTTGGAATGGCTCTCTCTAATTCTATAGCTGGACTTCTTGCAGGAGGAAGTGCTATTTCAACAACTGTAAATGGAATTGGTGAGCGAGCAGGAAATACTTCTCTTGAAGAGCTAATAATGGCATTAAAAATAATCTATGGAGTAGACTTAGGATTTAAAATAAAGCATATTCAAGAGCTATCAAAACTTGTTGAAAAATACACAAAGATTAAAATACCTGTCAACAAGCCAATAGTTGGGGGAAATATATTTAGACATGAATCTGGAATTCATGTGGATGCTGTTATTGAAGAACCTCTTACATATGAACCATTCCTTCCAGAAATGATTGGTCAAAGAAGACAGCTAGTTTTAGGAAAACACTCTGGTTGTAGAGCAGTAAAAGCAAAGCTTGATCAGTGTGGCGTTGAAGTAACTAAAGATGAACTCTGTAAAATTGTAGAAGAAGTTAAAAGAAACAGAGAAGAAGGAACATATATTAATGATGATGTTTTTAACCATATTGTAAAAACAGTTCGTGGACCGTTTGATCTTTAAACAATTCCAGCAAAGAGAAATATATCATTGATAACTTTTTCAAAGATATGAAAGTTCAAAGATATTAACAGTTTGGGAGATAAGATTAGTTAATTAAACAAATAACTAAATTAATCAAGTAATTCTTCAAATTTTCTTTGCAATATTTTCTTATCAGGTAGCTTGGTTTGATATTGAGAAACCATAGCTGGAGACAAGGTTCTACTTAATGCATACTCTACCACAGTATCATCCTTGTCATTGCAAAGAAGAATTCCTATACTTGGGTTTTCATTATCATTTTTTACATCTCTATCAAGTGCTTCTAAATAGAAGTTCAACTGTCCCATATGTTCTGGACGAAATTTTTCTGTTTTTAACTCAAATGCTACTAAACATTGTAGTTGTCTGTGAAAAAATAATAAATCTATGTAAAAATCACTATTTCCTACTTGAAGTCTGTATTTTTCACCAATGAATGAAAAATCTTTGCCTATTTCTAGAATAAAATTTTTTAAATTATTTATAAGTCCCTCTTGTAATTCATCTTCATTGTGGTGTTCATTTAATCCTAAAAATTCAAAAATGTAATCTTCTTTAAAATATTTATCTGAATTTGGATAGATTTCTTTGGTATGAGTAGAAATTTTTGTGTCTGAAAGCATTGTTCTCTCAAATAAACATGATGAAATTTGTCTATCAAGTTCCCTAACACTCAACATCTCTTTTTTTGTAAGGATGATATAAAATTCCATTTCTTCTATACTATTACACCTTGAAAAAATTGTTAAGTTATGTGACCAAGTAATTTCTCTCAGCAGTGCTGAGAGTTTTGGATGATTTTTATAAGTTGAATAAAAACGTTTCATTCTCCAAATATTTTTGTCTGAAAACCCTTTTAATGTTGGTTCCTTTTTATATAAGTAATTTGAAAGTTGTTTTACCACAGCTTCTCCCCAATGAGACTCTTCCATTTTTTCATCGATATATTTACCAACATTCCAATATAAGCTAATTAATTCAATGTTAACACTTTGTAATGCATTATCACGTGAAGTTTTTATCATTTTCAAAATATCAACAAATTCTTCTAGATAAATTTCATCAATTTTATTTTCATTCATTTTATGCCTCCTTTAATACCAAAACCATTTAAAAGTTTTATTTTATTGATATATATTCAAATTTATTTTTTAAAAGCTTGTTAATGGTTATTGGAAATTTTTTAAAGAAATAAACTAATTAAACAATTAATCTCAACACTGTTGAGAGTTTTTATCAATTTTGTTTTCATCAACATTATGAATCTTTTTCTAAATTACTCGGATAAAAACTTTATTTTATTAAAATAATCATAATTTATTCTTTAAAAGATAATAATTGTTACTAAAAACTTTTAAAAAATAATAATAGAAATTATAAACTTTTTAAAAAAATGAACCACAAATAAAAATACTGCCAGCACTGCTGACAGTTTTTCATTTTTTAAAAAATCAACGAAATCATTTTGATATTTTATCAATTTCATTATATTATAGTTTTTTTCATATTTCCTCAAATTTAAAACCTTATCTTATTAATATAGTCCAAATTTCTTCTTTTAATGTTTAATACTGTATATTATGACTTTTTAAATAAAAATAAACCTACAATTAAATTAATGACACCAGTGGTGACAGTTTTTATTTTCAAAAAACTCAAAATCTTTATTGTAAATTTTTTCAATATTTTTCATCCTTAATCGTCTTATTTTTATTAATATTAGAAATGAGATATTTATATAATATTATTTTATTTATTAATTAATTATTTTTCATTAATTATTATTTAAATAATTTATTTTACTAGTTTACTTATTTTAAAAAATTCTATTTACAGTATTTGAAATTTTTATATTAAAATTTCTAGTTTTCATAATCATACAAATATATTTATGTTTA
>Ga0082212_10008111_pt1 | contig 13783 bp, 6 predicted proteins | sample TergutNt197P3_FD_71548 | JGI IMG/M metagenome (GOLD analysis project Ga0082212, IMG submission 71548) | Neocapritermes taracua P3 segment gut microbial communities from Petit-Saut dam, French Guiana - Nt197 P3 | ecosystem: Host-associated > Arthropoda: Insects > Digestive system > Gut ... | reverse complement strand
TTTCGCTACCTTGAACAGTACGATGGCAACGGGGATTTTTATCGGGCAATCCAAAGCCTTTTCGTTCCCAGCGGTGAAACGAACTGGCTCCATGAAGCGAAGATAGAGTTTCGTTCTCCGCTCTTCCAATACCTTCTTCTTCACACTCTTTCACAGTTGGAATTCAACTTCGACGAGACTTGGGACACCCTTCTTGAAACGGGTTGCGATCCAAAATGCGAGCCGGTTACACAAGTGTTGATTCTCGATTACGCCCTTTGTACAGGGAAACTCGACGACCCAAAATTGCTACAATTTTCTAGTCAGACGGCACCTATTCTTTGCGGAGCACATAAGGCGTTCATTGCTGGAAACTATTCCGAAGCCGCCGAACAGTACCGGCTTGCCTTGAAATCACTCGGTAATTTGAGAGCAGTCAAAAACGCCGTGATCCCGTTTTTATCTGGTATTTTTCATGCCCTTGCTGAACTACACGTCGGCAACCGTACTTCTGTTTTGGAAAATGCCAAAGCCGCCGTTGCAAATGCAGGCAGTGTCAGTCGTGGAATAACGATCCCGTTTCCCATGCGTTTGGAGGGATGTTGGAATCTTATCTCCGTAATAGCACAACGCTTGGTCGGTCAGTCGCCCAGGCAACTTCAGATCAATACAACTTTACAAATCCCTGAACGTCCTCTCTGGCTTTCGCTTCTGCTTTCGACATACGAAAGCATTTGGTTTCAACTGAAACCAACATTTGAAGTCGAACAATTTATGAAACCGATTCTCCAGAAAGCAGAAACTCATTTTCCCTGGATTGCCGCCGAAGTTACCGAAGTTTGCGATACTCTCGAAGTCGGTAAGGCAGTTTTCAAGCCGCATGTGAAAACAGTAGCGGAATACCGCAAACAGAGCAAAACGACTTCATTGCGTGATATGTTCACCGCAAGAGATGAGTGGGAACTCTGGCTCGAAACGTTGCAAGCCCTTGCAAACGAAACGCCGAAAGCCGCCAAGAAGAAAACGGTAACAAAAAAAGCGCAACCCAAAGCACGATTAATCTGGCGAATCGACGACGAATATGCCACCGGAGAAATTGATTTTATTCCCTACGAGCAAAAATGGTTGGCAAAATCAAATTCATGGGGAGATGAGAAAGAGATCACGATGCCCAGATTGTTTAAGTCGCAACACAAACTCGACTACCTCACGGAACAAGACAGGGTGATCTGCTCTAAAATCCGGGTAAAGAACAAAAGCAGTTACTACGGTAGCAGTAGTGGTACCGAATACTCTTTCAATGACAATATCGCACTGGAATTTGTGGGGCATCCGCTCCTTTTTTCTATGCCGGACAAGAAAACAAAAAGTTCGGTTCGCATCGAGTTGGTCAACGCCCCACCGGAAATCTCGATGCAAGAAAAGAATGGAAAACTTCACGTTACGTTCTCACCGCCGTTGTTCGTGTACAGAAACGTCCACAATCACGGAGCATACGGACAGTATGGAAACCCCGACGATGCCAAAAAGGACTTTTTTACAATCAGAGAATCACCGACACGTTATAAAGTTGTCAAACTGACGAAGACCGAAGTACAAATCCGGTCTCTGCTCGGCGAAAAAGGACGCACTTTTCCAAAACAAGCACAAGGCTTGCTAACAACGTTGCTCGGAAAACTGGCAAGCGATATGAACGTAAAAACCGATGCGTCGGTCGAATTCGCTGATATGCCAACCGTTCCTGCCGATTCCAAACTGTACATTTACCTGTCTCCGTATGGCGAAGGGATTCAAGCGGACTTCTTCGTATGTCCACTGGGATCAGGCACGTCCAATCATCGTCCCGGCATTGGTTCGGAACGTATTCTCGGCGAAGTCGATGGCAAAAGCGTTCAAACAGTGCGAAATCTCACAGAAGAGAAGAATATCCGTGACGGCATTGTCGCACGGTTTCCTGCTTTTTCGCTTGGTGCTATCCAAGCAACCGATCAATATGTGTTCGAGTCTCCCAGTGATGCTCTCTCGCTTCTTGCCGAATTGAAAGATGCCGAGCGTGAGGGTAAACCGGCGGATTTTGAAGTGTACTGGCCCCAAGGCGAAAAGTATTCCGTAACATCGACGGCATCATTCGGCAATTTCAGTCTTTCGTTTGCGTCCATGGAAGATTGGCTTTCGGCAACGGGAACGCTCAAAGTCGATGGTGAAGTCTTTGAATTGCAGAAACTGTTTGAACTCTTGAATGAAAATTCGGAAAGCCGATTCATCAAATTGTCGGAGCAGAAATTTCTTGCACTGACCAACGAATTTCGAAAACGACTCGGCGAATTCAAGCGGCTCTCGCATACCAAAGGAAAAACCGTGCAGTTGCATCCGCTTGCTGCCGCCGGAATGGAAGACTTTTTCGATGCAATTCCTTCATTGCAGAAAAATGCGATATGGAATGATGTGAAAAAACGTATCGAAGCCGCTCGGGATTACAAGGCACCCTTTCCCAAAAGTTTCGTCGGCGACATGCGGGATTATCAACTCGACGGTTACGATTGGTTGGCACGCTCGGCAAAATGGGGTGTCGGTTGTTGTCTTGCCGATGACATGGGACTCGGTAAAACCATCCAAGCCCTTGCCCTGCTGTTGCTCCGTGCCGATGAAGGTCCCGCTCTGGTCGTTGCCCCGACTTCCGTCTGTTTCAACTGGGAACGCGAAGCCGAAAAATTTGCACCATCGCTGAAAATCAAGCGGATTCAGTCGATCTCCACCGGTGCGAAGGCAAAAGCCGAACGGGATAAACTCATCGCCTCGGCAAAAAAGCGAGAAGTGCTGATTACCAGTTACACGTTATTGCAACAAGAAATCGAACTCTTTGCGAAAAAGAAATATGCGACGGTCATTCTGGACGAGTCGCAGGCAATCAAGAATCCTGAATCGAACCGAGCAAAGGCGGCATTTATGCTTCAAGCGGATGTCCGACTTGCGATGACGGGAACGCCGATTGAAAATCGCCTGACGGAACTTTGGAGTCTGTTCCGGTTTTTGAATCCGGGATTGTTCGGCTCGCAAAAATCGTTTGAAGACCGTTTTGCCTTTCCGATTCATCGGGATCAATCGGCATCGGCACGAAGTACACTGCGGCGGCTTGTGCATCCCTTTATCTTGCGCCGAACGAAATCGCAGGTGTTGGAGGAACTCCCATCCCGCACGGAAATCGTTCGGGAAATCGAACTCTCGAAGGAAGAAACGGCGTTGTACGAGGCAGCACGGCTCAATGTACTCAAAGAACTGCAAGACATGAAGAACAAAGATTCAGGACAGGGGCAGTTGAAGATACTGGTGGCACTCACCCGATTGCGGCAACTCTGTTGCAATCCGAAAATGGTCTTGCCGGATAGTAAAGTCGAAAGTTCCAAACTCGAAGCATTCCGGGAAATCATGGAGGAACTCAAGGAGAATCGACACAAGGTTTTGGTGTTCAGCCAGTTCGTCAAGCATTTGGCGATATTGAAAACGGAACTGGATGCGATGGGAATCACGTATCAGTATTTGGATGGTTCGACCCCGGAAAAAGAGCGGCAAAAGCGTGTGGAGGCTTTTCAATCGGGCGAGTCGGACGCTTTTCTCATCAGCATCAAGGCAGGCGGCAGCGGCTTGAATTTAACGGCAGCGGACTATGTCATTCATGTTGATCCGTGGTGGAATCCGGCTGTGGAAGACCAGGCGACGGATAGAGCGCATCGCATTGGTCAAACGCGACCGGTAACGGTGTATCGTTTGATCACGCAGGGAACGATTGAAGAGAAGATTGTGCGTTTGCATCACGAAAAGCGGGACCTTGCGGACAAATTGCTTGAAGGCACGGATCAAGCGACGAAACTTTCGGCGGCAGAGTTGATCGATATTTTGCGGTCGTAACAAAGTGTTGATGGCAGGGAATCTAAACGACATTTTGCGGTTTGCTATCGAGAGACGCTTGGAGGTTTTCAACGGCGATTTGCAACAATCGTTGCCGAGTGGCAAGTGTTCCCCAAGCGATGTGCGGTGTGATAAAGCAATTCTTCGCACCAATCAACGGATTGCCCGTATCGCTCACATGTTCCAAGCCATGATAGACATCCAAACATTCCCGTACCGTGCCCAACTCTGCGCTTGCAATGTTCCCTATCCACGCTGCCCCATCCCCCAACACCGAAATGTCCGAGATCGAACCCAATCGCAACTGTCTGCGCCAAAAGTTGATCCGTTTTTGGAACGCTCCACACTCTTGAGTTCGTCGTAGTAAGCGGCGGCTTGTTCAAGAAAGAGTTTGCGGGCGGTTTGGCCGTCGAGTTTCTGACGCTCCGGCATAGCAATTTGTTCGGGTTAGAGAATAATAACCAACCTATTTTACCTATAGCCCCCAATCGCGCAACTGGGAATGAGCGCACCCCTTGGAGTGTTGGAGTGCCCCGACGGAATAGTGGTCGAGTTGTTCAAAGCAGATCAAGCGAAGGTCGCATTGAATCGAGAAAGAAACATTTTTCGAGTTGCCCAAACACAACCGGAAAAAATCGGTTATAGTGAACACATGGCAAAGAATAGCGAAATAACATTAAGTTCCAGAGACAAACAAACACTCCAAAATCTTCTGAAAATGGCAGATGCCGTTGCGGCACAAACCTTGCGAAAGCGTGATCCTGCCGTTGATATACCGGTACGTGCGCTTTCCAACGTCAATTTCAACGAACGGAAAAAAATTATCGAGATGGGCAAACGCACCTCGCAACGGCAACTCTTCAACCTCTCGCAGGCACGAAGTTTTATGCAAACGATGCTCGTTGCCAGCGGAACGAAACAACTCATTGAACAGGGCAAGACCACCAGCATCCGGGGACTCTACTATCTGCTCAAACACACAATTGAAGGCGTAAAAGAAGAAACCTTCGACGAACAGGGCGAATGTGATAACGTCATCGAAGATATGGAAGTCTTGCTCAATTCTCTCCGGGAAGAACTGCATCTTGCTGCTGAAGGTCGCGGCAATATGGTCGGCAACATTACGCTCATCGACAACGGCGACGAAATCGACTGTACCCGGATGGGCACCGGCGGATATGGAATCCCCTCGATTGTCGAATCGAACGTGATTCAATTCAAAAAGTGTACCGCCCAATTTGTGTTGCACGTCGAAAAAGGCACGGTTTGGCAGCGGTTTAACGAAGACAAATTTTGGAAAAAACACCAATGTATTTTAACGCACGGTCAGGGACAACCGCCGCGTGGTGTGCGGCGATTGCTTTATCGGCTACATAACGAATTGAAATTGCCGGTTTATTGCCTGCTCGATAATGATCCATGGGGATATTACATTTACAGTGTTATCAAGCAGGGATCGATCAATTTGGCGTTTGAATCGCAGCGAATGGCTGTGCCGGAGGCAAAATTCCTCGGCTTGCGGAGCAACGATTTTGCACGGTGCAAGTTATCGAACAGTGTGAAGATTGCGTTAAACGAGCAGGATCGCAAGCGGGCAAAGCAAATTTCTGAATATCCATGGTTTGCCAAAAAAAAATCATGGCAAAGGGAAATTGCAATGATGCTCGACAATGGGTTCAAGTTGGAAGTCGAGTCGCTGACGAGTCGGGACATCAGTTTCGTCACGGAGGAGTACGTTCCGCAACGGCTCAAAGAACAACAGTTTTTGGACTAGTACATCATTTCCCAAATGATATTCCTTTTGTTTCGCACAAAGGCACGAAGTTCTCAAAGGATTTTGGGGAGGCATTTTGCCCCTTCGTGTACTTAGTGCCTTTGTGAGAGAAAAAAATAAGGAATAGTATTTGTGAAACCGTGTATTAGAAGGCTCAAAAATAATAATAATAACTTTATCAACCCAAAAGAAGAGCATTTGAGAGGAGGGGGGGCATGTTTATTACACTGGACGGCGGAGACGGTTGCGGGAAGAGCACGCAAATTCGCCGTCTTGCCGAAAAATTACAATCACAAGGACACGAGGTGGTCTGTTGCCGCGATCCGGGCAGTACGCCGCTCGGCGATGCCGTGCGCACCCTTTTGCTGAATCGGCATGAGTTGTCCATCGCCGACTTGACCGAAGCACTCCTTTTCATGGCGGCACGATCCCAACTCCTCCACGAAGTGATTCGCCCCGCTTTGAAAACGAATAAAATCGTCCTAGCAGATCGGTTTTTGATTTCAACGTTGGTCTATCAATGTTACGCAGGAGGGATTTCCGAAGAGATTTTGGAGCCTATCAGTGCCGCCGTAGTCGGGGAAACGACCCCGGATTTGGGAATCATTTTGGATATTCCTTACGAAATTACGGTTCAACGTGTCAAAGAGCGGTCAGCACCCGACCGGATGGAACGCAAAGGAGAAGAGTACCACCGCCGGGTTCGGGAAGGTTTTTTGAAGTATGCCGCTGCCAAGCCGAACCGGTATGTTGTCATTGACGCAACCCCTTCTCCCGATGAGGTTGCCCATGCGATTTGGCAAATCGTATCAACTTCGCAACGTTTCGACAGGATGGACTCGTGCCGCCCGCAGTGACGGTAAGACTCCCGCCACCACCGCAATAAAAATGGCACCGACAATAATGCCTATCACGGTGGGAATATCGACAATCGTTGGAATTTCGTGAAACGAGTAGATTTCGGGACTGAAAATATCGCGTTTCAAGATGTACGACAACACCGTCGCAATTTCTCGAATGTATTCGACAATTAAGAGTCCCAATCCGAGTCCCAATGCCGAGCCGAGGATTCCCAGCGACAGACTGTAATAGAGAAAAATCTGCATCACACCGCTACTACTTGCACCGAGAGCTTTCAAAATTCCGATGTCCTTTTGCTTTTCAATAACGATCATATAGAAAATCGCCAGAATACCGAAACCTGCCACTGCAAAACTCATAAAGAGGATGACGTTCAGCATTGCCAGTTCGGTTGCCACTGCATCCAGCAGTGGTTTTTGATCATCCCTCCAAGTATTGATGGAATAGAATTGATAAGGAAATTTTTCCCGTAACCGATCCCGCACCAGGTTAATTTCCACGCCCGGTTTTGCCTTGATAAGAATCCGCGTGGTCGTTAAGGAACCGGAGTCTGCATCTATCATTCCCCGGAGTCTCTGCAATTTTTCGAGGGGAACGAAGACCAGTTTTCGGTCATATTCCGCCATTTTACTTTCGTAGAGATCCGTCACGGTAAAACTGTCACTTTGGAATTCGAGTTTGAAATCGGCGGTAGGAAAAGCCAACCTTACATCATCACCGGGTATGAGTGCAAGGTCTTCCACCACGATTTTTTTGCCGGTTTTAGGATCAATGGTGCTTTCACGATTCATTGCGGATGCACCGATGCCGACAATGATGCCGGTATGTTGTTCCTTTGCCGGGTCGAACGTTGTTGTTTCGTCTTGGAATTGCGAAAAGGGATCTTCGGGTTGATCTTCGGAATGTTGCGAATTTGCAATTTGGCTTTGCTGAAATTTGGTTCTCTCCGCGCAAAACCGCCGCCACCCCCAGCCTGCATATTTCATCATTTCCCTGTAAGAGCCTTTACCTCCGTCTCCTTGCACGTCGTACCCCTCGTCGTGCAGATCAAAACTCAAAAGTTGCCGATTATCAGGATGTTGCAAGTACGAAGCGAGTTTGCTGACTTTCGCTTGGGTGAGAACATCGACTCCCACGATGTCCACCGGGAAACTGACTTGCTCGCCGGTTCCTTGGATTTGGTAGAGGAGCATACCCGGCGTATAGGCAATCGGCGTGAGTTCTTCTATCAGGTCCCCGGCGACTTGGAAAATTTGTTCCCGATGCCACTCATAATGGGGAAAACCTTTATTCATATTGCGGGATTCAAAGATCACGTCGGCAAGAATCCCTCGAACTCGATCCTGCATTTCGCTGGTGAATCCGAGCATGACGGCATTGACGGCGATCATGGTGGCGACCCCGAGCATGACGCTGATCACCGATGCCAGGGCAATGAACCGCGTCAAGAGATACCGCCAGCAGAGAAGGAGTTTGTACATGGAGGAAATGGTAATGAAATTGCCCATTCGGGGCAACGTCAAAAAACCGGCAAACATCGAAATCCATTACGAGGTAGGGTGAGGGCTGATAGGATGCCTTTCCAGAGCATTTCGAGACAAAAAAGTCATTCATTGATGTCTTGCAATATGGCAGGCTGCGCCGTTAAACTTCCCTTATTTTCCCCATGTTGACAAACTGCCCACCGGGACGTAAAATAATCACCAGTCTTCGGCACTTTTGCTCCTTATGAAAATAACGTCCCTTGAAATTGAGCGGTTCGGTCTTTGGTCAGGACTGACGCTCTCCGAACTTTCGGATGGTATCAATGTCTTCTACGGAGCCAATGAGGCTGGAAAATCCACCCTCATGGAGTTCATCCGAGCCGCCCTCTACGGCTTCGGCAATGACCGACAACGATTCGTCCGAATTCCTAGCAAAACCCAACAGTCCCGAACTACCGATGCCCACCACGATCTCACGCCCTTCGTGATTTCCGGCGGAATCCTCGAAATGGAAACCCGAAATGGTGACCACTACCGCCTCCGGCGAATGTTTATGTCCGACCGAACCGGAAACGAAGATCAAATCGACATCCAAACCGCCGACGGTACCAAACAAGGAACTCAACTGTTACGCTCCCTGGTTTCCGGGGTTGATGAGCAAACATTCAATAATGTCTTCTCCATCGGTCTCGACGAATTGCAGCGGCTCGCCTCCCTGAATGATACCGAAGCCGCCGAAATGCTCTTTCGGTTAAGCGTCGGAGTGGATCGCGTTGCCATCGTCGATGCAATCAAAGAATTGTCTGCCCGGAGGAACAAAATCCTGAACATTGCCGAAACCGAGGCAAAGCCCTCGTTGCTCACGCAACTCCTCCTCCGTCGAGAAAAAATCGTCGAGGAACTGTCCGATACGAAACTTCTCGTCAGGCAATATGTTCAACTGCGGAATGAACAACGAGTTGTTGACCGAACCGTTGCCCATCTCGAAGAGGATCATGCCAAACTGCAACGCGAAAAGCGTCTCTACGAAATTGCCAAAAATGCGGAATCGATATGGATTCGCCGGGATCATATCAGGGAAGAAATTGACGCAATGGGAACCGTCGTTGCTGTTGCTGAAAATATCATTCAGCAGTTGACCAGCGTTGAAAATGAATTGACGGAACGCCGCTCCGCCTTTGAAAAAGTTAAAGAGGAATATCAAAAGGCAACGAAAGCGATCACCAGTTTACCGATTAGCGAAAAGGTTACGAAACTTGCCCCCCGTATCGAAATTTTGCTCGAAGAAGAGCCGCGAATCGTGGAACTCGACAAAGAAATCGGCAACATTGAATTGGAAATCGACAACTACAACAAACGTATTGCCGAGTCGGAATCGCAACATCGCCGGGGACATTATCCGATGCCCCGTTCAGACCAAAAAGGTGCAGACAAACCGGCAGGCGAGGCGGTTGCAGTGTCGGCGACGCAGTATCACGGTCACTCTGCACACACCATTCAGGCAAGCATTTTGGAAGAGTACCGGAGTTATGCCAAGTCAGTAAACAAGTCCCGAAAGAATCTTACAAAAGCACAGGGACTTCAAGCGGAACTGCAACGGCGTTCCAAAGATTTGAATGACCGTCTCAAAGTGGAAGTTGCCAAGCGGGATGTTGCCAATCTTTCCGAAGCAGCGGAAAAGGCAAGCGAAACGGTGAATCAACTTCGTCGGCGGCAGAGCATCGCTCAAAAGGTTGCCGAAATGATGAAACAACACAAGGAACTCTGCCGAATCAATGCTTTTCTGATTCAAAATCAAGCATTGCCCGGCTGGATGTTCGGCTTGATGGTGCTTGCAGGACTTGCCGGTGCCGCTTCTATCGCTGTAGGAATTTCTCCGCAGATATTGGGGCTCGATTCGAGTTTGCGTCCTGTCCTTATTATCGTAGGTTGCGTTTTGATCGGTGCGGCGATTGCCGCAAAAAAGTTTGCAGAAAAGAACAACTCCAAAAAGTTGGCATATAATCAACAGCAACTCGCCGGATTGACCGCACATATCGATCGTGCCCGGCAAGAAGCGGCAGCGATAGATATCCGGTTTCCCTTTGCCGGAACCGCTCCGATTGAAGTCCGGTTGCAAGAAGCACAGCAGGAACTTTCCGCCCTCGAAAAATTGATGCCTGTGGAAACACAGCGACAGGAAGTTCAACAGCGGTTGAAGCAAATCGAAGTCCGATTGCAACAATACAAAGACGATAATACGGCGGCGCAAAAACGTTGGGACGACTGGCTCCACCGCGTGGGCTTGCCGAGCGATTGGACACCGGCACGAATCCGTGATTATCTCGAACACTGCGATGTCGTCGGCGACATGAAAAAAGAACTCGAAAAGCGGCGTGATACGGTCAATCAGCGGATCAAAGACTTGAAAGCCGTAACGAACCGGATCGACAATGTGATTGTCGAAATCAACTTGCCGGTTGAGGAAGGAGCGAGTTACGTCGACATTTTTGCGGCACTTCGCAAAAAATTGGAGGAGAACAGCACCGCCGTGCAAAAGCGGGACAAACTCGTCAAAGGAATCCGCGAAATGCGGAAGATGCGGCGAAAGGTCGTTGCCGACTTGCACAAGGCGAAACAACAGGAAATAGATTTGCTCCGACAATTCAGCGTGAAAACGTCGGAGGAACTCCGGGCATTACACCAGCGTCATCAACAGCATCGGCGGTTATTATCGCAGGAGCAGGGCATCCAGCGGGAACTTGAGGCGGCGATGGGTAATTTCTGCACCGAGGCGACGCTCGGCAATTTGTTGGAACCGCGAATCAAGCGAAAACAGTTGGAGCAAAAAATCGAAGCCGAGCAGATTCGGCAACTGGAGGAAGCCGATGTCGAATTTCATGACGAAACGCTGACCGAAGAGTTGGCAAAACTTGGACCGCTACCGGAAATGGAGGATTTGCTCAAAGACGTGACGAAACGGATCGAAACGTCATCGACGAAACTGCATGAAGAATTACAAAATCGGGGACAACTCACGGAGCAGTTGAAACAGGTTGCTGAAGATCAAACGGCAACGAAAAAGCAACGTGAATTGGCAATCATTGATGAGAAAATCCGTGTTGCCCAATCGGAGTGGCAAGCGTATGCGGTTTGTGCCCGAATGTTGGATGAAATCCGGTCCACTTACGAGCGGGACCGTCAACCGAGGACGTTGGCGGAGGCATCGGAATTGCTCAAACGTTTGACGGATGAACGCTACCATCGGATTTGGACTCCGCTTGGTGAAGAGACGTTGTTGGTCGATGATCGTGAAGGGAACACGTTTGACATTTCATGGATTTCGAGAGGGGCGCGGGAACAGTTGTTTATTGCATTGCGTTTGGCATTGGCTTCCGAATTTGCGAGGCATGGTTCGGTTTTACCGCTGATCTTGGACGATGTTTTGGTCAATTTCGATTCTCGTCGTGCTTGGGCGGCAATGCAGGTTTTACTGGACGTTGCCGAGTCGGGAGCAGGCAGACAGATATTTGTATTCACATGCCATGAGCATGTATGCCGGATGTTTCAAAAGATGGACATTCCAGTTCGCATCTTGCCTCCGGTGGAAGACCCTGGCAAACCGATGCGGGTGTTGTTGCCGCGTTCTGCTGTTGAGCGGCGAAAACGGATTCGGCAACGGCGGCAAAAACGTCTTGCATCGGAGCGTACGAAACAACGTATTGCGGACGAGTTGGCGGCGAGGGAAGAGTCGATTCGATTGGACGCAATCCGCCAAGCGGAGGTGCAACGGATGGTGTTGCAAATGCAGCAACAAGCGACAGCCGAGAAGGCATTTGAGGCAGATCAAAAACAGCAACATGTCTAGACGTGCTCGGGAGCATCTGCCGTTTGGGGGCGGAATTTCGAGCACAGATTTTGCAGAATTTCTCAACATAACCCATCAACATAACCCATTTAATATCAATCACTTATGAACATGAATGCTGGATAGGAGCCCATTTTGGGAAATCAAAAACCTGCTAGGTGTCTGACGAAACGCAAAATACCAGACAAAGAAATGGACGCTTTGAACATCGTGAAGAATGATTTATTGGGAAAATGGAACTCTACCATCAAACCAAGACAAATCTAACGGAAGTGTTATTTATTTACAAGTCCTAACTTTGTACCCGCATGCGGACAATGCTGCCGATCACCACGGACGATTCTTCCAGTTGCCGAATGGCTTGGAGCAAATCTCCTTCTCGTGCTTCGTGAGTCGTCAAAAACAGAACAGGATGCTCGCCATCGTCTTTGTGTTCCGGTTCGTGTTGAATCATCGACGCAATCGAGATGTCCCGTTCGCCAAGCACGCCGGAAATTTCGTGCATCACTCCGGGTCTGTCCACTACATTCAACCGCAGATACGATTTTCCAAAAAATTCCTGCGGGCTTTTTAGAAGGATCACAGGTTTGCCATTACCCCAAAGGTTCAACGTGTTAAATGTTATTGCAGTGCGTCCCAAGACGGTATCAATCACATCGCCGACCACAGCCGAAGCCGTTGGCAGTTGCCCCGCTCCCAAGCCTTGGAAAAAGACGGGACCTACGGAATCACCGACGATCCGAACGGCATTGAACGCATCTTTGACTCGTGCAAGCGGATTATCGACTTTGACCAACGTGGGGGAAACATGCAACTCCAAACCTTCTTTGCGTTGAGCCGCAACGGCAAGCAATTTGATCCGATAACCGAGTTCCTTTGCATACTTAAAATCCATCGCATCGACCGATTCGATGCCGATTCGGGGGACATCTTTCCAATCGACGACGGCACCGAAACCGAGTTGCGCCAAAATCGTCAACTTTTGCACCGCATCCGTTCCATCCACGTCCATTGCCGGATTCGCTTCGGCATAACCAAGTTTTTGAGCCTGGGCAACGGCATCCTGATAGGAAACTTTACCGCTTTCCATCTGCGACAAAATGTAGTTGCTCGTTCCATTGACGATGGCGTTGATCGAATGTAACGTATTCGCTTGCAGAGCAGTGGAGAGGGCATTGAGAATAGGAATCCCGCCGCAAACTGCCGCTTCGAAAGCGATTGTACGTCCGCATTTTCGGGCAACATCAAACAGTTCCGCCCCATGTTCTGCGAGCAATGCTTTGTTTGCCGTAATAACATTTTTACCGCCTTGTAACATGCGCAACACGAATGTCCGGGCAGGTTCAAGACCGCCGATCAGTTCAATTCCGACGGAGATATTCGGATCAGAAAAAATGGATTCCGCATGATCGGTCATCAAGCCGGGAGGCAATTCGATGTCTCGGCGAGTTGTGAGATCACGGTCACAAATCGTGGCGAGTTCGACTTTTTTACCGGTTGCTTGTGAAATCCGGTCGGAATGGTGCAGCAAAATTTTCGCCACACCTACTCCAATTGTTCCCAAGCCGAACAGTGCAACTTTAACGGTTTCCATTCAAAAATTTTAATAATTTTTCCACTCTATTCTCTTCATTTTAATCCATTCACCTGAATCTTCAAGAGTTTGTATGCTGCTTTGGCGAGACATCGGTTGATTGCATGCTCCAATGCGCCTGTTGAAGCCAGAAAATTTCCTGTTATAATTACGGCGATACTGCCATGTTCAACTGTCCCGAGCCATCCGTTTCTGGTTATTTCCAACGGAAACGTTACATTGATTTTCCTATTGCACTGTTGATGTCAATCATTGCGTTGCCAATAATTGCTGTTGCAGTGTTGCTCGTTCGGTTGACGTCGCGGGGTCCCGGCCTGTACAAACAGGTTCGGATCGGT
>Ga0082212_10008110_pt1 | contig 13784 bp, 10 predicted proteins | sample TergutNt197P3_FD_71548 | JGI IMG/M metagenome (GOLD analysis project Ga0082212, IMG submission 71548) | Neocapritermes taracua P3 segment gut microbial communities from Petit-Saut dam, French Guiana - Nt197 P3 | ecosystem: Host-associated > Arthropoda: Insects > Digestive system > Gut ... | reverse complement strand
AATTGGGAAATGTGGGCAGATTTAACCGAAGAGCAACAATTAGTGCTTGTTGATGACATGAAAACTTTCATGGATGAGTGCAAAGCTAAATGTGCTGAAAAATGTGCTGAAAAAGAAGGCGAAGAAGTATGCCCTAAAAAAGCTGAAAAATGCGCCGAAATGAAAGCAAAATGGGAAGCATTTGAAACTCTTTCTTTAGACGAAAAGAAAGCGCTTATTGATGAAATTTTTGCTGCAAAGAAATGCTGCGAAGAAAAAGAGAAATGCTGTAAACATGAAGAAAAAGAATGCGATAAAGAATAATTTTATCAAATTTTATAAAAAAAAAGGCTGTCTAAACAACAGCCTTTTTTTATGATTTAGTTTAATCTTTCCACTGCTTCCTTAATTCTTCTGCAAGCTTCTACCAATGCTGTTTCGTTGGCGGCGTAGGAGAGGCGGATACAGTTATCGTCTCCGAAAGCTACGCCTTGCACGGTTGCCACGTTGGCATCGTACAAAAGATACATACTCATGTCAGTGGAGTTTTCGATGGAGGTTTTGTTGTATGTTTTGGCAAACAAAGAATCTGCAGGCACATTTTTACCGTACATCAAAGAAACTACGGGGAAGAAATAGAATGCGCCTTGAGGCAGTCGCACTTCAAACCCATTTATTTCTTGTAAAAGCTTAAACATCAAGTTTCTTCTTTGTTCAAATATGTCTTTCATGCGTACTACATCAGCGTCAATTGCGGGAGAACTTTCCATCGCTTTTAAAGTAGCGCGTTGGGAAATAGAGCATGTACCGGAAGTAATTTGTCCCTGCAATTTTTGGCAAGCGTTGGCAATCTCTTTGGTAGCTCCGATAAAACCGATGCGCCAGCCGGTCATGGCAAAGCCTTTCGCCACCCCGTTTACCGTAATCACTTGGTCTTTAATATAGTCAAACTGCGCCAAACTTTGGTGTTTACCCGTAAAATTGATGTGTTCGTAAATTTCATCCGACATTACCAGTACATGCGGATTTTCGCGCAAAACTACGGCAATCGCTTCCAGTTCATCTTTTGTATAAAGCATACCCGTAGGGTTGGAAGGACTACTGAACATGATCATTTTTGTTTTTGGAGTAATGGCGTTGCGCAACTGTTGGGGCGTTACCTTAAAATTATCTTCCATTTGCGTAGCAACGTAAATCACTTTTGCTTCAGCAAATTTGGCAATCTCTTTATACGAAACCCAAAAAGGTGTGGGGATAATTACCTCATCGTTGGGGTTTACTGTAGCCATTATCAATTGAAAGATAGACTGTTTAGCTCCAGTAGAAACCACAATTTGTTCGGGCGTAAAGTGCAGTCCGTTGTCGCGCTCAAACTTTTTGCAAATGGCTTTGCGCAAATCCAAGTAGCCGGGCACCGGTGAATAGTGGGAGTAGTTTTCGTCAATCGCCAATTTTCCAAACGTCTTAATTTCTTCGGGCGTATTAAAATCGGGTTCTCCGATACTAAGGTTGATTACATTTTTACCAGCTTCGTTCAATTCGCGCGCAATGCGTGTCATAGCCAGTGTTTCAGATTCTGCCATAGTGGCAACACGTGTTGAAATATATTCCATATCAGGTAATTTTTAATGGGGGCAAATTTACACGAAAAATTTGATATAATATTGTTTCTTTTAGTTGTTCGCTTTACACATCTAAAATATCCCGTTTTATTGCCTCAATTCGTTCTGAAAGTACTTTGTCTAACTCTTCAACTTCATTTATATTTGATAACGGGCTACATAGTCCAAAATAGTATTTAATCTTCGGCTCGGTGCCGGAAGGGCGCACCGAAATTTTGGAGCCGTCTTCCGTAAAAAATTGCAACACATCGGAAGTGGGTAAATTAATCATTTCCTTTTTCCCTGTAATACAATCTATTTGTTTATGTAAGAGATAATCTTTAATACAAATCACTTTGCTGCCGTTAATCTCTTTGGGCGGATTGTTGCGGTAGTTTATCATCATTTGTTTAATCTCCTCCAATCCCTCTTTTCCTTTTTTAGTAATAGACAAAAGGTCTTCTTTATAATAGCCATATTGTTGATAAATTTTTAGTAATTCTTTATACATTGTGCTATGGCTTGCTTTTGCATTAGCGGCAATTTCAGCAAAGAGACAACATGCGGAAACAGAATCTTTGTCGCGCACAAAATCTCCGGCTAAGTAGCCGAAACTCTCTTCGCCGCCGCCGATATATTTGCGTTTTCCTTCATTTTCAAGAATTACATTGGCAATCCATTTGAACCCCGTGAGCACATCAAAACATGCTACTCCATAATCTTTTGCCATTTTTGGAATCAGTTCGGTTGAAACAATGGTTTTAACAATAAAATCGGAAGGAAGCAATCTGTTGTTGGCTTTTAGTTGCGATAAAAGGTAGTGAGTTAATAGAATAACGATTTGATTTCCATTAATAAGCAGATACTCGCCATATAAATCTTTTATCCCTGCGGCAATTCTGTCTGCATCAGGGTCGGTGGCTAAAATGAGGTCTGCGTCAATCTCTTTGGCTTTTTTGAGCGCCAACTCCATCGCAGTTTTTTCTTCGGGATTGGGAGAGATTACCGTTGGAAAATTACCGTTGGGAACACTTTGTTCTTCTACAATGTGAATATTTTCAAATCCCCACATTTTAAAAGCCTTAGGTATCATCGTAATACCTGTACCGTGCAGCGGAGTATAGACAATTTTAAGCGTTTTCGCTGCATCTTCCATATTTTTATGGGCAAACGACAATGTATGTACTTGTTTTAAGTAAAGATGATCCATCTTTTCTCCAATTATTTGCACAAAATCCTGATTTCGCTCCCATCTCACATCATCTACAGAAGTAATTTTTGAAACCTCATCTATCACATTCCCATCGTGAGGTGGCACCAACTGGGCGCCATCGTTCCAATATGCTTTGTAGCCGTTATACTCTTTCGGATTGTGAGAGGCAGTAACCATCACGCCGGCATCGCATTGCAGTTCTCTAACGGTAAAAGAGAGTTCCGGCGTGGGACGCAGTTCTTCAAAAAGATAACAAAAAATGCCATTTGCCGAAAAAACATCTGCCGTAATTCCTGCAAAATACGAACTGTTGTTTCTTGAATCAAAAGCAATAGCCACTTTAAGCGATTGATTGGGAAACTGTTGTTTCAAATAGTTGGCAAACCCCTGGGTGGCAAATCCTACCGTATATTTGTTCATTCGGTTGGTGCCCACGCCCATAACGCCGCGAAGCCCGCCCGTGCCAAATTCCAAATCTTTGTAGAAAGCATCTGTCAATTCTTTTTCATTGCTTTGCAGCAATTTAAAAACTTCTTCTTTTGTAATTTTGTCGTAATTGCCATTAAGCCAAATATTTACTTTTTCTTTAATACCATTTTCCATAATGTTAAAATTTTTTGCAAATATATTGTTTTAGTGACAATCGTAACAATGTGACAATCATATTATCATTATCACACACCGCACACTACACGCCGCTTACTGCACCAAGTTTTTTATATTTTTGCACCCATTATGAAGAATATTCGAAATTTTTGCATTATTGCACATATTGACCACGGTAAGAGTACATTAGCCGACAGACTATTACAATATACCCACACTGTTAACGAGCGCGATTTTCAGGATCAGGTGTTAGATAACATGGATTTGGAACGCGAGCGCGGCATTACCATTAAAAGTCATGCCATACGCATGGATTATAACCACAATGGTAAAGATTATATTTTTAATCTGATTGACACTCCCGGACATGTGGACTTTTCTTACGAGGTGTCTCGTTCTATCGCTGCCTGCGAAGGGGCATTGCTGTTGATTGATGCTACGCAAGGCGTCCAGGCTCAAACCATTTCAAATTTGTATCTGGCTATTGACCACGACTTGGAGATTATTCCTGTGCTTAATAAAATGGATATGCCGGCGGCTATGCCCGAAGAAGTTAAAGACCAAATTGTTGATTTATTAGGCTGTAACAGAGAAGATATTATTGAAGCCAGCGGCAAAACCGGCGAAGGAGTTGAGGAAATTTTAGATGCCGTAGTTCATCGTATTCCGCACCCAAAAGGAGACCCCGATGCACCCCTGCAAACTCTCATTTTCGACTCGGTATTCAATTCATATAGAGGTATTATTGCCTATTTTAGAATTTTTAACGGAACCATCAAAAAAAACGATTTCGTAAAATTTATCTCTACCGAAAAAGAGTATCATGCAGATGAGATTGGCTTTTTGAAGTTAGGACAGGAACCTACGGCAGTGATGACGGCAGGTATGGTAGGCTACATCATTTCGGGCATCAAAACTTCTGTGGAAGTGCGTGTGGGAGACACTATTACGCACGTTGAAAATCCATGCTCCAATGCTATTTCCGGTTTTGAAGAGGTAAAACCAATGCTCTTTGCCGGAATCTATCCTACTGATGCCGATGACTATGAAGAACTGCGTGCCTCATTGGAAAAATTACAACTTAACGATGCTTCATTAACTTTCGTACCGGAATCTTCTGCTGCACTCGGCTTCGGTTTTCGTTGCGGATTTTTGGGTTTGTTGCACATGGAGATTGTGCAGGAAAGATTAGACCGCGAGTTTGATATGGATGTGATTGCCACTGTTCCCAACGTTTCCTACAATGTGATTACCACAAAACAGGAGACAATTGAAGTGCACAACCCTTCCGGTATGCCCCCGCCCAGCAACGTGGACCACGTGGAGGAACCCTACATTCGCGCACAAATTATTAGTAAAGCCGACTATATCGGTCCTATCATGAAACTGTGCTTAGATAAACGCGGAACCTTTCTCAACCAAGTATATATAGCCTCCAATAGAGTAGAACTAACCTTTGATTTACCTTTGGGAGAAATTATTTTTGATTTTTACGATAAATTGAAAAGTATTTCAAAAGGGTACGCTTCCTTTGATTATCATATCATTGGCTATCAACCTGCCAAATTAGTAAAATTGGATATTCTCCTCAATGGCGATTCGGTGGATGCACTCTCTTCGTTAACCCATGTGGACAACGCCTATCCTTTTGGACGTAAAATTTGCGAAAAACTGCGAGAACTTATCCCCAGACAACAGTTTGACATCGCCATTCAGGCTGCCATCGGCACGAAGATTATTGCCCGCGAAACCATAAAGGCTTTACGCAAAGATGTTACCGCAAAATGTTACGGCGGCGATATTACTCGTAAACGTAAACTGCTTGAAAAACAAAAGAAAGGAAAGAAAAAAATGCGCCAAATTGGAAACGTAGAGGTGCCACAATCAGCATTTTTAGCAGTATTGAAATTAGATTAAAGCCAATTAAAAATTAAAAATTATGAAATCAGTATTAAGAAGCCAGAAGCCAGAAGTCAGAAGCCAGAAGCCAGAAGCCAGAAGTGTTCTCCTTTTCTCCTTTTCTCCTTTCTCCTTTCTCCTTTCTCCTTTCTCCTTTCTCCTTTGTTCTTTTCTCCTTTTCTTCCTTCTCCCTTGTTCTGCACAAAACATTGAAAATACTCCCTACATTGAAACTATCGGATATGCTCAAATGGAGGTAGTTCCCAATCAAATAAATGTGCAAATTGCTTTAAAAGAGTACTATGATGGGGTATATAAAATTACCATTGCCGAACAGGAAGCAAAAATGAAAAATATGCTTAAAATTGTGGGTGTTGATCTCTCTACAATCCATGCAGGTGAAGGAATTGATGATTACGTTACATTTCCAAAGAAAAATAGAGATGTTATTACTGAAAAGATATATCGGGTAACTCTTTCCAACGCCGCAATGTTTAAAAGTACATATCAAGTACTGAACGACTTAAATATTCACGATGTAAAGGTAGTATCGGTTTTTCATTCACAAGTGGATAGTTTAAGACAAGTGGTTAAAATACGGGCTATTCAAGATGCCAAAGCCAAAGCAGACGCATTAGTTAATGCTATTGGCAACAAATTGGGAAACCCGCTTATCATTAGAGTAACCGAGTATGGGCTTTATTCGGAAGACTTAAATGAAGATATTGTGGAAGATGAATATGGGCTTGATCTTAAAAAAATAAAAATTCAAAACTCTATTTACGCACGATTTGCAGTAGAATGAGTTTAAATAGAGAGTTTTGTTGTTAAATCTGTAGAATCTGCGGATTAATATTAAAATCCGTTCTTTTTCATTAGCGCATCTACTTTGGGCTCTCTGCCGCGAAAAGCCACAAAGAGTTCCATCGGTTTTTTCGAGCCGCCTTTGGAGAGTATATTTTCTACAAACGAATTAGCAACTTCTTTGTTAAAAACTCCTTTTTCCTGAAACAGAGAAAATGCATCTGCTTCCAATACTTCCGCCCATTTATAGCTATAGTATCCCACCGCATAACCTCCGGAAAAAATATGGCTGAATGAGGTACTGAAACAGGTTTCGGGCGCAGGGGGAAGCAAATCCACCTTTTGAACGGCTTTGTTTTCCAATGCTACAATATTATCCACTTTTTCAGGATCCATACTGTGCCACATCATATCGGTAAGCCCAAACATCAACTGGCGGCAAAAAGCATAACCTGCCAAATAGGTGTCCGCTTCTTTCAATTTAGTTACTAAATCTTGCGGAATTAACTCGCCGGTTTGATAATGATAAGCAAAAATTTTCAAAAATTCAGGCTCGGTTGCCCAGTTTTCCATAATTTGCGAAGGGAGTTCCACAAAATCGCGTGCCACACTTGTTCCTGACAAGGGTTCGTAAGTTACATCGGACAGCAAACCGTGCAGCGCGTGCCCAAACTCGTGCAAAAAAGTACCCACTTCGCTAAATGTCAATAACGAAGGGTTGGTTTCTGTTGAGGGGGTGAAGTTCATATTTAAGGTAACAATCGGGCGAATATCCACCCCTCCTGTTTTATGCTGTTCGCGGTAGGAGTTCATCCACGCACCGGCGCGTTTAGAATCGCGGGGGTGAAAATCCAAGTACAAAACACCCATAAATTTGTCGCCTCTAAATACTTCATAAGCAGTAACATCAGGATGATATACCTGAATGGTACTACTTGGTTTATAAGACAATCCGAACAATCTTTCGGTTAATTGAAAAACACCGTCAATCACTTTCTCCAATTTAAAATAGGGTTTTAACAACTCATCATTTAAACTGTATTTTTTTTCTTTCAATTTTTCGGAATAGTAAGAAAAATCCCAGCGTTGAATCGGTTCATTAAAGTCTAAGGTTTGCGCAAACTCTTGCAATTCCTGCACCTCTTTTTGTCCTGCCGGCACAGATACTTCCGCCAAATCGTTCAACAATTTATACACATTATCCGGATTTTCAGCCATTCTGTTTTTTAAAGCATAGTAAGTAAAATTTTCAAAGCCGAGCAGTTGCGCCATCTCATATCTGGTCTTTAAAATCTCTTTAATTATTTTAGAATTATCATATTTTCCGCCAAACGCTCTTGCGTTGTATGCCATAAAAAACTCTTTTCGGAGTTCTCTGTCATCGGCAAACTTCATAATAGTGAGGTAACTGGGCTGGCTTAAATCGAAGAGGTAGCCTTCCATATTTTTCTTTTTCGCTTTACTTTTTGCAATATCCAATTCTCCTTGCGGAAGCCCTTTTAAATGCGATTCATCTTCAAAAAGTTTAGAAAACTCGTTCGTATAATTCAGCACGTTGTCGCTAAATTCTAATGACAGCTTTGACAAATTCATAGAGAGTTCGCGATATTTTTCTTTTTGTTCCTCATTTAATTGGGCACCGCTCAGAATAAAACTCTGGTAATATTTTTCCAAAAGCATCACATCTTCTTCATTCGTAATTGTATTTTTATCGGCATACACTTGTTGCACTTTCAAAAAGAGGTCGTTATTGAGATAAATTTTATTTGAATATTCGGTCATCAAGGGGCTAATCTCTTTTGCCAGCAGTTGCAATTCGGGCGAAGTATTTGAAGAGATAAGGTTATAGAACACGCCTGCTACGCGAGACAGCAGTTCGCCCGACTGAGCCAGCGGAAGCATAACCGTTTGAAAAGTAGGTTTTTGAACAGATGGTACGGGAGCGCCGAGTTTACTGCCGGAGTTGGCAATTGCCTCAACCTCTTTTTCTGCCACTTCAATAGCATATTTAAACGCCGGCATAAAATGTTCTGTTTTAATTTCATCAAAAGGCGGCGTTTGATGGGGCGTATCCCAATTTTTAACCAATGGGTTGTTTTTAAGATTTTCCGGAATATTCATCGTATTTTCGTTGTTTTGTGCATAACCCTGGAGAAAGGAAAAAAGGAGAAAAGATAAAAAGGTAAAAAGGTAAAAAGGCGAATACTTCTGACTTCTAACTTCTGACTTCTTAATTTGTAACTTGTAGCTCATAATTTTTAATTGTTATTAATTTATACTTGGCTCATAACCTCGAACCTGAAAAAGTTTACAAAAATAGTTTTTTATTTTTGGCAAAGAAAACATTTTTTTATTTTTTGAAGAAATCTTTTTTTAGTGCTGACAAAAAAAACTTAACCCTAATTTTGCTCTTTTAACAATCTTCCACAAAAAATCATACTTTTGCCGCCAATTAAAAATCAACCTAATTATGAATAAATCAAAACAAAACGAAAATAAAGAACTTACTCCTAATCAACAGCCTCTGTTTCGGAAAATCAATTATATCCTGATAGGGGTAGGCGTGTTATTCTTAGTGCTGGGATACATTTTGTTAGCCGGCGGCGGCTCTGACGACCCCGAAGTTTTTAACCCTGCCATTTTTAACGCACGGCGTTTGGTAGTGGCTCCCATTCTTATGTTAATCGGATTAATCGTAGAAGTTGTTGCGATTATGTATCGCACAAAAAAATAAAATGCAAGAGATTAGAAATATTGCGATTATCGCACACGTAGACCACGGTAAAACTACCCTGGTAGATAGAATTTTACACCAAGCCAATCTGTTCAGGGCAAATCAACAAGTGCAAGATTTAATTTTAGATAACAACGATTTGGAGCGCGAACGCGGCATCACCATTTTGTCGAAAAATGTATCGGTACGTTATAACGATGTGAAAATTAACGTAATTGATACGCCCGGACACAGCGATTTCGGCGGCGAAGTAGAGCGCGTGCTCAATATGGCAGACGGCGTGCTATTAGTGGTAGATGCTTTTGAAGGTCCTATGCCCCAAACCAGATTCGTTACGCAAAAAGCCATTGAACTCGGCTTGAAACCGATCGTGGTCATTAACAAAGTAGATAAACCCAACTGTAACCCCGATCTCGCGCAGGAAGCGGTGTTTGAATTGATGTTTAACTTGGGCGCCAACAACGACCAATTGGATTTCTCTACCGTTTTTGGCTCCGCTAAACAAGGCTGGATGGGTCCCGACTGGAAAAATCCTACTCAAGATATTGCTTATTTGTTGGAACAAATTATTACGCATATTCCACAACCCAAAGCAGAAGAGGGCAATTTGCAAATGATGATCTCTTCTTTGGATTATTCTTCATACGTGGGCAGAATTGCGGTGGGACGTCTGAAAAGAGGCACATTAGACTGGGGACAAAACGTGTCGTTGGTGAAACGAGACGGTAAAGTAATCGCTTCCAAAATAAAAGAACTGTATGTGTTTGAAGGGCTGGGCAAAGAGAAGATGAAACAGACGGTTTATCCGGGTGAAATTTGCGCTATTTTGGGTTTGGAAGATTTTGAAATTGGCGATACCGTTGCCGATTTTGATGCGCCGGAACAGTTAGAGCCTATTAAAATTGATGAACCAACGATGAGTATGTTGTTTACCATCAACACTTCTCCTTTTTTTGGACAAGAGGGCAAATATGTAACATCAAGGCATTTGCGCGACCGCCTTTTTAGCGAATTGGAACGCAACTTAGCGATGCGCATCGAAGAAACCGGATCGCCCGATATGCTGAATCTGTTTGGTCGAGGTATTTTACATCTTTCTATTTTAATTGAAACAATGCGTCGCGAAGGTTACGAATTGCAAGTAGGGCAACCACAAGTGATTATTAAAGAGGTTGACGGTGAAAAATTTGAGCCGGTGGAACAACTTACGGTTTTAGTTCCCGAAGAATTTCAAAGTCGCGTAATTGATTATGTTTCGCGAAGAAAAGGGGAGTTGGTGCATTTGGAAACCAAAAACGACCGCATTCATTTGGATTTTATGATTCCATCGCGCGGAATTATCGGACTGCGCAGCCAGATTTTAACTGCCACCGAAGGCGAAGCGATTATGTCGCACCGATTTGTTGAATTTCAACCCTGGAAAGGCGAAATTGGCGGCAGACACGCCGGCGCACTCATCGCTATGGAAACCGGACAAGCCTACGCCTACTCTATTGACAAATTGCAAGATAGAGGTTCATTCTACATTGAGCCGGGCGAAAACGTGTATGCCGGACAGGTCATTGGCGAGCATATTCGGCAAAACGACTTGGTTATCAATGTATGCAAGTCAAAAAAACTGACCAATATGCGTGCTTCCGGCTCCGATGAAAAAATGCGCATTGCCCCTGCCATCAAATTGTCGTTGGAAGAGTATATGGAGTTGATTAACAAAGATGAGTATTTGGAAATTACGCCGCAGTCGTTGCGGTTACGCAAAATATTATTAGACGAAAACGATAGAAAACGCGCTAATAAAACCAATGAACAGTAAAATTCACCTTTCCGGTATGGAGTTTTATGCTCATCACGGGTGCTTTCAAGAGGAGCGCCAGGTGGGAACGCATTTTAAAGTGGATTTGATATTGGAATATGATGCCACGCAGGCTGCCCTAACCGATGATATTCACCATACCGTAAATTATCAAACGGTTTATTTAGAAGTGAAAGAAATTATGCAACATCCTGTAAATCTGTTGGAAACACTGTGTCAAAATATTTTATCCATGCTTGCAGATAAGTTTCCGCAAGTGATTGCTGCGGAGGTTGCCGTGCACAAACTCAATCCGGCGCTGGGCGGAAAAGTGGTGTCGGTGTCGGTTGTGGCAAACCACTCAAAATAATTTCAAGAAAAATAAAGATAACCCTAAAATATTATCTTTGCGCCTTATTTAAAATTATTTTTTATGGAACAAATTTCACATTTTCAACGCAAACCGGAAACAGGCAGCCGTAAATTTTGGCGTACTGTATTCGGCTCAATGGTCGGATTTTTTTTGGCTAACATCCTCATTATCTTTTTAAGCATTTTTATTGCACTGGGTATGGTAGCCGCTTTAACCACCTCCCCAACACCGGTTGTTAAATACAATTCTATCCTTAAAATTACTTTAAGCGGTAATATTGAAGAGCGCGGCGAAGAAAATCCGTTTGAAAACACGGCTTTTGAAGATTACGCCACCACCGCCACCGGTTTAGACGATATTCTAAATTGCATCGCTACTGCGGCAACTGACCCTAACATTAAAGGGATTAGCCTTGAAATAGAGCCGCCGCTGACGGTAGGCGCCGCCACATTAACAGAGATTAGAGATGCGTTGGAAAATTTTAAAAACTCCGGAAAATTTATTTACGCATACAGCAAATTCTATTCGCAACGCGCTTATTATCTGGCTTCTGTTGCCCATCAGGTGTTTGTGAGCAATATGGGAAATATTGACCTGAAGGGTATCGGTTTTCAACTTATGTTTTATAAAGGTTTGATAGACAAGTTGGATGTGGAGATGCAGATTGTAAAACACGGTACATATAAAAGCGCTGTGGAACCTTTTATTCAAGACAAAATGAGCGCCGCCAATCGCGAACAAATGACGCTGCTGGCTAATAATTTCTGGAGTGTTTACACAGATGATATTTCTAAAAGTAGAAACATTACCGTTGAAAATCTGAATATTATGGCAGACCAACTGCTTTGTGTGAATGCCGATAAGTGTAAAGAGTTGCAATTGGTGGACGACATTTTATATCCTTCAGAATATCAAAATTTCTTAAAAAATGCTTTGGCAATAACTGAAGAGGCTAAAATTAATTTTACCACTATAAATGCTTACAAAAAATTGGCAACAGAGAAGCAAAAAGCAGAAAATGTTGCGATTGTGTACGCTTTTGGCAGTATTATTGACGGAAAAGGAAGCGATAAAAATATCTATTCCGAAAATCTTTGCAAAGAGATTCGCAAGGCGTATGAAAACAAGAAAGTGAAAGCGATTGTATTGCGTATTAATTCGGGCGGAGGTAGCGCGATGGCTTCCGAAATAATTTGGAACGAAATTGAACTCGCGAAAGCCGCCGGAAAAATTGTGGTTACTTCTATGGGCGATTACGCCGCTTCGGGAGGCTACTACATTGCCTGCAACTCCGATTATATTGTGGCGCAGCCCAACACTTTAACCGGCTCTATCGGCGTGTTCGGGATGATTCCTTCGTTGCAAAAAATGTTGAAAAACAAATTGGGCATTACGCTCGATGTAGTGAAAAGCAACGCCCACGCCGACAATATGGCGGTGGTAGGTCGTCCGTTAGATGAATTGGAAATACAGAGATTAACCACCCAAATTGAAGATATTTACGACATCTTTACGAAACGGGTGGCAACCGGCAGAAACCTCCCCATTGAAGAGGTGTACAAGATTGGCGAAGGGCGCGTGTGGTCGGGCATTGAAGCGATAAAGTTGGGCTTGGTAGATCAGTTAGGTTCTACGAAAGATGCCGTTGCCAAAGCCGCAGAATTGGCAGAACTTTCTGATTACGGCATTATTTGCTATCCCAAACAACAGGATTTCTTTACCAAAATTTTCTCTAAAAATGATTCCGAAACCAAAATAGAACAAGCCCTGCAACAACAACTCGGCGACCTCTATTTTACTTACAAAGGAATTAAAACCATAACCGAAGCCACAGGTGTGCAAGCACGGATACCGTTTGAAATGATTATTTGTGATTAATTTAAAGTTCAAGATATTTTGTGGTAATTGATTTTATATCAGACAATAGAATTTATTAAAAATTTTCTATATAATCTTACTTTTGCACCCATTATCTTACTCCATGCAAACCGTCCAAAACCCTGAACATTTTAACCTGAACCGACAAGAAACTTCAAAAGAGTTTGAGAAGCAACATTTTTTCAACTCTATATTAAAATCTGTCATCTTTGTTGCCATACTTTGGGTTGTTTTTCTTTTAAATGATATGTTCGGATTGAATTGGAATGATTATGGATTGAAGCCCAGAAATATAACCGGATTATTGGGCGTGATTCCGATGCCGTTTTTGCATGGCGATTATTCGCATCTGTTCTCTAATTCAATACCTCTATTTGTGTTACTTTTTTCTCTTTTTTATTTTTTTCCGAAAAAAGCGATGTTAATTTTAATGATGACCTGGTTTATGGTGGGCATACTTACCTGGGTAATCGGCACGGAAGGCACTCACATTGGCGCAAGCGGCATTGTGTATGCGCTGGCTTTCTTTTTGGTTACCATCTCTATTCTTAAACAGGAAACCAAATTAATGGCGTACTCGCTTATTATTATCTTTTTATATGGCAGTATTGTGTGGGGGTTTTTCCCACAGTTGTTTCCCGACAAACATATTTCATGGGAAGGGCATCTGGCAGGCGCCATTACCGGAGTTATTCTTGCATTTTTTTATAGAAACGAAGGACCTGTGAAGAAAATATATTTTGAAGATGAAGAGGATGAAATAGAAGAAGTAAGCGGTGAAGATACTCAAAACAAACTCACGCTTCATTTCAATTAAAAGTTTTACATTATTAGTACATCCCCGGCATACCGCCTGCCATTCCGCCGCCCATTGGAGCCGCAGGAGTTTCTTCTTTAATTTCGGA
>Ga0082212_10008109_pt1 | contig 13784 bp, 9 predicted proteins | sample TergutNt197P3_FD_71548 | JGI IMG/M metagenome (GOLD analysis project Ga0082212, IMG submission 71548) | Neocapritermes taracua P3 segment gut microbial communities from Petit-Saut dam, French Guiana - Nt197 P3 | ecosystem: Host-associated > Arthropoda: Insects > Digestive system > Gut ... | reverse complement strand
ACGCGGCGGTTCAGGGGAAGGCTTGACGAGGCGGCAAAGAGGTATTCCAGCGCGTTTTTCCAGTCTTCAAGCCAGTAATACGCCGATCCCATGCGGTACTGCATTTCGGGAGGCGCCCAGCCGTTCTGCCGGGAGCGATGGTAGAAGCGGAGCGCGGTTTCCATTTCGCCGGTTTTGGTAAAATACGCCAGATCGCCCATACCGGCGTAGAGCTTGCCGTACCTGGGCGCGGGGGACAGCAGCCGCCGCGCGACGCCGTCTTCGTACAGGCCGATCCCCTTTACCAAATGTTCCTCGGCGGGGATAAATTCCCTTGTGCTGATCAGGTTGTCCGCATAGCGCTGGTGGGCGTCAATGCGGCAGACGAGCCGCCGAATAGATTCCTCGCGCGCCCGGTCGAACATGCGGATGGCGATCTCCAGGGTTACCCGCTCCTCGTGGGTGTTGCCCAGGCTATGGTAATAACGGGCCAGATGATAGTGCGACTCAGGAATGGTGGTGTCCGCCATGACCGCCTGCAGCAGAAGGTCGCGGATATTGTTGATATGCTCGACGTATTCGTTGGGAACGCCCCTTGTTTCTTCAAGCAGCTTGTCCAGAAGATAGCCGCCCAGTTCCGAAAGCGTTGGCGCCGTAAGGGAAGCCTTGGGGTTATCGTCAAACCACCTTCTCAGGGGAAGCACTTCTTTGAGGTTGTCGGTGCGGATAAAATACTTCATCATCCGTTCAACCACCGGGGGAGTCCAGCCGTACAGTTCCATCAGGCGGGCGTAAGCATAACGCGCGTCTTCGTATCTGGACGGATCGATTTCGCCCCAGGCAAGGTTGTTGTCGCCCGCCGCAAGCAGGCCTTCGGGGTCGTTGGGCGCATAATCCAGCAACTGGTGGCGCAGAAGGCTGTCCGCCTTGGCGTAGTTCCGCAGGTAATATGTTTCCAGGTAGGCGTAGTCCAGAACGCCCTTTTTGTCGCGTGGGTAGTACCGCAAAAGCTCGTCGTATTTCTGCTCGGCATAAATGTACTGCCGTTCGTCGCGGAAGCCCTCGGCATACCGGTAGAACCAGCTTTTTCGGCGATGTTTATTGAAGGCTTCGGTAAACCGTTCGTTTGCCCGCTGGTATTCCCCGGTGAATATAAGCTCATAGCCTTTTTTGTAAATTGATTCAGCCAGGAGGGGCGTATACACAAATCTGTGGATAAGGAAGAAAAGCGAAGCTGCCGCAATGGCAAAAAGCATAACGATTCGCAGCACGGGAAGGAAATTATGGACAAAGATATAGGCAAAGCTTCCCTGTTCTTCTTCCAGCGCCGCCCCGGAGCTTTTCTGGAATGACTTGGGAATGGTGATGGTTCTGTCCAGCAAATGGCCGACATACGAGGCGGTTTCCCTGGCGGGCATACCCCGGATAAGATTCCCTATCAGCCGCGACATTTGCTCCGGGCCGACATTGCTTTCGGCGATTACTTCTTCGCACGCGATTCGGAGGTTAAGGGGATAACCCGCCAGCGTTTCTTCCAGATACCGCATTTCTTCATCGCTGAGTACGATGTCTTCCATGCGTTTCGGCTTTTTGTCGTCTTTCTTTTTGCTTTTCACCCCGGATGGCGCCGCCGTGGATTTTTCCGCCGCAGAAGATGCCTCAAGTACATTGTCCAGATCCGGGAAAGAGAAATCGTCCAGACCGCTGATGTCAAGGTCCTTGTCCGCAGAATCGGCGCCGTCCTTGTCCAGTTTTACGCCGCTGTGGGGATCAAATGAATCGAACATATCATGCGGCTCGCCGTCATCTCCAGAAACCGGCTCGTCAGGCAGGCCGAGGTCGCCCATGTCGCCAAGGTCGATAGATTCGCCAGCATCTGCCGAGACCGGTTCGTCGGGCAGACCGAGGTCGCCCATATCGCCAAGGTCGATGGATTCGCCGGCATCCGCAGAGACCGGTTCGTCAGGCAGACCGAGGTCGCCCATGTCGCCGAGATCACCGAGATCGTCGAGGTCGATGGATTCGCCAGCATCGGCAGAAAGCGACTCGTCGGGCAGTCCAAGGTCACCCATGTCGCCCAAGTCACCAAGATCGTCAAGGTTGATGGATTCGCCAGCGTCAGCAGAAAGCGAGTCGTCTGGCAAACCGAGGTCACCCATGTCGCCCAAGTCACCGAGAGCGTCAAGGTCGATGGATTCGCCTGCATCCGCCGAAAGCGACTCGTCGGGCAGGCCGAGGTCGCCCATATCGCCCAAGTCACCGAGATCGTCAAGGTCGATGGATTCGCCGGCATCGGCAGAAAGCGAGTCGTCGGGCAGTCCAAGGTCACCCATGTCGCCCAAGTCACCAAGATCGTCAAGGTCGATGGATTCGCCAGCATCTGCCGAGACCGGTTCGTCAGGCAGACCGAGGTCGCCCATATCGCCCAAGTCACCAAGATCGTCAAGGTCGATGGATTCGCCAGCGTCCGCAGAAAGCGAGTCGTCGGGCAGTCCAAGGTCGCCCATGTCGCCCAAGTCACCGAGATCGTCAAGGTCGATGGTTTCGCCAGCGTCTGCCGAAAGCGAGTCGTCGGGCAGTCCGAGGTCGCCCATATCGCCAAGATCGTCAAGGTCGATAGATTCGCCAGCGTCTGCCGAAAGCGACTCGTCGGGCAGACCGAGGTCACCCATGTCGCCCAAGTCACCGAGATCGTCAAGGTCGATGGATTCGCCTGCATCCGCAGAAAGCGAGTCGTCTGGCAGGCCGAGGTCGCCCATGTCGCCCAAATCACCGAGATCGTCAAGGTTGATGGATTCGCCAGCGTCCGCAGAAAGCGAGTCGTCGGGCAGTCCAAGGTCACCCATGTCGCCCAAGTCACCAAGATCGTCAAGGTCGATAGATTCGCCAGCGTCCGCAGAAAGCGACTCGTCGGGCAGGCCGAGGTCGCCCATGTCGCCGAGATCGTCAAGGTTAATAGTTTCGTCGGCATCGGCCAAAGCCGGTTCGGGCAGTTCAAGGTCGGTCTGATCGCCAAGATAAATAGGCTCGCCGCCTTCCTCCGGAGCCGGTTCGTCGGGCAGGCCAATGCCAATCAGGTCGTCAAGGGTAATGGGTTCTTCGGAATCCGCCAAAACCGGCTCGTCCAGAGGGGAACCTTCGCCCGCTCCCGCTAGTCCGGCAGGTTCGGGCAGATCAAGATCATCAAGGCCGCCGAAGCCGTCAAGGTCTCCGGCATCGCCCAGCTCGGGAATGTCTTCGTCGGGGACTGTCGCGTCAAGTTCTGCGGAAAGGTCAGAAAGCAGCTCTTCGGGAAAGTAAAAAGTTTCCGCGCTTTCCCCCGCGTCGTTATCCGCAGGCTCTTCTGGCGACAGGTCCTGGTCGGGAATATTGGGAATGTCGCCCGGCGGGGCGCCAAGGAACGCTCCAAAGTCAAAATCGCCAGCGCCGGTAAAAGGCGAATCGGGTATCCCGGGGGCATTGTCTTCCGCCGCAGCGGGCGCCGCATCAGGTGGCGCCGCATCAGGTTTTACCAGCGGCGCCGGTTCGGCATCGGGAAGCGCGAAATCGTCAAGGGATATGCCCTTATGGGCAAGATCGGCTTTTTGACCGGCGATGTTGTCAAAAGAGGCTTTAAACTCCCGCAGCGCGTTCAATGAAGGCATATTAAGATATTTAATTATCGACCGATAATTGAATAGTATATATGAAAACGATCAAAAATGGAACACTTTTAGCGGCGCTTCTTTTTTTTGCCGCCGGCTTTTCCCAGGCCGTAGATATTGAATCGGTTGAGTCCTACCAGCTTGTTGATCGTTTGCTGAGCCTCCCCGGGCCGGGAATGCCCGAAATTCTCGATAATTTGGTGATTTTTACCGCCTCATCTGCCTTTCGCCGGGTGGGAATCGCCTTTGCCGAGGAGGGTTTTTCCAAAGTTCACTGGTTCAGGCAGCTTTTGGTACGCCGCGACCCCATGGAGGATCCTTATAATGAAAAAAACCTCAGCCCCCATGTAGATTCCGGCATATTGTTCTATGTCCACGAGATACCCGAAGGGGCCGCCCAGGTTGAATACCGGCTGATCATCAACGGCCTCTGGACGACCGACCCCATCAACCCCAACAGCCGATGGGACAGGGACACCGGGCTTTCATGGTCAGTCCTTACCGTGCCGAGGCGGGAGATGGTTCCCAACCCCCTCAAGGGGCCTCCCGGCGGCCTGAGTTTTACTTTTCGGGGGCCTCCCGGCGAAACGGTTTCGGTCGCGGGCAATTTCAACGGCTGGGATCCGTTTATGTACGAACTAAAAGAAGGCCCTCCGGGGAATTATTCATTGCACCTCCCCCTGCCGCCCGGAAGGTATCAATACGTTTTCTTCCACAGGGGACAGCGCTTCCTCGATCCCTTCAACTCGAACCGCGTCTATTCCAAAGAGGGCGACGCCGCCTCCGAGATAGTCATCCAGTAGATTGAAATACGACATCCAACCTGATTTTCAGAAATTAAGCTCTCCCCTGATTATGAACAGGGCAGATCATTTCATTCTGTTAGATAATCTTTTTCGCCGGAGGCAAGGGCTTTGAGGATGCGGCGTTTTACCGCGCCGGAATTGCCAGTTAGTTCTGCTACGCGCTGGCGGATGTCGCGGCGTTTGGAGTTGATTCCGTAGGGGCAGGTGCAGGCCGCTTTAAGGATGTTTTGCTCGGCGGCGCATTCGATGATCTGCCGCTCCTCGATGTAGGCAAGCGGACGTATCAGGCTGACCGGGTATTTGCGGTATCTGAGCAGAATCGGCATCGTGCTGATTTCGGCTTTGGCGCAGAGGTTCATGAAAAACGTTTCGACGATGTCGTCCAGATGATGCCCCAGGGCTATTTTGTTAAAACCGTTTTCCACGGCGTATTTGAGAATTTCTGTGCGGCGCTGGGTGGAACACCAGTAGCAGTTCATCTTTTCCCCTTCCTTGAGCCTGCCGATGACCGGCACAAAAAGGTCGGCAAACGGTATGCCCCATTCCTCAAGCCGCCGGGAAAGGACCGTTTTTTTGCAGCAGGCGCAGAAATCGGTGGAGATGTGCAGGGCGGCAAGCTCGTAGCCCATTTTCAGCGCCGGCCTGATCGAAGACAGCGCCCAGGCAAGCACGGTGGAATCCTTGCCGCCCGACACGGCGATAAGAATTCGGTCGCCCTCGGCGATCAGCTTCCGTTCCATCACCGCTTTTACGGCGAGCTTTTGTACCACGGCGCTAGCGTTTGTACGCCGCAGAAATCGGTCACCCATTCGAGTCCTGTTTTGTGTGCATAATGTCGCACAGCACCAGGGCGGCAAGCGCCATGCCGGCAGATGCCGTAACGGTAACGGCGCTGCCGTTAATGATTTTACTGACGGGCTGCTGTTCCGCATCCTCGCCGCCAACGGCGATTTCGTCGCGGCGCGGCAGACGCTCGTCGCTGTACACGGCGGTAAAGCTGCCGGTAAAACCCCGCTTGCGAAGGCCGCTGCGGACCAGCCGCGCCAGGGGACAGCCTCGGGTGTCCCAGATGCCGGCGGTTCTGATGCGCGTGGGATCGAGTTTTTGCGCCATGCCCATTGACGAAAACAGGTTAACCCCGGCGGCATATGCCGTTTCGATTAAGTCAAGTTTGTGCGGCATGGTGTCGATGGCGTCGATCACATAATCCGCCTGTTCGATGCCGAAACTTGCGGCATTCTCCCGCGAAAAAATTGTTTCCCATGCGGCAATTTCGCAGCGGGGGTTGATATCCAAAAGACGTTCCCGCAACGCTTCCGCCTTGCCGCGTCCCAGCGTGCGGCCGGTCGCCTGCACCTGCCGGTTTACGTTGGAAGCGCATACCGCGTCGTAATCAACAATGCCGATCCTGCCCAATCCTGATCGTACCAACGCCTCGGCGCACCAGCTTCCCACCCCGCCCAAGCCAAAGACCAGCACGTTCGTCTGCCAGAGTCTTTCCAAAACCGCCCCGCCGGTGATCAAGGCAAGCCGCTGAAACAGCGGGTCGATAGTGTTACTCATGCAAACTGAACGTGCAGCCGCAATATTTTTGCATGTACAGGCCGAGGGCGCGGGCCTGAGTCTGGCCCTTCCTGAACAGCGGACGGAAATCCCGGTAGAAAAAATCAACGCCGAATTTTGCCGCCGCTTCTTCTCCAAGGCGGCGGATCGTCTCGTGCCGCTGGTACGGGCTGATAAGGAGGCTGGTGCTGAAACCGTCAAAGCCGCCTTCCGCCGCCCGCGCCGCCGTCCGCTCCAGCCGCATACGGTAGCAGATCTCGCAGCGTCCGGGGGCGGCAAGTTCGCTGCCGATCTCCTGCAAAAAAAATTCCAGCCCGCATTCGCCGTCAATTTCCAGCGGCAGATTTTTGGCGGCGGCTAAAGCGGCAAGGGCGCCTCGGCGGCTCTCGTACTCGGCAAGGGGATGGATGTTGGGGTTGTACCAGAACAGTGAAAGAGAGATTCCTTCGTCGTGCAGGCTTTCAATGCAGGCCGCCGCGCAGGGGCCGCAGCAGCAGTGAAAGAGCAGCTTCATTATGCCGTTTTGCTGTATTGCTCAACCGCAGCGGCGAGCTGATCGCCGCATGAAGTTCCTTTCTTGCCGCATTGCAGGCCTTTCAGCTTTTTGACAAGTTCGTCGGCGTCCATTCCTTCAACAAGGATGCCAAGCGCCTGCAGGTTGCCTTTGCATCCTCCCTCAAAAGACACCGAATAAACTTTTCCTTCCTTCAGTTCAAACTGCACTTTCGTCGAACAGGTTCCGCTGGGTGAATATTCAATCAAGGCATTCCTCCTGAAAATATGTCATTCCACTTTGAATAGTGACACATCCGTTATCAGGTGTTCAATACCTCTGCGGTTTTTACCGCTTATCTCATTGACGTGATTTACCGCCTTGTTAATCTGATCGGCGCCGATTGACATCTCGTTCATGCCAGAAGTAATTTCCTGTGTCGCCCTTTCAAGGTTCTGGCTCTCTTTTATTACTTCCTTTGCCCCTTCGAGCATTTCCTGCGAGCCGCTCCGTACCTGCCGCGTAATTTCGTTCAATTGACTGACACCTTCAAGGATCTGCTGGCTCCCAATTCCCTGCTCTTCCATGGCATTGCGTATGTTATCTTCCTGTTCCGCGACAACTTTAACACTCGAATCTATGGCTTCGAATTTATTCATTACGTTTTCGGTTGAACGGGTTATTTTGTCAATGGAACTTTTAATCTTTTTCAGCACATTGCCGATTGTCTTGGACTGTTCGCTGGAACCTTCCGCCAGTTTGCGAATCTCGCCGGCAACAACGGCAAACCCCTTGCCCGCTTCTCCGGCGTGGGCTGCCTCAATCGCCGCATTCATCGAAAGAAGATTGGTTTGGCTCGCGATATTTTCCATCACCGAGTTTATTTCCATCAATCCTTCAGACTCCCGTGCAATTTCTTTTATGTCCTCCGATACCTCATGCAACCCGGTCCGTCCCACTTCGGAAGCATCCTGCAGGGTTTTTACGTTATTGGCGTTGTTAACCAGCGTACCGGTAACCGAATTGATATTTGCCACCATTTCTTCAATGGCGGAAGAAGCCTGGGATACATGGGAGCTTTGATTGCTGACAAGTTCATCAAGTTTGTTGATGTTGGTAACAACCTGTTCCATAGTCGCGTTGGTTTCGGTAACGCCGGCGCTTTGGTTAATAACGCGTCCCTTGATGCTCTGGATGTTGGCAGTAATCTGGTTCACTGCTGCGGCGGTTTCGTTCATATTTGTGGAAAGATCGTCGCCAATTCCGGACAGGGTAGTTGTTTCCCTCTTGATGTTTTTGACAAGGTTTTTTATCTTTTCTAAAGTCTGGTTAAAATATTTTGCAAGTTCTCCCATCTCGTCTCTTGAAGTGATATTTATGGAAGTAGTCAGGTCTCCTTCTCCCTGGGCAATATCCTTGAGGGATCCCGTTACGCCGACAAGCGGTTTTACAATGTTCGACGTAATACTCAGCGCCAGAATAATGCCGGCAACTACACCGATAACTATCACTACTATGATAATAACTTCAAACATCGTTCCAAGGTTGTAAATATCATTTGCTTTATCAGTAAGTAAAACCTCATACCGGTCATTCATTCCTTCCAAATCGGAAATGACATCCTGTGTATTCGGCAAAACCTCTTCTCTGAACATTTTAACCGCGTCGTCATGTTCCCCGGCAGACAGATGGTTGAGAATATTTCTTGCTTTTGCATGGATAATATCGTGCGGCCCAACGATGTGGTGCAGCAGTGCAACTTCTTCCGGGTCGGTCACCCTCTTTACTTCTTCGCTGCTCAGCCATCTGCCCAGAGAGCATGTGGTGGAATCCAGCGAACCGGTGAATGCCGTGCCGTTATACACCGTTTCGGAAAGCCCCTGCCTCCAGGAAAAATGAGAAATCAATATTGATGAGATAGTAGACTTGGTTTCCGATATGTCAAGCATATCTGAGGATGAAGCGGTTAGTACTTTATCGCTGTAAAGCCCTATTGCGCCGACTAAAATTGCAATTCCAACAATGGCAAAAAAACCGCCAAAAAGTTTCGTTCGAACCTTCATAGTATTTCATATACTCCCTACTAATATTATAGTTCATATGAAGCAATAAACAAGACATTTCCAGTATTTTTAACTATAATGCTATAATGTATCCTCTGTTTATCTTGATTCTTCTGTTTTTTGCCGGAGTGCAGGGATTTGCCCAAAATACCGGGGGGTCGGCAAACGGCGAGTTGGTTCTTAAAGCCTTTCAAACTTGCTTTCCGGACAAGACGGGCGAGGTTGTATTCACTGACAGCGACTGGACTATAAACGCCGGGGGGAAAACCTTTTATTGGGCGGGGGGCAGACTCCTTCCCCAGGCTGAAAAATCCAACACCGATTCCTGGGATCCCCAATTTTTTTACGTAATACCGCAAAAAGTTGCGACGCCGGAGTCGTATCCGCCCGAGTACATTGAGGCGCTGCGGGCGAGGGCTTCAAGCGAACAGCGGCTTGAACGAAAGGACAGCAACAAGGCGTTTCAGGCGGTTCTGTACGGCGGGCTTGAGCGGGGGGAAATTGAAAACAAGCTGGAACGGATCAATTTCCTCGGTAAACGGGTCACCGTCCACCGCAGCATCACCGGCGCGCTTGCCCGCGTCGAGGCGGAAATCAGAAAATGGGATGGCGGCAGCGCCTTTATCGCCTCGCTTGGCAGCATCGACGGGTATAGCTGGAGGCCCATTGCCGGAACGCAGCGGATGAGCTACCACAGTTGGGGCCTTGCCCTGGACATTCAGCCTTCGCGGCTGGGCGGAAAAACAATCTACTGGCTGTGGGAACAGGGGCGCAACAGGGACTGGATGCTGGTCCCCCTGGAAAAGCGCTGGAACCCGCCCGACGAGGTTATCGCGGCGTTTGAGCGGGAAGGCTTTATCTGGGGCGGCAAGTGGCCGGTATACGACAACATGCACTTCGAGTACCGCCCCGAGCTGCACGAGTACAGCCGCCTCATGGCCACCCGCCCCGCCGCCGCCGAAAGCGCAGCCAGCGCCGGCCGCGACCTGCACCACATCTACCCGGACACGCTGAGAGAAGGAGGAAGTAGGAAGTAGGAGGTTGCAGATTTGATGGCTGTTATCTTGCGCTATCCCGCCGAACCAAGGGCCGCGACCGCCGCGCCGAAGAGGCTGGCCTGTTCCACCGGCGCGATAACGTAGGGCCGGGGCTTTTCCCGGACAAGCATCGTGTGCAGCCAGGCTTCCAGCGAACGGCGCATTCCCTTGTAAACCATGTATGTCGTACCCTCAACGGCGATGCGTACCGGCGAATACGGCTCGCAGCCGGCCTGCATCCGCTCCACCGTGGCGGCGAGTACCGCAGCGGAAAACATCGCCCCCCGCTCCGTGACAATCGAGGTAAGGTACTGCACGGCGGCAAGCGCGCCGCCTTCGTCCAGGCCGAACAGGGAACCAAGGGGACCTTCCGCCGCAAGGGGCGCCCGCGAAAATTCGTTGAGGGTGCGGGTTTCAAGCTGGCCCATCGCCAGCAATTCACCGGATCGCCTGAAATGTATCACGCCGTCCTTTACCGCGCGTTTAAGGATGTGCAGGGTCAGCGGGCCGAGGTATGCGCCGGAGGTGGTTTTTTCCAGCGTGTACGCGCCGGGGTTTTTAGTGCTGCTGTCAAATTCGCGGTCCAGCGGGCCCCGGTAGCGCAGGTTGAACGTGCCTGTTTCGCAGACCACGATCTGCGGGGCGTCCTTTGACTCAAAGCCAATCTTGGGTATGCACGTTTCGGGGTAGGCGGTGTTAAAACCGGTCCCGAGAATAAAGCCGATCACCGGCCCGCCGGCAGTGCCATAGGCATTCCTCGCAGCCGCCCCCGGCATCGCTTCATCCACCATGCCATCCGCCGGTATGCTTGCGATGCCGGAAAGCAGCGTCGCCACCGTGTCGTTTAACATCACAATGGGGCCGTCATACACATGCCCTTTGTGCGCCAATGCCTCGCGCAGCCCCGCGCCGATGGACTTTCCGATAACGTCGGGTGCGTCTACCTCTTTGCTGAACTCGGTCAGAATCCCCTCGCCGCCGGGCTGCACTTCCATCGGATACGAAAAAGTAAAACCAATCCCGTTGATGTCAGACGCGGACAAAAGCAGGGGAAGCACGGCATCGGCGATCATGCCGAAAAACTGTTCGGCGCCGACTCTTCCGGCAGCGCCGGGCATGGGGAGTTTCGTCGATCCCCCGGCGACGGCCTTTCCCTGCTCGTTAAAGCTCACCAGGCTGGCACGCAGATTCGTTCCCCCCGCATCGAGCGCCAGCACCGTCTTTCCCGGCTGCACTTTCGACATGGGCGTGATGTACGAAGGTATCATGGGCAGGCTGGAACTCAAACCGGCAAGGGCGCGCTCCATGTCGATAAGGACCTCTTTAACCAGCGCCATCGGATCCAGGCTGTCGTAATGAAACCCGTAGTACCGCGCAAAATCCGACAGCTCATGAGGATCAAAACATGAACCCATTCCACACCTCCGAATAATTTATCTGTACATTGTAAACTGTTTGAGATAAAATGTGCACGGGGGTGAATTGTGAAAGTCCGCATCAAAATAATCGGAGCCCTTGGGCTGATGATTCTGGTGGTTTCCTGTATCCTCGCGCTTTTTATGGCCCTCAGCTCCGCGCAAATACGGCAAAACGGCTTTACAAAAAGGGTTGAACTTGACCTTGACGTCGAGGAAAGCGTACGGCAGGAACTGCTGTACCTTGCCGGCAGCATCGGGAACTATGTGCTTGCCCTGGAAGCGGAAATTGACCGCAATATGCACAATGCGGCGAAGGTTTTATACGAAGTTGACAGGCTTTCCAACGGGAGAGTTACCCAGGCGGAACTGGAGCGCCTGAAACGCCTGACCGATATGTCCGACCTGTACCTCGCCGACCTGAACGGCGTTTTCACCCTGAGTACCGAACCTGGCGCGGCGGGCATTTCCCTGTTTGACATTTGGGACGGCTACAGGATGCTGGTATCCGGCGAATCCGATTATCTGCCGTCCGACCTGAAAATAAAAGTCGAAACCGGGGATATCTTCAAATTTACCGCCATTCCCCGCGCCGATAACCGGGGCATCCTCGAATCGGCACTGGACGCCGGCGGCATTGAAGGGCAGCTGCAGCATTTTATCAACTCCAAAAACGGCATTCGTTCGATGAACCTCTTCGACTTCACCCTGCTCACCCTTACCGCCAACAGCGCGCAGGGGGCGGCGCACATGTACGCCAAGGGAAAAACCGTTTACGGGGAAGGGGCCGCCATTATCGACGGCCTTTTCGGCGATTCAACAAAAATAACCATGACCCTGGATCACGAAAACGCCCAGTTGTACTATCCGGTTATCGATTCGGGCAGGGTGCGTTATGTGCTATTTATCGACATTGACACAACCGGGTATTTTATATTGGGAAACCAGATCGACGCGCACATCGACTCGGTCATCAGCGAAAGCCTTTTTTACAGCAGAATCTCGCTGGTGGCGGTATTCCTGACCCTTCTGGTATTCACGGCTTTTATCGCCATTATGGTCAGCACGCTATTGAAACCCCTCGGCTTTTTTAACACGATGCTTACCTCGTTTGCCGCGGGAGACTTTACCCTTAAAGTGCCGGACAATTTGTTCAGGCGCAGAGACGAGATGGGCGAAATTTCCCAGGCTTTCGGAAACACGCGGGAAGAAATCAAAAACCTCATCACCATGCTCAAGAAGCAGAGCAGCGCCCTTCAGACCGTCGGAGACGAGCTGTCCGATCAGATGTCGCGGACCGCGCAGGCGGTTGACGGAATCACCTCCAGCATCAAAGACATGAGGAGCCAGGCGGGAAAACAGGCGGCGGGGGTGGCGGAAACCGGGGAATCGGTGGGCCACATCATGACGACGGTTAATCAATTACATGGGGAAATTACCGTGCAGACCGAGCATGTTTCACAGTCCTCGGCGGCCATCGAAAATATGCTGCAGAACATCCACATGGTGGTAGAGACGCTGGTACAGAATACCAAAAATGTTTCGGTTCTGACCGATTCATCCGAAGTGGGAAGAAAGGACCTTCAAAAGGTTTCCGAAGATCTGCAGGAGATCGCCAAAGAATCCGAGGGCATTTTGGAGATAAACTCGGTGATGGAAAGCATCGCCAGCCAGACCAACCTGCTTTCGATGAACGCCGCCATCGAAGCGGCGCACGCGGGCGAGGCGGGCAGGGGCTTTGCCGTTGTAGCCAGCGAGATTCGCAAACTTGCCGAGTCTTCGGGGCAGCAGTCAAAAACCACTGCGGACATGCTCAAAAAAATCAAAACCTCCATCGACGCCATCGGCCTGTCCATGAAGGCGGTTTTTGAAAACTTTGAATCCATCGAGAGGGAAGTACAAACCGTCGCCGGTCAGGAAGAAAGCATTCGTTCGATGATGGTGGAACAGGAACGGGGCAGCCAGGACGTACTCGAAGCGATGAGGCAGCTTTCCAGCATCACCGAAAAGGTAAAGCAGGGTTCCGAGGACATGAGCAGCAAGAGCAGGGAAGTGATCAACGAAAGCGCCCAACTGGAAAGAATCACCGGCGAGATCACCGGCGGCATGAACGACATGGCCGAGGGCGCGGATCAGATCAACAAAGCGGTGCTAAGGGTGCACGAAATATCCGGCGAGAACAAGCGCAGCATTGTCACCCTGTCCGAGGGTATTGCCAAATTCAAGGTTGAATGACATACGTATTGACTAAAAATGCAGCCGGAACTATACTGGGTTTTCCGGGTTTGCAGGAGAGATGCGAGAGCGGTTGAATCGGGCGGTCTCGAAAACCGTTGAACCCTCGCGGGTTCCGGGGGTTCGAATCCCCCTCTCTCCGGGAATTTTCATGCAGCCAAAAAACTAGCATGAAGATTCTATAAAATTATAACTGGAGAATTGGGGATTCGAAGGGTTTTTGCGACCTGTTTGAGGCGAGACGTCGCAGCCTCAAACAGGTAAAACGGCATGGATGCCGTTTTAGCAAAAACCCCGGCCTAGAAGCTCGAAACAGGACGTTGAGAGCTACAAGGCGAATCCCCCTCTCTCCGTAAATATTAACCGGTAGCTAAAAAGCTGGAGAGATGACCGAGCGGCCGAAGGTGCACGATTGGAAGTCGTGTGTACCCGGAAGGGTACCGAGGGTTCAAATCCCTCTCTCTCCGTAAATTTCAGGATGTTAAGGCTGGAAGGCAAATCCCTCTCTCTCCGTAAAGGCATACACCATTTTATTCAAATTTTTTTCCG
>Ga0082212_10008108_pt1 | contig 13784 bp, 12 predicted proteins | sample TergutNt197P3_FD_71548 | JGI IMG/M metagenome (GOLD analysis project Ga0082212, IMG submission 71548) | Neocapritermes taracua P3 segment gut microbial communities from Petit-Saut dam, French Guiana - Nt197 P3 | ecosystem: Host-associated > Arthropoda: Insects > Digestive system > Gut ... | reverse complement strand
CCTTGGAACCCCTCCCGAAGCGGCCTAAGGGGTTCTCGAACCCCTTAGGAATCCCCTTTGGACGCTTGGACTAGGGACGTTTGGACGGGGGACGGTTGGACGGTTGGACGTTGGGACGTTGGGGCGGGGTTTGTTTTTGCTCTTGACAAAACCACCTTTGTGTATTATTGTATTATTTGACTAGTACAATAATACATGGAGGTGGTTTGATGACTTGGAGCTTTTCGCCTGATAGGCCTATTTATTTGCAGCTTCAGGAGCGGCTGAAACTTTCTATTGTGTCGGGGCTGCATCCGCCGGGGTATAAACTGCCCGCTGTGCGCGACCTTGCGTTGGAGGCGGCGGTCAACCCTAACACGGTGCAGAGGGCGCTTATGGAGTTGGAGCGCGAGGGGCTGGTTCATGCCCAGCGGACTAGCGGAAGATTTGTGACGGAGGACACTGCTGTGATTGAGAAATTGAAAAACGAGCTGGCCATGGAGCTTGTAGATGCGTTTCTGGAGAAAATGGCCGCTATCGGGTATGGCACGAGGGATACGGCGGCGCTGATAATTCAGAGAGAGGGGGAGGTTTGATAGTATGGCTACACTTGAATGTTTGGGGCTCACAAAATATTACGGGGGCAAACCTGCGCTGCAAAACGTCGATCTGCGCATCGAGCCGGGCAGGATTGTAGGGCTGCTCGGGCCGAACGGCAGCGGGAAGACAACACTCATCAAGATTTGCACCGGGTTGCTCACGCCAACGAGAGGGAGCGCATTGATAGATGGCATGGAGCCCGGCCCGGAGACAAAGGCGATTGTGTCGTTCCTGCCGGAAATCACGTATTTGAACGATTGGATGAAAGTTTCACAGTTGGTCGCGTTTTTCAGCGATTTTTACAGCGACTTCGACAGCGCCAGGGCTTATGAGATGCTGGGAAGTCTGGGAATAGACGAGAAAGAGCCGCTGAAGTCTTTGTCAAAAGGCACCAAGGAGAAAGTCCAGCTCATACTAGTTATGGCGCGCGACGCAAAACTGTACCTGCTCGACGAGCCGATCGGCGGCGTCGACCCTGCCGCGCGCGATTATATCCTCAACACTATTATCAGGAATTATAACCCTGAGGCGGCTGTGGTCATTTCGACGCATTTAATTTCCGACATTGAACAGGTGCTTGACGACGTCGTTTTCATTAAAAACGGTGAAATCGTCTTAACATCGTCGGCGGAGGACTTGCGGGAGAGCCGCGGGATGTCGGTTGACGCGTATTTCAGGGAGGTGTTCAAATGTTAAAGAAGCTATGGAAGTACGAGCTGATGGCTACGGGCCGGATTTTCCTGCCTCTTTTCGCGGCTTTGCTTGTAGTATCGATTATCAACAGGTTGTTCAGCAGCCTTGGTATGACGGCCCCTTCGGTCATTGGTATTGTCCTGTCTGTAATCATCATTATTGGCATTTGCGTCCTGACGCTGATTCTTACATTGCAGCGTTTCCGCAACAATCTGCTCTCGAGCGAGGGTTATCTTATGATGACGTTGCCTGTCAGCACCGACAGCATTATTCTCAGTAAGTTGTTCACTGCGTCGATTTGGAACATAGCGAGTTTCGTCATTGTGGTGATTTCGATTTTGATCATGGCGCTGAGCGGGATCAGCATTCCCGAGATCATCGAGAATATCAGGGTTTTCTTCAGTCAAATAACAATGCCGCCCGCAACTCATGTTGTCATTTACACAATCGAGGCTTTAGTTGCGATAATCCTTTCGCTTTTCTCAGGCATTCTGTTGCTTTATACCTGTATGTCGTTGAGTATGCTTGTGAATAAGCGCCGGGGGCTGTTTACGTTCGGCGCGTTCATAGTGATCACAACGGCGATGCAGACAGTTTTCGTTGTAGTCGGCGCTATCGGGGCCGCTGTTGGTATCTATGATTTGTTCAATACTTCTGCTTTGAGTGAGTTTATGCAGATACAACTCGTGATTTTTGTCGTGATTGTTGCGGAAGCCGCAACGTGTTTCGTGTTTTACTACATAACCCGCTATATGCTGAAAAATCGGCTGAATTTGCAGTAGCACCGGGGTTTTTGGGGCAAATCAGGGATTATTGACATTCCTCTTGCTGCGCTGTATAATCCATAAATAATAAGAACGCTATGAGGTTGTTGCAAAACATGGCAACGGGACGCCCGGGTGTGCGTCCCCTACGAAATGCGGTATACTGTTAGGAACACCGTAACATGTAGGGGTCGCGCACTGGGCGACCCGCGTTTTGCTACAGCCCCATTATGACAGACAGGGAGGGGCGTTGATGAGGCTTTTTAATACTATGGCTATGCAAAAAGAGGAGTTTGTGCCGCTGGAGCAGGGTAAGGTGAAGATGTACGCCTGCGGGCCTACGGTGTATAACTTTTTCCATATTGGCAATGCTCGGCCACTTATTATGTTCGACGTCCTGCGACGTTATTTTGAGTACAGGGGTTTTGAGGTCACTTTTGTCCAGAATTTCACGGATATCGACGATAAGATCATCAACCGCGCAAACGAGGAGGGTCTGTCAAGCGGCGAAATAGCTGATAAGTATTTGGCTGAATACCGGACTGACGCGATCGGGTTAGGCGTACGCGAGGCGACTTTCCATCCCAGGGCTACGGAGAATGTCGATGGGATTTTAGCTATGATATCGAAACTCATCGAAAAGGGTTTTGCTTATCAGAGCGGCGGCGATGTGTATTACCGGACAGCCAGCTTTGCGGATTACGGAAAACTGTCGCGCCAGCCGCTTGAGGAACTGGTGGCCGGCGCCCGTGTGGACGTCGCGGAGGTTAAGGAAAACCCAATGGATTTTGCCTTGTGGAAAGGCGCGAAGCCGGGCGAGCCGTCTTGGGATTCGCCGTGGGGGCAGGGGCGGCCGGGCTGGCATATCGAGTGCTCGGCTATGGCCGCGAGGTACCTCGGCGAGACGATAGATATACATTGCGGGGGGCAGGACCTCATTTTCCCTCACCATGAAAACGAGATCGCGCAGTCGGAGGGGTGCCACGGGCGCCAGTTTGTGCGCTATTGGGTGCATAACGGTTTTATAAGCATCGACAATAAGAAGATGTCTAAATCTCTAGGGAATTTCTTTACCGTCCGCGAGGCAGCGGAGGCATATGGGTACGAGAGCATCAGAATGTTTATGCTTATGAGCCATTACAGGAGCCCGCTTAATTATTCCGGCGATATTCTCGTCCAATCCAAAAGCGCCCTGGACCGGCTCAAGACTGCCGCAGTTACGTTGAAACACATAGCTGAAAGCGGGTCGGACGTCACAAACGACAATGAGGTTGGATTTATCAATTCGCTCGAGGGCTACCGCGGGCGGTTCATCGAATCGCTCGACGACGATTTCAATACTGCCGACGCTTTATCGGTGGTATTTGAACTCGTGCGCGAGTGCAACAGAGTTGCTGCGGGGCAGAACCCGTCAAAGGAGTTTGCGCGGGCTGCGCTCGAGGTTTTCGATGAGTTTAACGGCGTTTTGGGTTTTATTTATGTCGATGACGGCGAGAGCGGCATTGACGAGGAGGTCGAGGCGCTGATCGAGGCGCGGCAGACAGCGCGGAAAGAGAAAAACTGGGCCGAAGCAGACAATATCCGGGACAGGTTGGCTGATATGGGAATCGTTTTAGAGGATACGCCGCAGGGAGTCAAATGGAGAAAGCAGTAACCGATAAGGGTGATTTTTCTAAGGGCAGCATACCGGGGGCGATATTGCGGCTCGCTTTGCCAATGACGCTTGCCCAGCTCATCAACATCCTTTACAGCATAATTGACCGGGTATACCTGGGCCACATGCCGGGGGCGGAACATCTGGCGCTTACAGGAGTCGGCCTCACGATGCCAGTTATACACATTGTTTTGAGTATCTCGGCGCTGTGCGGTACGGGCGGCGGGCCTTTGTTCGCTATAACCCGCGGGAAGGGCGACGACGAGGAAGCTGGGCGCATCATGGGCAACGCTTTCGCCTTGTTGTTGATTTTCGGCGTTGTTATGTCCGTCGGCGTCATTATTTTCAGAAGGCCTGTGTTGTATCTTTTCGGAGCAAGTGACGCCACATATCCATTTGGCGGCGATTATTTAGGCATTTATTCGATTGGAACGATTTTCGTTATGATTTCCCAGGGCATGAATCCTTTTATCAACGCTCAGGGTTTCGGTCGGACAGCTATGCTGACGGTCGCGATAGGCGCCCTGATCAATATCTTTCTTGATCCAATATTCATTTTTGTTCTTGAGCTGGGTGTGCGCGGCGCAGCTTTGGCGACGATCATCGCGCAGTTTTTTTCCGCTGTTTGGGTGCTTCTTTTCCTTACCGGCAAAAAGGCTGTTCTGACCCTTAAACTGCCGTGCATGAAGTTGCAGGCGGCAAGGGTACGGAGGATCCTCACGCTCGGTTTGGCGGGATTTTTTATGAACTTGACTACAAGCCTGACGCAAATTGTCTGTAATATAACCTTGCAGCGTTACGGCGGTGATTTGTATATTGGAATTATGACAGTCATAAACTCGTTGCGCGAGGTTATTGTAATGCCCACACAGGGTATGATGAATGGTTCGACGCCGGTCATCGGTTATAACTATGGCGCGGGCAAGCAGGACAGGACGCTTTCAGCGATCAAATTCCAGGTGATTGCGACTACTATTTATTCAGCGTTGATCTGGGGCGTCATTATGCTGCTGCCGGGCGCGTTTATTCGTATTTTCAACGCGGAGCCGCAGCTTATTGCCGCTGGTATCCCGGCTGTGCGTATCTATTTCGGTTTGTTTGTGTTCATGTCGTTGCAACTGGCGGGGCAGGGGGTATTCTTAGGGCTTGGCAGGTCGAAAAATGCCATCTTCTTCTCGCTCCTCAGAAAGGCAGTCATTGCGGCGCCGCTCACGTTATTACTGCCTGTGCTGGGGATGGGTACAAACGGTGTGTTCGTAGCCGAGGCAGTTTCCCAGTTTGTTGGCGGACTCGCCTGTTTCGGGACTATGTATTTCGTTGTGCGCAAAGCATTGAGGGTTACGGACCAATAGTTGCTGGACAACGAATGTTGCTTGTATTATACTGTTCAAAGAATTCTGTTCAGGGGGTACCCGAAAAAATGCTTTTCCGAAGCTTTCTAAGCCTTGGGTGGGTTCTATTTGCAGTGGCTGCCGCCTCCTGCTACAGTGACACGCTTCAAAAAATCATTTTTTCGGATACCCCCTGAATAGATACGTTCTCAGTAATTTTGGATTATTTTTTCGGAGGTGCTTTTTAATGAGTGAAGTTATCCTTACCCGGCATGGCGAGGGCAAGCTCGCCACAAAGACTTATTTTGCCGATGAACCGGGATTCTGCGTTGCGTCCGTGATCGTAATGGGCCGGAAAGAGTGCGTCCTTATCGACACTCAGTGGACCAGGTCGAACGCCCACAGGGTAATTGCCGAGATCCTTGAGACTGGGCTGGAACTGAAGGCTGTGTTTGCTACCCACCTGCACCCCGACCATTACTGGGGGCTTGGCGAGATCGAGCGGGCTTTCCCGAAGACCAAGTGTTATATGTTGCCGGAAGAAATCCCTATGTACGCCGACCAGTATCAGCCCAAGCTCGACGATTGGATCGACGTTATCGGCGAGGGCAACCTTTGCCGCAAACAGTGCGAAAATCTTCTCCCGCTCGATAGTCGTTATATCGAGCTTGAAGGCGAGCGCATTGAGGTTATGGAACATATTATGGGCGATTTGAAATGGAATTCCGTCGTTTGGATTCCATCGATCAGCACACTATACGGCAGCGACGTTATTTTCAAAGAGGCCCATCCTTTCACTTGCGAGGTCAGCGCCGCTCAGCGCCTAGAGTGGATCGGCGAGCTGGAAAGGCTGGACAGGGAGCTTAAGCCGGAGATTGTTATTCCAGGTCATCAAAAACCCGGTTGCTTACTCGACCGCAGCGCCATTAAGTACACCATCGATTATCTTAAGGCCACTGCGGAGGCTATGGATGAAACTAACGACGCCGCTTCTTTCTTTTACTTTATGGAGAAGCGTTTCCCCAACAATGCTATAAGCATGTACAGTAACGATATGAATTCCAAGGTGTTCAAAGACCCCAATTTTGAGTGGGGCTGGGAGTCCGAAGAACGGGCAGCGGAAAAAAACTAGTACCTTACGGACAAACTAGGCCAATAAAAACACGAAAATGTAAGTCCGCAAGGTAGCCCCACGTTAGTAAAGGCGTATTATGCTTGATAAATTGATAGCCATAGAAGAAAAATACCTGGCTCTTGAAAAACGTATGCAGGATCCGGAGGTCTACTCCGACCCTTCGCTTTACGCCGGTCTGGCGCGCGAGCAGAAGGAAATTCAGCCTGTCGTGGAGACTTACAGGCGTTATGAGAAAGCGCGCCGTGATATGGAGGGTGCGCGGGAGCTTATGGGCGACCCGGATTTCAGGGATTTGGCTCAGGAGGAACTTGAATCGGCGCAGTCTGAGATGGCTCATATGGAAGATGAGTTGCGCATTTTGCTGCTGCCGCGCGATCCGAACGACGGGAAAAATGTGATCATTGAAATACGCGGCGGCGCCGGCGGCGAGGAGGCCGCGCTGTTTGCGTATAACCTTTACCGTATGTACACTATGTACGCGGAAACAAAGCGTTGGAAATCGGAAATCGCCAACCTTAATGAAACGGAGCTTGGCGGGATAAAAGAGGTCAGTTTTATTATCGAGGGGGACGGCGCTTATTCACGGTTTAAGTTTGAAAGCGGCGTGCATCGCGTCCAGCGCGTTCCAGAGACGGAAGCTTCGGGCCGTATTCATACGAGTACCGTTACGGTTGCCGTCCTGCCGGAGATGGAGGAGGTTGATTTTCAGATCAATCCCGCCGATTTGCAGACCGATACGTTCCGCAGCAGCGGGGCGGGCGGCCAGCATGTTAACAAGACGGATTCAGCCATTCGCATCACTCATCTGCCGACGGGTACTGTCGTCGAGTGCCAGGACGAGCGCAGCCAGCATAAAAACCGCGAGCGCGCGATGAAGATTCTGGTATCCCGCTTGTATGAGGAGGAGCGCCGCCGCCAGGCCGAGCAGGTCGCAGCAGAGCGCAAGAGTCAGGTGGGTACCGGCGATCGCTCGGAGCGCATCAGGACGTATAATTATCCGCAGGGTCGCGTAACGGACCATCGCATAGGGCTGACTCTGTATAAAATCGAGCAAATTCTTAACGGGGCGCTTGACGAGGTCATAGACGCGCTCGTTATGGCCGACCAGGCTGACAAACTGAAAGCAACAGAATCTGAATGAAAACTACAGTAATTACATCTGATGATTTGTCTTTTGCGGCGGAGGTTATTCTACGTGGGGGGCTTGTGGCTGTTCCTACGGACACTGTGTATGGGCTTGCCGGAAACGGGCTTGATCCGGACGCCGTCGCGAAAATCTACGAGGTCAAGGGTCGTCCTGATGTAAAGGCGCTCATTTTGCTAGTATCGGGGATGGACGCCGCGGAGGCTGTCTGCGCAGGGGTTCCTGAGGCTGCGAGGCTGCTCGCGGACGCGTTCTGGCCGGGTCCGCTGACTTTGGTGCTGCCTCGCCGGGATGCTGTTCCGGATATTGTGACTGCGGGCGGCGACACGGTTGGCGTCCGCTGCCCGGATCATCCAAAAGCTCTGGGTTTGTTGCGCCTGGTTGGGGTACCGCTGGCGGCGCCGTCGGCTAACATTTCCGGGATGGCCGCCCCTAGGAGCGCGGGGGAGGTTTTGGAATACTTTGACGGTAAGATAGATTGCATCATCGACGGGGGCAGATGTTCTCTGGGCGTCGAATCGACTATCGTTGATTTTGCGGAAAGCCGGTTTCGTGTTTTGCGCCATGGCGCTCTGTCTGAGGCGGCGCTTGCGGGCGCACTGTGCGCTCAAGTGTAGAATGTAGTACGAAAAACAATGAGTTATGCGTGTCTATTCAGGGGGCATCCGGAAAAATGTTTATTATTGGAATCACTGGGGGGAGCGGCGCGGGGAAGACTTCCGCTTTGATGGCGTTGCGTTCGCTTGGGGCGCTTGTCTTGGACTGCGATGCGATTTATCATGAGTTGTTGTCGGATGACGCCGAATTGAGGTCTGAACTGGGCGGCAGGTTTCCGGAAGTTTTAGTTGACGGTGTTATCGACCGTAAAAGGCTAGGGGAGATTGTTTTTACCGACAAAGAGGCTCTGCGCGATCTTAATGCAATCACGCACAGGTTTGTGGGCGGTGAAATTGAGCGTCAACTCGCAGAATGGGAGGCTAGTGGAGGCGCTGTCGCGGCAATCGACGCTATAGCGTTAATCGATAGTGGCAGAAACGAAAAGTGCGACGTCGTCGTGGGCGTCGTAGCGCCGGTTGATGTGCGAATATCCCGGATCATGAGGCGCGACGGTGTTTCCCGCGAGCAGGCGGAGTTGAGGATAAACGCGCAGAAGCCGGAAAGTTTTTTCAGGGAAAACTGTGACCATACTCTCGAGGGGACTTTTGATAATCCTGAAGATTTTGAAGAAATGTGCAAGGCTTTTTTTGCGGAGATTATTAATAATGTAGTGTAAGAAATAAATAATAATGCAGAATGCAGAATTCAGAAATATTTGGTCTGTTTACATCGCTATTTGTACTGCCGCACTAAGGCAGTATGTCGGATTGGAATGCAGTAGCACTATTTACGTTGGGTGCGTTTATTATGGACGGGAGGTCGGTTTTTATGGCTGATAGGGATGAATTGTTTTATACGAAAAAGAGCATTTATGACATTTTGGATGAAAATGAGGTAAAACTCGCTGATGATTATTGCGAGGATTACAAGCATTTTCTGGATAATGCAAAAACAGAGCGCGAGGCTGTAGCGGAGGCAATCAGGCTCGCGACCGAGCGCGGGTTTCTCCCGTACTGGCGCGGTATGGAGCTAAAGGCGGGTACAAAGATTTACTCCCAGACTGATGGAAAAGCTCTGATTCTTGCTATTATCGGCAAAAACAGGCTTTCGGACGGCGTAAATATTTGCGCCGCTCATATAGATTCGCCGCGTATCGACTTAAAACCGGTCCCGCTTTATGAGGACGGCGATATGGCTTTTTTCAAGACGCATTACTATGGCGGTATCAAAAAATACCAATGGGTCGCGCAACCGCTGGCGCTGCATGGGGTCGTGGTCAAGCGGGATGGCAGCCGCGTGGACGTCGTTATTGGGGAGGATGAGAATGATCCTGTTTTCATGATAACTGACCTGTTGCCTCATCTTGGAAAGGATCAGGAGAAAAAGACGCTTGGCGACGCGTTTACCGGTGAAAACCTGAATATACTGATTGGGAGCAAACCTACGGGTGATGCAAAGGAAAAAGATCGCGTGAAGCTCACTGTCATGACGATACTTAATGAGAAGTACGGCATTACTGAGGAGGACTTTTTTTCTGCTGAGATTGAGGCTGTCCCGCTGATGCGAGCCCGCGACGTGGGGTTGGACCGTTCTATGATTGGCGCCTACGGGCACGACGACCGTTCCTGTTCGTTTTCCGCTCTGAGGGCTATTTTCGACATTACTGAACCTCCCCCAATGACGGCTGTTTGTGTCCTGGTGGATAAGGAGGAGATTGGTTCAGAGGGCGTTTCGGGAATGCAGTCAGCAATGTTTGAGGGTTTCATGGAGGAACTTTGCAACTCGACCGGGGCCCGGTTGCTGGATTGCTTTAAATCATCGTTTTGTTTGTCCGCCGATGTTTGTAATGCGTTTGACCCCAATTTTGCCGACGTCAGTGAAAAGCTCAACAGCGCCAATCTCGGCTGCGGTTTGGGCATTATGAAGTTCACCGGGGCTCGCGGTAAGTCCTCGTCCAGCGACGCTTCCGCGGAGATTGTTGCTATGCTGCGCGGTTTATTCGCGGAGAAGGGCGTCGTGTGGCAGATGTCGGAGCTTGGCAAGGTCGATCAGGGCGGTGGCGGCACGGTCGCCAAATATATGGCTAACAGGAATATCGCGACTATTGATGCGGGGATTCCTGTATTGTCGATGCACGCTCCGTATGAGATAGTTTCAAAGCTTGATTGTTATATGGCTTTTAAAGCGATTTCAGCAATTTTCACAAGCGGTTGAGGCAAAGAAAGGTTTGGTTATATGATTATTATTGGGGAAAAGATAAACGGGGCTATTCCTTCTGTCGCTCAGGCTATTGAGGCGCGGGACGCTGAGTTTATTCGAGACCTTGCGGTGCGCCAAACAGAGGCCGGGGCACATTATCTTGATTTGTGCGCAGGTACCGCGCCCGAACTTGAAAGGGATACCCTTATTTGGATGCTGGATATAGTTCAGGAGGCTGTTGATACGCAGGTATGTATTGACAGCCCTGACCCGGATGTTTTATGCGACATGTTGCCGCTCATAAAGCGGCCCGGGATTATCAACTCGGTATCGGGCGAGGGCAGTAAATGTGATACTATCTTTCCTCTGATAGCAGAGTCTGAGTGGAAAGTCATCGCCCTTACCTGCGATGACGCGGGCATTCCGGCTGATGCGGGGCGAAAGGTCGAAATTGGTTTGCAGCTCATTGATAAAGCGGGTACCTACGGCATCACGCCCGACAGGATTTTCATCGACCCGCTCGTTTTATCCCTTTCCGTTGTTAATGACGCTCTTTTGAGTTTCACCCAAGCGATCAGGGAGATTTTGGAGAAGCATCCGACTGTACATTTCACATCGGGGTTGTCAAATATCTCCTTTGGTATGCCAAAGCGGAAGCTTATCAATCAGAATTTCCTGGCTTTTGCCATTCAGTCCGGTATGGACAGCGCGATCATGGATCCCACAGACAAGGTGCTGTATGCGGAAATTCTTGCCGCTGAGGTAATTTTGGGACGGGACAGGTTTTGCAGGGCTTATAATAAGGCTTATCGAAAAGGGCTTCTTGGTTAAATAATAAGTCATAAATAATAATGCAGAAATATTGATGCAAATTGTTTTGATCAGAAAGGTATGGTGTTTTGTATGAGTGAGAAAATGAAAGGCGTTGTTCATCTTGGAAATCTCAATTTTGTTGTCAAGACAGATCTTGACGTTCCGGAGCCGGGCAAAAATCAGGTTTTAATCAAAGTGGCTTACGCCGCGTTGTGCGCAACTGATATCCACGGGGCGGGGGGTCTGATAGGAATGCCTAGCTTTGGACCGGAGTTTGCTATTGGCCACGAGTGTTCCGGCGTTGTTCTCAAGCTTGGCAGCGAAGCTTCCGGAAAGGGTTTTGCGGTCGGTGATCATGTGGTTGGTGACCCCGGTTCGTACTGCCATTCCTGCAATGCCTGTAAAGAGGGGAAACGTTGTACAACTATGCCCAATCCGGGTCACGGGACTATGTCCCAGTATAAGGTCTATAATCTGGATAGCTGCCATTTGATCCCAAAAGAAATGCCCCTCAAAAGGGCTGTGCTGACCGAGCCAACGACTTGCGTGTTGCGAGCTATCGACCTGACACAGCCTTTGATGGGTCAGACAGCATGCCTTTCCGGAGCAGGCGGTATTGGTATGCTGCTGTTGCGCGCCATCAAGAGGGCAGGGCTCGCCTCGATAACCGTCATTGAGCCGGTTGAAGAAAAATGGCCTTTAATAAAGGAACTTGGCGCCGATCATTTGATCAACCCCAAGTCGCAGGATGTAAAGGCGCAGTGCGATAAAATCACGGGCGGCGCAGGTTTCGATTTCGTTTATGAGTGTTCGGGCGTACCCTCCGCAGGGCCGGTTTGCCTTGATATCATCGGCTATGGCGGGACTGCTTGCTATTTTGCCGTTTATTCGGAGGATTATGAGTTGCCGCTGAACCTGAATAAGCTTTATAAGAATGAGGGCCGCATACAGACCGTTTTTGTGCATCCTACTAATTTCCCTCGCGCGGTTCGGTTTGTTTGCGAGGACGCGCCTGTCATCGACAAGATAATCGGGCTGGAATTGCCGCTGGACAGGGCTCCGGAGGCGTTTGCGGCATTTAATACCGCGAAATATTCAAAAATCGTGTTGAAGTGCAACGAGGATTTGGCGTAGCGTCTTGGGCGGACACAAGATCCGCCCCTACAGGGGATGGCGGCGCTCCGGCGGGTGCGTGACGGAGTTATGGGCTGACGTAGACGTCGGATGTGGCGGAGTTTACTACGACGCCTTTGTATAACAGTTCGGCAGTAATGTATGCGTTGCCTTCCATGTATGGGCCAAACAGGAACATTCCCGATGGTTCTTCCTCTGTTATAGCGCTGATTCCCGAGTAGGACCATCTTACGCTATAGCCCAGTTGCGGCAGATTTTCAAGCAGTTCGCTGTTTGTCGTGCAGGCAAACCTGTAGTTACGTCCGGCTGTGATTGGCCACGGATTGCCGACTATGCTTATGAAAATCGACGGATAGTCGCTGACATATACTATTATTTCGACCCATCGCTCCATCCCGTCGCTGTGTCTTATCGTCACTCTGATTCTTGCGCTGCCTTTGTTGACAGCCGTGATCGTCTGGGTTTCTGAGGTGCTGTTGAGCACAGAAACGACGGATGGGTTGTCTGTTTCCCAGCTATACGTGAAGTCATGCGTGACCGAGACAGGCACAGTTGAGGCGATTATATCCATCGGCTGCCCCGGGATCATTGTGACCCTGTCATTAACTATTGCTACCCCGTCTTTCCGCAGTATGGCTAGACTTCCTACATATGACTGCTCCTGTACGGTGACGCTTGCAGTTTTTGTGATTTTGCCTAAATATGTGCTCGAGCTACTGCCTGCCCACAGCGCGGTGAATGTTATTGTCGGCGTTCCCTGGATTGCGCCCGTGAATGTTGCGGTCGTTGTTTCAGGGGTCGCCGACGTTTTCGTCAGGTGATTGCCTGAAGAACTCCATGAGTATTGCGGGCTTGACGGCGGATTTGAAACAGTTACGGATACCTCTGTATCGACGCCCACGTTGATAGTCGCCGATTTTAACGCGATCGTTGAAACTGAGACTACGCTGACATTTATTGTGTGCGTAATATATGAGCCTGACCCTGTCTGCACCCTTGCCCTGACCGTGACGTCTCCCGGATTTGCAGTCGCTGTCAGTACGCCGTTGTTATTGGAGGCGCTCTTTGCCACAGTTGCTGCTGTTCCATTGGTCAGCGTCCATTCCACCTCCGCTCCACCGGTCGTCGCAGCTTTTATAGTTAAATTGTCGCCCGTCCCCAAAACCAGCGTATATAAGCCGGTTTTGTTATCATTTGTGTTGGCGGCAATGTTGGTTGAGGTGGAAAGCGTCGCCTCCGTACCCGCGCCATCGTATGTGAGCGTCAATGATGAATCTTTTCCTACAACCGCCGACTCCGGGTATCCGAGCGCGTATGTGAAATATGTCCGGTTTGCGCCTGAACCCGCGTCGGAGAATCCGGCACCGAACAACGTAATGCTGTTTTGGAGTATCGCCTCCCTCGTTGCCGAGACTCCCGTTGAATTGTTGACTATTTGGTTGAAAGCTGAAAATGCATCTGCGTTGCCGGGTAAGGTATTGCCGCCCGCATATAGTTCAAGGTCATACCCACTGCTCACCACGCGCTGCTGCAAATCGCCGGAACCGGAATTATTACTGTGCGCACGGGCAGGCGCCGCAAGCTTTGACGACCACTCAAGGGCTGCGGCGCCGTTTCGTTGCCTGAACGCATTGACGAGTTCGAACAGGAGTTGCTCCTGCCCCTCGGCGAGAAGCTCGCGCGATGTGCCTATTACAGATGTGGAATCATAAATCATTATTGCCAGTTGCTGCGATGCGTT
>Ga0082212_10008107_pt1 | contig 13786 bp, 15 predicted proteins | sample TergutNt197P3_FD_71548 | JGI IMG/M metagenome (GOLD analysis project Ga0082212, IMG submission 71548) | Neocapritermes taracua P3 segment gut microbial communities from Petit-Saut dam, French Guiana - Nt197 P3 | ecosystem: Host-associated > Arthropoda: Insects > Digestive system > Gut ... | reverse complement strand
CTCCTGCTTTTGAGGCCAAAAGCTGGTTGCATATGGCAACAAAGTAACACATTATATAGTTAGTTACATCATAGAAACTATATCAGTTCCATATACAGATTGGAGATTTTTTTCGTTTGAAAATTAAAAAAAACATTTAGCGCAAAGTCAAAAAAACATCTCATTGTTATATAACCGATTGATAAATAACGAGTTATAGAAAATGGCTTTGAAACAAAATATATAAACTGTTTCATCAAATTGCAATAGGAGACAATGTTATGTTAAATCTTGAAGACCATTACAAAGAAATGGAAGATTCATTGTTGAGGGCTTGTTTCATAAAACGTCATGAATTCAGTAAAGAAGAGGAATTGGCCATTTATGCTGAAGCAAAAAGTCGAGGGTGGCTCTCACCATCTGGTTACGGTACCAAACTCACTGAAGAATCTGGAATGTTTGCCGATGTCGGCGGGACACTCAAAGTGGTCGCCTTAGTTTTCTTTTGGATTGGTGTTATTATTAGCATCATTTCAGGTGTTTCCATTCTGACAATCGGGGGTTCAAGGAATGCGGTGGGGGTCATTTGTGGAATAGCTACAATCATTCTTGGCTCTCTAATTTCATGGGGCTTCGCGTTGTACACCTATGGCTTTGGTGAGTTGATAGAAAAAACTAGCCAAATTAAGGAGAAAACCGACCAAATTGCCAAGAACACTGAAAATAAGGCAGGATAGTAAGGTTTCCATTTTCAGTTTTCAGTAAAAGCAGTTGAGGCGGCTATCGCCGCGATGTTGTTTTTGTTTGGTTGTTATGGTTTGGTGCAACTCGGTATCATATCAAAACAAATCAGAATGTGCCCCTGTTGCAATAAGCACCAGCACTAGTACCCTGTGATCTATTCTGTAAACAAGTAACCAGCCTGGTTCTATATGGCACTCCCGCAACCCTTGCATGTCTCCAATGAGCGGGTGGTCGCGGTATTCAGGCGGCAGGCTGCCATTTTTTGCAAGCAATTCAATAGCCGTATCTAGCTTTTCGATGGACAGGCCACGTTTAATGGATTGTTTGTAGTCTTTTTTAAGCTGTGAGGTGCGCCGGATTTGATATTTCATCAGTTGCCGTCAGCATCTGCCAGCAAGTCTGCCTTCAGGTCACTCATTGTGGTAAATGATTTGGCTTTCGGGTCATTTAGTAGTCTATCTGCTTCAGCTATTGCAGACTGTGTGGCAGAGTTGGGTTTGTAGCGCACAATTTCAAAGGGGAATCCGCCCCGTGTGATTGACTGGCGAAGGAAAACATTTACAGCGTCTGTGACAGTTAGCCCGAAACTACTAAAGAGTTCCTCGGCTTCTGCCTTGACTTCAGGCTCAATCCTCAAATTTAGTGTCGCTGTTCTCGGCATAGGCATATCCTCATATATAGCCTAATACAACAGTTATACATTTGCAATACATTTTAGAGAGGAGGCAATTGCTGGTCAGTTGCCTTCGTTAGTTTTCAGTTATCAGTTATCAGTTATCAGTTATCAGTTTTCAGAGGGTTTGTTTCAGGTTGGGGGTTGGGTGTTAGTGGTTGGTGGCTTGGCTACGCATCCATTCGAATATCCCCATTCCTGAGCGGGAGGGGAGGCCGAGGGCGTAAACTACTGCGTCGCCTTTGTCGGGGCTACGGCCTATGCGTTTGTGAAGGTCTTCTTTGCCTTCTATCTGAATACCACGCACGGTTAGTTGCCAGGTGGGGGCGCAGAGGTCGGATAATAGCTCGCGGTCGGGCGGTAGGCATAAGCCTTGGCCGGTGGCGGGGTCGAGGGCTTCTCTGAGTTTCCACCATAGTTCGGCCCTTGTGTTTACAAAGCTCAACTGACCGCTCTTGTCGGTGGTTCTGCTGGCGGTGGAGGCGTTTATGGGCACTACGTTTTTTGTGTGGCTTTTTAGGAAGTCGTAGACGCTGGCTCCTACTCCGATTACGTCTACATAGATTGTTGCGTTGTCTCTAAGGCTGTTTAGCACTAAGGCGGCTACTGCTTGGCCGTCTGGGGTGGAGGCTCCGGGGTAGGTTTTTAATTCGTCTAGCCAACTGCCGTGTCTGATGGCGATTACTGTTTTGTCGCTACCGCCACGGGCTACGTCTACTCCCATTGCTGTCATTGTTTGGGGAGGTTTTGTTTTTTGCCATCGCTCTTGGGCTAGTTTTATCCATTCGGAGGGGATTACCTGGTAGGGGTTGTCTTCGCGCCCGCTTAGAAAGTCGCCGTAGAGTAGCTTGGTGCGAAGTGGTTCGGGGAGGGCTTGAAGACGGGCTATGTAACCTGTTTTTACCAGGTAGGGGTTATCCTGTATTCTGGCTGAGATGAAGGTTCGCGAGCGCGGGGTGATGATTTCGCTACCGGATTTGATTGGCTTTCCGTCGGGAAACTCTATGTCTGTTCCTTCGATGGTGCTGTACCAGCGCAGTTCGCCGGGGGCGGCGGGGTTGGGATGGGTTGGGTCGAGCCATGGTGCCCAGTAATTAATTACCCAGTCGCCTTCTGCGGAGGTTGGTGGGTTGCCTGTGCATATGACTCGGCAGTGCTGACTGGTGTCTGCGCTACGATTCCATGCGGTGATGAAGCGGTATGTGGCTTCGGGAAATTCTGTTATTTCGTCGAAGCCATAGAAGTCGTGCGCCTGGCCTTGGTAGTCCATTTTGTTTTTGTCGTGTTGAACTGAGGCGAAGCGAATGAGTTTGCCGTTTTCAAATTTCCATTGATGTTTTGTTTCGTGGTAGCTACCTGTTTCGGAATAGATGGCTCTGGAGCGCTCTAGTAATGCGTTTAGGGATGGGTAGACGCGTCTGAAGATGATTGATCGCGTATGCGCCATGAATGATACGCCCAGTAATAGGTCGCTTTTTCCGCCTCCTGCGGCTCCGCCATAAAATAATTCGTCGGCTGAAGAATAATAGGCGGCTGATTGGGGGCCGGGAAGGGGTGACCAGATGGTTGTGTCTGCTTGGTTGGAGGTGGTCAATGGCGGCTCCTTTGTGTTAGTTTTCAGTTATCAGTTTTCAGTTATCAGTTATCAGTTTTCAGTTATCAGTTTTCAGTTTTCAGTTATCAGTTTTCAGTGGGTTGGTTTCAGGTTATTAGTTTTCAGTTTTCAGTTTTCAGTGGGTTGGTTTCAGTGGTGTCAATATCCAAACGCTATGATATGTCCATAGAGTTCATGGTCTTCGGGGCCTTGGGCGCGTCTCCAGATTTGGCAACCTATAACATTTTTGTTTAGCAGAAAAAAACCGCTTTGGAGCGATCCTGATACCGCGCCGGTTTCGGTAGTTACTGAAACACAATAGCAGGTGTTTGGGAATATGCGCGGCCATGTAACCTGATAGGGCGAGGCGTGTGACAAAAATTGTAAATTTGAAGTCTTTACCCACTGCATAATAGTTCCATTGGGCAATTCCAGCCAACCATCATCTCCATAATTTTGTATATCTGGAATAAAGTTAGCCGATGTCGAGGCGTTTGCCCAAACGCTCCGGAAATCTCCGTAAACTGCTCTGACGGCGGCTTTTAATGCTATTTGCGTTCTTAATTCCAGCAAGCTGATATGTCGCCTTGCCGATGGGTTGTTAATAATAGTTATCGGTTCGGCTAATTGGCCGTTGTCAATATTAGTGCCTGCATAGATGGCAAGTTCAAATCCCGTGCAAAAGCCGTGGGGTTCGGGTTCGGTGTAGTTCCATTTAACATCGATCCAACGTTTGGTTAGGGCATTAGTAGAGCCGGCTGGCGGTGCTACTCCTCCCCCTCCTGCACTGCCGCCGGGATTGGCTTGGCCGCTGGGGTCTTGGTCTTGGTTTATTAAATAGTTGGTATCTAATGAAACTGCCATTTTTTACTCCGAAAGAATAGTTTTCAGTTATCAGTTTTCAGTTATCAGTGTGTTGGTTTCAAGTTGGTAGCTGGTAGCTATTAGTTTTCAGAGGGCTAGTAGCAACTTGTAGCTGGTTTAAGGTAGTAGACAATTGAATAAAAACATTAATCACCGCCAATCATAGTTACCATGCGACTGTGGCACCGGTTAAAAGCTTCCGAATGCCTCTCAGGGGGAAGGCGAGTTAGTGCCGATTGGCTTTCAGGCTGGTAAATCCAGCATGAAAACTTATCGGCACTTGGGCGACTTAAAGACATGTAGTAAAACCCTCCATTCATCAAAGACTATGCCCCGCAGTGCGGGTCATCCCCCCGAACCCCCCGCCGCAGGCGCTGTCCTAAACAACAGGCTGTTCATTGGTGATATTGATTGTGCAATTAGTGGGGGGGGCGAACTGAGTTGCGGAGGTGCCTTTTAGAAAAAATGGCACGGCTACTACTTCTGAAAGGCTTTGGGTAGCTTGCCCGAATTTATTGAAGCTAGGGAATTTCAGATAGATGGTTTCGCCGCCTGTATTTATATCCCAGCGATCAAAGTCAATTTGAGCCACGGCAGAATCTAAACGCATAAATTTTCCAGCATTAGGATGGCTTGTGGCTTGACTTCCGAATAGACCCCTACGCAGGGATGTTAGGTTATACCTATTTGTAGCGGCTAAACTTGCTGTTTTGTATGACAATAACTCGTTATCTACATAACAGAGCGTTTCCCAATGGTCTGCGTCCGCCTGTGAAGCACTTAATAGAGTTCCGCTTATCAATTCGACATAGAGGACGGAGCTATTATCAGGATTAAACCCTCCAAACGATGGCAAAGAGTTATATAGTGTGCCGTGCCGCGCTGGGGCGTTAATTCTACCTACTAAACTATAGGTTGCGTTATCTCTACTAGCCCAAATATCGCAACCTCCCCAATTAGCCCCCCCTGATGTACCGATCCAAGCCTGCAATCCTCCGCCTGTAAGGTCGGATGGCGGTTCAAAGATAACGGGGGGGTTGCAATTTCCGGGAGGGATAGCCATGTTAGGGCTTTCTCCGTCCCTTTCGGGCACGGGATAAGCTACGGCGGTGGCAATGCCGTTTGGCCAATCTTCTGCTGTAACAGTTAGTATCCCTTCGGCATCCTCTTCAACAGAAACGATCCGAACCGGGGTATTATTCAAACCTAAACCGGGCTCTGTTAAAGTAACCAAGTCGCCGGGTTCTAACAGGGTATATCTCCAACCTAGGCTAAACTGGTATTCATTGCGAATACCGACATATCTTTGGAGCATTATTTGGGCTAGAATTTGTGCGCTGGCCTCTGAAGCAATGCAATCGGCCATGAAGTCAGGGGCTAGTCTGACTCCAAATAAATCCTGCATAGCTAGGTCGTCTGCCGCGGCAACATCTTCGGCATAGTCATTAAACCGATTATTAAACTTGATTTTCACTGAATTATAGGCATCGGCTGAAGTTTTTCGTTTGACCTTTACGGGGTCGTCTTTGCCCAAAAAATCGTCAACTGTGAGGGCATACAAGGGGGTGCTATTGGGTATCCAATTGCCGATTGGTAAATCACCTAAAGGTAGTATTTTTAGTTTTCCTCCTGACCAAACAGAAATGGAATTAGTGCAAGCCAAAAGGGTGTTTATAGCATCTAATCCTGACCGCTGGTCAAAATAGCAAGCTGAGAGGTATAAACCTACTGCCGTTGTATATTCGCGATAATCTGAGAGGCTATCAATGACATTAGCGGGAAAACCCATGCCATGAATTGGATGGGTGAGCATATCGAAAATCACATCGGCGGCATTGGCATCGCCTACGCTATTAGCTCCCGAAAAGAATCCTGTTACTTCAAATGAATGATTTTTTGTTGATCCGCTTGTGCCTAAATCAAGTGCTGAGTGGCAAACATAGGCTGTAGAGCCGTAACCAACTCCTCGTCCCCTTGCAGTTGCGACACTCCAAGGGCTTTGGGTAAGGTTGCCTTCATAAACGCTAAAACTAAGGCTGGCTGGGTCTGTATAGATGTCTTTATCAATCCAAACAATTCCTATTGATACTGGCCCCTCACAAATACCTAGCATAATAGATGCTGTATAAGTATAGGTAGTATTTGACTGTGTAGAGCCTCCGCCTCCCTTGCCCGTTTTAATGGTTTCAGTATGAGGGATAGCGGTAAAGTTATCATAATAGATAAGGTTGGCGGCTACTCTGACTTTGCCATAAACAACGGGGATACATCGGCCATAACCGGATGTTTGGACGTTGATATTGTCTAATAGCTCTGAAGCTGTGCTAGTTCGTTTTTTACCGCCGAATAGACCACCCATTAGTGTCCCCTTTTTATATTGTTGGTAATTGTCATTGGGTATCCCTGTCTAAAAAGTTTTCAGTTTTCAGTTTTCAGTGGGTTGGTTTCAGGTTGGTAGTTGGTAGCTATTAGTTTTCAGTTTTCAGTTTTCAGTGGGTTGGTAGCAACTTGTAGCTGGTTTAAGGTAGTAAATAATTGAATAAACATTAATCACCGCCAATCATAGTAACCATGCGACTGTGGCACCGGTTAAAAGCTTCCGAATGCCTCTCAGGGGGAAGGCGAGTTAGTGCCGATTGGCTTTCAGGCTGGTAAATCCAGCATGAAAACTTATCGGCACTTGGGCGACTTAAAGACATGTAGTAAAACCCTCCATTCATCAAAGACTATGCCCCGCAGTGCGGGTCATCCCCCTGAAACCCCCGCCGCAGGCGCATTTTTCAGTCTCCAGAATCCCTTTAGCCTTTTTGCTAAATCTAGATTGGTTATGGCATTGTCTAAAACAACGGCTTGCGCGGTGATATAGGCGTGGATAATAGTCGGCCATGCAATAACAATTGAGCCATGACTAATTACTCTGCCGTATTTGAACAGGGCAAGGTCGCCGGGCTGGGGGGTATCGGTATCTATCTTTTGAAAGTGTTTTTCAACTATTTCTAAATAGCGTTCTTCATCTCTGTGAAAATGCCAATCGGGAGGGTATGGCTCTATGTCTAATGGGGGTATCAATCCAAGCGATTCAAATACTGCCGCTGGGAACTGTCCACAATCTACTCCTACGCCTTTAATTCTGGCCTCATGGTGATATGGGGTGTTTAGCCATGTGAGGGCTGTGGATGTGATCCTATTCGCTAGGGTTTCGGGTTCGGTCATTTTTGTTCCAAATCAATAATAGTTATCAGTGGTCAGTTTTCAGTTTTCAGTGGGTTGGTTCCAAGTTGGTAGTTGGTAGCTATTAGTTTTCAGTGGTTTTTTGGCTTGGTGACGATGGTTAAAGGTAGTAAACATTGTTTTTCGTTTTCCTTTCAAAAACTGCTCCTGAATGCTTCTTGGGGGCCGCTCTGTCGCTGTGCTCTGTCGCTTTTCCCCCAAACCCCCCCAGAGAATGCCCTATCGCGCATTCTCTGGAATCGGCACCCATGGGAATCCCCTATAACGGGATATGTTGCCAAATTTTGAATTGCAGGTTGTATGGGTTTTATCGCAACCGGGGACTACTTGGAATGTGGTTCCGCTGGTAATACTGAAAGGCAAGGGGAGGGCAATGGTTAAACCCGTTGTATCGCTACTTTTAATGGTTCGCCTTGCCCCCGAATTGGAACCGCTGGTAATGACAATTACTCCTTGGTCAAAATATCCAGCGGCTTTTCCGGTGTTCCAATTGATTTTAGTAGTAGTTCCGCCTGTAGCCGTGCCTGTAACCTGATAAGCTGACCTACTAATCCCGCACCCCGTGTTATAGAGTTGATGACAACAGGCAGGTTGGTAAATATTGCGCGGCCATTGGCTATCCAGAACTTCTAAAAAGCTCTTTACTTGAATAACAACTGCCGTATGGGTCGGATTGATGGCGGCTACTCTACCCTCAAAAAGGTGAACTGTGGCTGTAACAACTCCCCAAGTTAGCATAAAGGCACGTTCTAACTTAACCGTTGCACCATCTAAAGCTCCGTTGGCGGCGGCGTGGGCAAATGGAATGCCTGTTAAAGTAACGCTTTCGCCTGTTTCAATGGTTACTTCCAAAGAGTCAACTTCTAAAGTCGATGTGCTTTTAGTGCTCCCGCGCTTGATCAAAGGGCTACAAGTATAGGTATAACCGCCTACTGTGATTGGAATATCTGACGATGTCCATCGAAAGGTTTCGCCTGTAATAGTCGTTATTGTCCATAGGTCGGCCATGGCTATCATGTCGCTGATATTATTCCAAATAGTCTGGAAATTACCTGAAGTAACTTTTCTCATTTGATATTCTCAAAGGCAATATTTAGATCATTTAATGCTGTTTCATAGGATGGGGCACAATGAGAATAGGCCGAACTAATGAGTAGTAGGGCATATTCTTGTATTAGGTGTTGGCGAAGGTTTGGGGCGGTATGGAAAATTTCAACTGCTATGGCCTCAATTTCCATTTTGTATTGGAATTTTTTAGAAAATAGATACTTGAGCATGTATAACCATTTGCCGGTCTTCAATTGCTGGCGCATATGACAAAGTTCATGTTCTAACAGGGCGTTATTTAGCGTTTGGCCTTCGGGCATGTAGATATTGGGGTAGAATGTTACCCATTGAAACGGCATTGTGAAGCGTCTTAATATCCAAGGTTTGGGTTTGATTTTATAGTCCATGGAGACTCCGCTAGGGTACTAAAATGGATATTGGAATAATGGCTATGGCTTGTTCGCCTAATAGACCTTCATCTGTTTCTATTTCGCCTTCTATCCAACAATGGGATACTAGACCGCCTAAAGTTAGTACGTCTTCGCCTTCATCAGGGGCTAGAGCCTTTTCGATTTCATCTAACAGATTATCCTGCAAATCGGGGTCGTGGTTTTGGTTATAAAGGTATAACTTGACTGATAACTCAAGTTTGGGGGGTAATCCATAGCCTTCGATAGTGACTTGCTGATTACCGGGCGACATAAAAAGGGCGGGTTGCTGGTCAGAATCTACATCTGTCCAATGTAGCAAACGCCTTGAAAAGGTTTTGACTTTATGTATTGCCTCAATTCGTTTGGCAAGGGTAGAAAAGATAGCTGAGCGGGTCATTTATTGCCTTTCATGGATAGCATTTCTAATAGCTCTGATGATTTCGGGTTCTAAGTCTTTTAAGGCACGGCGTAAAAACGATCTTTCTGGTAAATTGTGTTTCCAATTTCTGGAATGAGCCTTGACTTTAGCTAAGTTACCGCTTTTTGTTTTTCGTAAATGCTCTCTAACATTAGCTATACCGGACTTAGTGCTACCGAACTCATGGGCGGCGGCATAGCTCAATTTGATGCCTACTAGACCAAAAACAGCGTTTTTTGACTCTTCAAATCGTATGTTGAGTTTACGGCGAAGTGTTCCCGTTTGGTTTCTGAGTACTTTTCCTGATACTAACTGTTTGGCATGGCTCAAAACCTCGGTGGTTTTTTCCCTTACGACCGTGGCAACTTCCTTTAATACCTTCAAGGGCATGTTTTTGAGCATTTCGGCGGTTTTTATCCCTCCAATGACTTGGTGAGTAATCATGGAGTCACCTTTCTATAAGGTGCTAGTCGGCTTTCAACTGAGGCTGGCAAGGCTCCAATAATATAAGAAACGGTTTCACCGCTAATTGATTTGCTGGCATGGCCTATACGATCTCGCTCTTTATAGTGCAAGGCTACTAATTCGATGCAGGCTTGCTCTAAATCGTATGGCACGGTTTCATATCCGGCCGTATAGGTGACTTGTATTCGGCTCTTACGTGGCCATGAGCCTCCATCAAGTCGCCAAATAGTCAAATTGTCATGGCGAACTTGAACTTCTGCGCCGTCAATTAATACCTTTTCGATGCTTTGGATAGGCGTGGCGGGGGGCATTATGGTAGATGAGCCGTGGCCTGTAATGAAGTCGGTGCGCTCTATAGCAATAATTGGCCTTCCGATGGCCTTTTCGATGGCTATAGATTCGGCTGTAATGAGCCTTTGGAGTAAAATATCACTAGTATCGCTATTGATGTTTAACCAAAGTTTGACTGCGTCAAGTGTGGTAAGGTCTCGGCTTCCGGGGTCTTGTACGCCTACATGAAAGTCGCCTGTTAGTTTAAGCGTTTTGCCATAAAGTGTATTTACTGTAAATGTTAGCTGATAGCGACAACCTAGGATGCCTCCGCCTACTTTTTGGCTTACGTTACTGCCGTTAAATTCGGCTGATTCTAGTAACATATCCGATAATTGCGGGTCATTTCCATTTAGCAAGGCAATATCACAATTGCAAGCTATAACCTTATCTCCTGGGGTAAGCTGGCGGACTAGGTCGATAGTGAAAAACTCTATACTATCAGGGTGTTTGGGGTTCCAAGTGGCCATTAGAATACCTCTAAAATCTTAATGCCGCTGGTTTTCCAGTGATAAGCCGATATTCGTTCCAAATCAAGGCTATCATCCAGAAAGCGGCATGTTCTTATCTGACCATCGAGCGGATCGGTAAACTTGAAAGTGTCCCAAGTTCCTCTCATTCGGACATAAAAGTCATTTAGCTCCTGAGGCTGGGTTTTACCGTCTTTGCCTATGATTAGGACGTTGAAAGTAATTTGAAACTCGTATTTAGGTCGGCTTTGCCATGAAGTGCGAAGCTCGCGTCCCGAATTTGAAGTTTGGGTTTTAGTGGAAAAGTGAGCTTTTCGCTTGATGGTTATCGAGCGTCCGGGGAAGGTAGGGAAAACTTCGTTTGACATACAAATCCCCTAATTAAATGCAAAGTCTCTCATTTGAGACTTGATTAAATCCCTAAAAGCTCCGGCATTGCCTTTTATCCAATCCGCGCTACCTTTGGCATCTATGGCATTTAGTTGAATGATAACGGGGCTTCCGCCTCCAAATTCATCATCTTCCAACTGTTCTCGTAAGGGTTCGGCGTATTTTGCAGGTAGAACCATTTCTTTTTTATGAACCATTGCAAGCTGGTCGGATGGGACTTCGCCCCAACCTCCAGCGGCACTGTTGAGCTTGCCCATCAATGCCAAAATGCCTGCAATAGCGGCGGCCATGGCGGCGGCTCCTAATGCTGGGCCAACGTAAGGGATATTGGCCATTGCTGTAAACGCTTTTGCTCCTGCGACTGGGGCGGAGGCTGTTAATTCTGATGCCGCGGTAGAAACATTGATGGTTTTACTTTGTAAGGCTCCCGTGGCCTTGGTAGCTACATCCTGAGCTACTATTTTTTTGGTAAACAATGACTTTAGGTTTTCGATAGTCATGTGCTGGGTTAGTTGCTGGGCGGTGGTTTTAATAAAAGACTGTAAGACCGAATTGAGCACTTTTTGAGTAGCAGAGCCCCATGACTCCGTGCCATTCATCAGGCCGATTAGGGCTTCGTTCATGGTTTCCCGTATTGAGCTGGCGATCTCTTCCCAAATAGCCCGTTGTTCTAAAGCCATTTCGCGGGCATTTTCATTTATGGCGTTGTGAAATTCCCTATTTAGCACTTGCAATTTGTTATAAACCGCTTGTTGTGCCTCAATATTGCCTTCATTTAGTTCGAGTTCGCGCTGTAGGCCTTCCATTTTGATTTCAAATCGGCTGGCTATTAGGTTTTTTTCTAATTCCAGCATTTTCTGGACGTTGATTTCGCCCATTGCAAGGCGGTAATGGAGGGCTGAGGCTTCATCATCAAGGTCGGCTAAACGGAGGGTTTGGAGTGTTTGGAATTTTCCGTCTTCAATGGCGGCGGCTGTTTTTGCCTCGGCGGTGGCTTTGTCAAACCTTTCTTTTCTAAGGTTTTTATCAAAGTCGAGCATTTTTAGCTGTAATGACTCGTATTCTTTTTCTGATAGGTCGGTCAAGGTCAATTTGGACTGCCAAAAAGCCTTTTCGTCAGTTAGTGACATTTCATAGAATTGGTTGGCGGCTGAAAGTTTTTGGGCGGTGCTATCTTTGAAAATTTTCAGCTCATCAAGAGTCTGTTTTTCTGAGGTTCCGCTACTATTATCTTGCCCTGACGGATAGTAGTCGTCTGTATCGTGGCCACCTACCTGCATATTGGCGACTGGGGCTTTTCTCCGGCGTTTATCGAGACTGTCACCAAATTTACCAAAGCTAGAACCCATCTCATTTAGCATGTCCTTCCAGTCGTTTTTTACGCTTTCACTTAGTGAGCCAAAGGCTTGTTTGGCTCCCAAAAAATCGCCATTGAAGAAATCACAGAGCACTATAGTGGCATTTTCAGCCACCTTAGCAGTCATTAAAATTGAGCCACATATTATACTTGTCGCCACCCTGACTGCCATCTCCAGCCCATCAATTAAAGCCATACTGCCATTGATTGTTTCTGACAGCCACTCTACAGCCTCGCCACCGGTATTAAAACCCTCTGAAAGCTCAAAAATAGTTGACAGAAACTCCTGGCCAATTTCTGCTTTAAGCGCGCTAGTTGTGGCTTTAGCAGTGCTAATGGTATTATTCCACTTTTCCTGAGCACTAACTGCCTCGCCACCAACGGACACACCGTACCTACCGGCAGATGTAGTGGCCTCATCCAACACTTGATTATTTAATTTCATCAAATTGCTCATATCACCCCATGATTGGCCAAAGCAAGCAATTCCAGCGGTGTTGCGCTGTGTGCCCTGTTCAATATCATTAAGTTTATTAATGGTATCGAGCATGATGGCATTTGTAGGATGTAGCTTTCCGCTTGTATCTGCGATACTGACCCCCAACCTTTCAAAGGCATTAGAGCCTGTATTTAATTGATTTGAAAGCATAGAGGTTGCCCGCTGATATTCATCAGTGTTTGAATTGACCATGCCCAAGGCTCTGTTTAGTATTGTCGCCTCTCCTGTAGTTGTATATAGATTCCCAGCCATTTTTTTGGCCTCGTAATTCAAGCAAGACGCAGATGTAATAGCCGTCTTGCAGGATGTCGCAATCCCAAAAAAAGCGTCTCCTATTGGTGCTAATGTCTCCAAAAAATCTTTCATCCCATCAGATGTTTTTGCCAAACCTTTGAGGCTCTCTTTGATCTCCTCAGTTTTCAATTTGATCAAACTTACTGCCCCATCCATCTCGTTATTGAGTTGGCTGGTATCGGCACCAATTATTACTGAAATTCGAGAATCATTTGCCATTGTAAATCCTCATGCTATAGGTGTAGTTTTTGATGGTAAAAAATCGGATTGAAAAATTCCCACTATAAAATTTGCGCGAATGTGGTATACTGATTTCGGGGAACTTTCAAACAGAAGTCTTTTTAGGACTTTCTGCAGGGTTAGGTATGCTGGCCTTGGGGGATATATGCACCGAGAATTATGTCCGAAGTGTAGCTCAGAAAGCACCCAGTCTGTAGCCATATTGCTTGCTTGGAGCAGTGCACAGGAAATCAACGACGGCCCAGCCGCAAAATATATCCTCGGTTGTCGCCCCGGCATCTTCATGCCCTGGCTGACGATTGGGGTAGGGTTATACCTACTGTCGCTAACACTGGCGGCACCTGTAAGGCTGTGGGTAAATGGTTTGGATGCAGTATCAATCATCATGGTTTTACTCGGCCCCTTTGTCCTAGGCTTTGGCTATTTTTGGAAATTTTTGGCCGCAAGGCGGCAGAGGAAATGGGATTTTTTGAGAAGGTATCATCAAAAATTGTGGCTCTGCTATAGGTGTGGAAGCGATTGGATTCCTGATAGCGGAGTACATAAAGAACTTGCTATGGAAAAAGAACTGCTGAAAATATAGCGATTGCGGTCGTAAGTTGACTATTGTTAGATTTGACCATTGGGTTTCCTTATCAAAAAAGTTTTCAGTTTTCAGTTTTCAGTGGGTTGGTAGCAACTTGTAGCTGGTTTAAGGTAGTAAATAATTGAATAAACATTAATCACCGCCAATCATAGTAACCATGCGACTGTGGCACCG
>Ga0082212_10006749_pt1 | contig 13786 bp, 7 predicted proteins | sample TergutNt197P3_FD_71548 | JGI IMG/M metagenome (GOLD analysis project Ga0082212, IMG submission 71548) | Neocapritermes taracua P3 segment gut microbial communities from Petit-Saut dam, French Guiana - Nt197 P3 | ecosystem: Host-associated > Arthropoda: Insects > Digestive system > Gut ... | reverse complement strand
ACAGTCAAGGTAGAGCGTGATTTTGTTCGTCAATACCGGTTTGTCAAAACGAATTTTTGAGATTCCCTTGCCGTTCTGAGTATCTCGCGGTGTCGGATCAACGCCTTTCCACTCGGCGACCTCCGCATTCAGAGCATTCCGGGTAATTTCAGCAACGACCCGCACCAATGCACCCGGATTGAACGTTTCATAAACATCGACACCAACGGCTTCAATAGGTTCGTCCCATGTCAGTTGCAACCATTCTTCTTTCGCATCTGGTTCCAATGATGCCCACGCCTGAATATAGTCGCCACCGACTCTGTTCCGATATGCGTTCGGCTCTCCCGTTGCCTGTTCGGGAGACCAATTACGCTTTTGAGGAGGTTGTACGAACAGATTCTTGGTGAGTTCTTTTCGCCGTTCTGGATCAAGCGGAATATCACCGGTCTCAAACGAATACGTAAGTCCGGCGGAAGGCACTCCGTCAATCGACGCAAACCCTATGAATGGTCGAATATTAAGATAGACAACGTATTTTTTGTTCGGTTGAAGTTTGACAGGCGCAACGCAGGTCAACTGATCAGCAGTCCAAAAAACAGTCTGGTCAGGGTCGTGATCGAGAGCGGTGCCGTCGGCATTGTTCGATGCCCAGGCACGACCATCGCCCATCGGAACGTCGAAGGTCAGATAGACCTGTGAAATGTTCGGATCAACATTTTTCGCACCGTTTTCAGGAAACATCTTGACTATCTTCGGAACTCGCCTCAAATCAAACACGTCACTGTCGGCAAAAGCGACCGTTGCTCCGGCAACCGGTTTGCCGTCTTGCATTACCGTACCTTTGAGGGGCGGGTTGGAACTTTCCAATGTGAATTGTCCTTCTTGATCAGTAATCGCTATCTGCTTGCCTTCCTGACAGAACGCCTGCGTGATGCAGAGGAACAGTGCTGTCAAAAAGACAGAGCAGGTCCAAACGAACGGATATTCGATTCGTCTCATATTATTGTGTCTTTTTGTGATAGAAGTTGAAAACACCTGAGAGGTTCCAGTATAGCACAATTCTCATGGAAATAGAAGTGTGGCGCAACGCGACTGTTGATTTTGTCTGATTTTGGAAACTTTTTTTGCAAAACGAACATTTCGTGTCGCAAATGTCGCCGTTTTTTCAGTGAAGACGAGTTGACAGGATTTTTTACAGAGTTACGATGTCCCGCGAACGCTGCCAAAAATGAAAAACTATCGCAAACCGTTTTTTGTGCAAGCCCATCAGATCAATTTTTACATGTTCTTGCTTCCGCTGACGATGAAGCGGTTCAAATTGACTCCGCCTCGTAGTTCTTCTTCCATCAATTGTAGTCGGCTTTCCAAGTGTTCAATTCGCCGTTGCAAGAGCGGAATGAGGTTTTCCTCTTCAGTTGCCCGCTGCTGACGCGGAACACTCGGATAACCCAAGTGCCGAGAGAGTGCCGAAAATAAAAAAACCGGATCACGATGCCGGGATGCAAACGCAATGCGTCCCTCCCGTTCTCCAAAGAGCGGGACAACCTCCGCTCCAGCAATTTTAGTCCTATAAAATTCACTCCGGTAAAAAATCATTTCAGCAAGATCAACGAGACCGATCTGTTTTCGCAAAATGGTCAGCCATTCTTTCCAATCATGATTGTAAGTGTCATCCTGAACAAGCGTTTCCAGACCGCGATCATATCCGAGACGATTCCGGCAAATCGTTTCAAACTGATAAAAAAACAATCCTTGAATGAGCGGCGATTCGCTTCGGTATTGTGCTTCGCGAGCAAGAATTTCTAAGGCAATTCGAAAATCGAATCGGCTTTCTTCCCGCTCGCTTTCGGCAATAACAAACGCCTGAAAAGGCGTAAAATAATGGGCAATGTGCCGCATTGCCGACGAGATCAAGCCGGTATGTTTCAGATCGGTCAGTAGAAATTCAATTGCCATCGGCAATTGAAGCGTGGCGAGAAGTTCCGAGCGAATTGCCGATAGAAATTCCTGAGCGGAATATCCCTCTTCGATCCGAGAACGGAAGGTCTCGAAAAAGAATGCTTGTTCAATATATTCATCCAGATGCAACGGCATGGCACTCACCTTGAATGCGACAAACTGATGTCCATTCCTTACTTCACCTTAACCTTCAATACGTCGGACTGGATACCACCGGTTATCTCGAATACGCCCAACACCATACCCTTCACCGCTCCCTTGTACTCGATGACATTGCCATCCGTACTGACAATCTCGAACCCTGCGACTTTGATGTCGCCGTCAAAGAGATATGCTTTCGACAAATTGTCATAAACACCCACCACGTATGATGGAGCCCCAATAGGTTTGTTCATAGCGGTCGAAGGCAGTACGGTGAAACTGTTATTGCCCACTAGTGCTTTCTCCCCATTGGCAAGTTTGGGGGACTGGTACTTCAACGTCTTGATACCCACTTTGCCCACCGCCGAGGTCCATGCATTACCGTTAACATCTGTTGCCACAGTCGTCAGAGCAAAGGAGTATTTTGTTCCCGCGAAGGGTAAACCCGTGATCCGTATGCAATCAACCGCTGCACCTTTAATGGTAGGAGTTACTCGCTCCGTGTTGAGACCGGCGACTCCGGCGAAACCGTCCGTTGCGGTCTTGAAACCACCGTTCTGGGCAGCCTTATCCCCCTTTAATCCCTGATCGATAGAGAGCATGTTTCCGCCCGCATCGATGGTGAGAGTGCAGTAGAAGGTTGTTTTGACCTTGTTGACCGTTGCCACGTAGGAGACAACAAGTTGGTACGTGATCTCTAATCCAGCATCAATGTTTCCCTTCGGAGGTTTCGGTTGCAACACCACCGAAGTCATTGTTGTGATGAACACCGTTGATTTTTGGTTCACCGCAGCGATCTTCGTGGCGGCATACTTCGCCGTCGTCGCCGCAACCTGCGTCGCCATCGATAACGTCGTACCATCCGCACTCAAGGTCTGCACGTTAAACGTGAACTTCATACCGGCAGGCAAACCAGAAACCACCGCTTTGCCGTTCTCGATGCGAATCTCTGCATTCAGAGCCTCCAAGAACGCGGCTTCCTGTCCCTTCACATATGAAACGCCGTTCCAAGTAAAGTTCTTCGGGAACTTAATCTTGGAGGGCTCAATGGAGACCACGCAATTGGCACCGGCAGGCAACGCTAACTCGACGGTATCAATAGTGGACTTCGCCGCACCATTTTTGGCGTTCCCCGCCTTGACTTTGGGCTTCGTACTCTTGACGGTACTGGGAGTTGGCTTCGTTCCTTCCGTCGTCGTCGACGCAGATGGCAATCCTGCTGACCAATCGGACACCACAGTGGTTTTGCCCGCTTCCTTCTTCAATGCTCGGACTTGGAACGTATAGGGCGTACCGGCTGCAAGGTTGGCAACGACGTAACTCGTTGCTGTTCCTGCATCGACGACCGTCCAAGACTTACCGCCGTCTGAAGTAAACCGGATTTCATAACCGGTTGCTTCGGAGACTGCGTCCCACTTGAAGCCCACCGTTGTATTCGTCGGTGCTTCATCAACAGCGAAGTTCTCCGGTGTGTGCAAAGTCGGTTTCACGGGTGTTTCAGCGACCGTTGTTGCCGTCGCAGTGCCCGGTACAGAGTTATCGGCGGGATCCGTAGCCACTGCCGTTACCCGGAAATTGTAAGGAGTTCCCGCTGTAAGTCCGCTAACGGTAACTGTCTTCGTGATGTCTCCCGAAACGGCATCCGTTGCCGGCTTCCATCCTCCGTCTTCAAAATACTCGACGAGGTAACTCACCGCATCGTCAATCGCACCCCAAGAGAGAACGACACTGCTCTTAGTAACCGTACCGACACTCACGCTCGGAGTTGCCAACTGCGTCTCCACTGCCACCTTGGTCAGTTTGTTTGACGGTTCGGAATCCAAGGTGGTCACGCCATCTCCGATTGCTATGACATAGAATTCATACTTCTTGTTGATAATAAGACCGGCAATGCTGATCGACCAAGTGTCGTCGTCAAGATCGGGAGTCTCCGCTGTCCATTTTGCTGCTACGGCTTCGTCAATGCTGCACCAAACCTCGTAACCGTCCGCATCAACGTTGTTTACCCATGAAAACTCGATGGATACGTCATCGTTCGTGGTGAGGACAATCACCGGTTCAGGGAGTTGCTTGTTCGATATTTTGACAAGGGAACCCGACGGTACAGAATCCATGAACGCCGTGCCGTCTCCTATCGCAATGACGTAAAATTCATACTTCTTGTCGGCATCAAGACCAGCAATACTGATCACCTGATTGCTGCCGACAAGAGTGGGGCTATCCGCTGTCCACTCTGTTGCGACTCCGCCGTCAATGCTGCACCACACCTCGTAACCGTCCGCATCAACGTCGTTTACCCAAGAAAACTCGATGGAAACGTCATCTATCGCTTCGAGGTTAAGCCACGGTGCCGGTAAATACACCACCGCCGCCTTGGTCAGGATATTCGACGGACTGGAATTAAAGAAGGCGTTGCCGTCTCCTACCGCTATGACATAGAAGTCATACTTCGTGCTGGCATCAAGACCGGTAATGCTGAACGACCATGTGCTACCGGATTCAGAGGGAATCTCTGGTCCCCATTTTATTGCGGCGGCTTCGTCAATGCTGCACCAAACCTCGTAACCGTCCGCATCAACATCATCCGTCCAAGAAAACGCGATGGACGTGTCGCTTTCCGAGTCTTCGGTAATCGCCGGTGCCGGTAATTTCACAATCACTGCCTTGGTCAGCGTATTCGACGGATTGGAATCGAAGAAGGTGGTACCATCTCCTATCGCTACGATAAAAAATTCATATACTTTGTCGCTATCAAGACCGGTAATGCTGATCGACCATGTACTGCCGGATTTACTGGGAGTATCCTCTCCCCATATTGCTACGGCTCCGCCGTTAATGCTGCACCAAACCTCGTAACCGTCCGCATCAACATCATCCGTCCAGGAAAACGCGATGGACGTGTCGGTTTTCGAGTCTTCGGTAATCACCGGTGCCGGTAATTGCGTCGCCGCCTTGATCAGGATATTCGACGGTTCGGAATCCAGAAACGTCGTGCCGTTTCCTATCGCCACGACGTAAAATTCATACTTCTTGTCGGCATCAAGACCGGCAATACTGATCATCTGATCGCTGCCGACAAGAGTGGGGCTATCCGTTGTCCATTCTGCCGCCGCGGCTCCGTCAATGCTGCACCACACCTCGTAACCACCGGTTGCATCGCCGTCATTTACCCATCCAAACACAATCTTCGTCGCCTCGTTCGATATCTGGTACAGTATCGGCGGGGATAACTGCGTGACCTTTGCCGCCTTGGTCAGTGTGTTCGACGGCTCGGAATCCAGGAATGTCGTGCCGTCTCCTATCGCTATGACGTAGAATTCATACTTCATGCTGGCAGTGAGACCCGAAATGTTGATCGACCATGTGTCGCCGTCAAGAGTAGGACTATCCTCTGTCCACTCTGTTGCGACTCCGCCGTCAATGCTGCACCAAACTTCGTAACCGTCCGCATTAACGTCGTTCTCCCATGAAAACACGATGGATGTGTCGCTTTTCGGGTCTTCGGTAATCACTGGGTCAGCGAGTTGCTTGTCCGCTTTTTTGACAAGGGACTCCGACGGGGCGGAATCCAGTACAAACGTGCCATCCCCTGTCGCGATGACGTAAAATTCATACCTCTTGCCGGCATCAAGACCGAGAATCGTTATAACTTGATTGCTAACGACAAGACTGGGAGTCTCCGGTGTCCATATTGCCTCGGCTCCGCCATCAATACTACACCATACCTCGTAACCGATTGCACAGCCGTCGTTTGCCCATCTAAACATGATGGATGTGTCATCACTATCCATGATGTCAAGCACCGGTGCCGGTAATTGCGCCACTGCCGGTTTGTTCAGTGTGTTCGACTGATTGGAATTCATGAAGGCGGTGTTATTTCCTATTGCTACGACGTAGAATTCGTACTCTGTGTACGGATCAAGACCGGCAATGGTCATCGTCCAGTTGCCGCCGCCTTTAACAGGAACATCATCGGTCCATTTTGTAGCGGCTTCACCGTAAATGCTGCACCAGACCTCGTAACCGTCTGCATTGCCGTTGTTCGTCCAAGAAAACTCGATGGACGACGCATCAATTAAGTCGACGTGAATCGTCGGTGTTGCTAATGGCACCACTGCCGTTTTGGTCAGTCTATTCGACGGAGCGGAATCCTCGAAGAGCGCACCTCCCTTAGCGATGACATAAAATTCATACTTCCTGCTGGTATAAAGACCGGAAATGTTGATAGACCATGTGCTGCCGGTTTTAGTAGGTTCATTCGTCGTCCATTTTGCAGCGGCTCCGCCATCAATGCTGCACCAGACCTCGTAACCGGTTGCATCGCTTTCATGCGCCCAAGAAAACCCGATGTTATTGAAATTGTTTAAGTTTTCGGTAATCACCGGTGTCGGTAAGAACGCCGACTTGACCACGATATTCGACGGGTCAGACTCCAAGAAGAGCAGACCATCTCCTAGTGCCACGACGGAAAATTCATACTTCGTGCCGGCATCAAGACCGACGATGTTGATGGTCCATGTGCCCGCCGTATTCAGTGAGTATGCCGTCCACTTTGTTGCGGCGGCTCCATCAATGCTGCACCATACTTCGCAATCGAGTGTGTTGCTGTCGGGTGTCCACGCAAACCTGAGAGACGTTTGCGTGCTTTCAACTTTGGTCAGTGCCGGCTCGGCAAGTTGCGTACCTGTGATGGAGCCAATCGCCACATAAGTGGTCGTCACATCCGTATATGCGAAACCGGGGTTCGTCATTTTACAATAGACAACAATGTCCACCCACCCGGCATCGAACGTGAAGACTCCTCCTGCCCCTGTGTAGTCAATACCAGATAAGAGTTCATCGTCAGTGAGCGCCATGTACCACTTGTACACGGTATTTCCGCCAATATCTTCGGCGGAAAGATCAATTGTTCCGCCGACGGCGATCGAAGTTACAATCGTCGCCTGTTGACCATTTCCCCACATATAGCCGGAATAGCCAGCCGGAAGTTTCAACGTAGAGAAAGCGATTTTGTTGCCGTAAAATTCAAGATTTGTTAGAGCCGCACAATCGGATGTATCTAATGCGGTCAGTTGGTTGTAACTGCAAGACAGGTATTCCAGAGCCGAGCAACCGGTAACATTGAGCGTGGTTAGCCGGTTGCCATAGCACGACAGGGATTTCAGTGCCACAAAACCGGAAACATCTAACGCGGTCAGTTGGTTATAGCCGCAAGACAGTGTTTCCAGAGCCGAGCAACCGGTAACATTGAGCGTGGTTAGCCGGTTTTCATAGCAATACAGTGTTTTCAGAGCCGAGCAACCGGAAACATCTAATACGGTCAGTTGGTTAGAGCCGCAATTCAGTGTTTCCAGAGCCACACAATCGGAGACCTCTAATACGGTCAGTGGGTTGTTGTAGCAATTCAGCATTTCCAGTGCCGAGCAACCGGAGACATCTAATGTGGTCAGTTGGTTGTAATTGCAATCCAGGTATTCCAGAGCCGCACAACCGGAGACATCTAACGAGGTCAGTCTGTTGCTGCTACAATCCAAGTATTCCAGAGCCGCACAATGAGACAGGTCGAGTGTTCCGGTTAGCCTGGCACTGTAGGGGACTTCGATTTCGATAAGGTATTTCGCCGTAATTGAATCGATGGTCCTCGTGTCCCATGTTGCCCATTCCCACAACCCTTGACTGTGGACCGCTTCCCAGTCGTGAGCGTTGTAACCCGTGGGAACGGCTGGCGTTCCCTTCGTGATCGCCGTCGTTTTGATGATAGAGGTTCCAAAGACCGTATTGGACATGACGCAATAGATGGCGGTGCCTCCCGGTAAAGCACCGGTAAAGGTGAAAAGACCATCGTCTTCCATGTAGTCCGTGCCGGACACGAGTTCAGCATTTGTAGCGGCATTGTACCATTTGTACACGGTTAATCCGTCAATATCTTCGTTGGAAAGGTCCAGCGTTCCTCCGATTTCAACAGTCGCTGGGATCGTCATCCGCTCCTGGCTGCCAAAGTTTAAATAACCCAACGTGTGTGACGGAAACATTAACGCCGAAAACTTCAGCCGGTTGTTGTAGCACTCCAGGCTGTCCAGTGCCGAGCAACCGGAAACATCTAATACGGTCAGTTGGTTGCCATAGCACGACAGGTATTCCAGAGTCGCACAGCCGGAGACCTCTAATGTGGTCAGTTGGTTGTAATTGCAAGTCAGTTCTTCCAGAGCCGAGCAACCGGAAACATCAAATGTGGTCAGTTGGTTGTAATTGCAAGTCAGTTCTTTCAGAGCCGAGCAATCGGAGACATCTAACGAGGTCAGTTGGTTGGAATAGCACTTCAGTGTTTTCAGAGCCGAGCAACCGGTAACATCTAGAGCGTTCAGTAGGTTGTTATTGCAATAGAGGTATTCCAGAGCCGTTAAACCGGAGACATCTAACGCGGTCAGTAGGTTGTCACTGCAACTCAAGTATTTCAGAGCCGAGCAACCGGAGACATCGAGAGCGTTCAGTAGGTTTGCCTCGCATTCAAGGTATTCCAGAGCCGCAAAACTGGACAAGTCTAAGGAGCCGAAGAGCCGCCAAGCGTAAAAATTCAATTCGACGACCCGAAATGCTCCCTCGACGATTGCCCAAGTCGCACCGCTCTCTCCCCCCTCTCCCCCCAATTCCCTGAGCCTGTTCAAATCGCCAGCGTGGAACATACTATCGGGGAGCACCTGACTTTTTTTGCTCGAATTATAGCAATACATCCTTTTCAGGGCATCGCAACCGGACATGTCCAGCCCGAGCGATTCGACAGCCGTCGGGTCTAAGTTTGTTACATCCAGATAGACAAGACGCGCCTCCCCATCGACCAAGTCCCATCTATATTCAAACTCTGTCAAGCCAACCGTCTTCAGTTGTTCGACAATGTACAAATCGCTGGCATTGTAAAGACCTCTCGAGGCGGTTAACGTGTAGTCACCCGTGGTGCCGCCGGGAGCAGAACCGACAACATCAAAAGTGTAGGGGGAGGTATCACGCAGATTGCCATAACTTGAAACCACCAGGTAGTAGGTGTCCGCCGCAGTCGGCGTGAAGAGGAGTTTGGAATACCACCCTTCCCCGCCATCGTCGTCATGAGCGATTTCCGTTCCGCCGCTATCGTAAAGCCGAATGTAAGTGTCGAAATATGTCCCCCCAGTGGGGAGAGAAGTCAGGAAGACGAACATCGTGTTATTCGTCACGTCCTCTGTGGAGACCTCCAGTTTGTACATATCGACATCTTTGGTGCCGCTCGGTCCGCTGCCGATGTCGCCGGTAAAGGCGAACTCGTCATCGGTGAAGACGATTTCCATTGACGTTGCGGTCGTTTCTCCCGGCTCTATACCTGTCAGCGGTGCAAGCACTGCAAGTGATGCGGGGGCAGTGGAGACGGCAACAGATTCGCTGTTGTAGGGTTGCACATCGTTGTAGATTGCAAATGCATCATCTGCCAGCGTCCACGGCGTGGCGGAGAGCATTTCTCGTCCTTCGAGTTCCTCGATTCGGCACTGTCTGCCGCGCCGCTGCTTGTCCGCCCTTTTTTTCGAGGAATTGTTGGAAGTGTTGCCGAATAACGAACTGAAATCGAAGGAATGTCTCATGGTAGTAGGGAAAAAAGGTGGTTCAGAGCCGAAAGCACCCGTGCTCGTGCGCTCTTCCTACTATTATCCCCTTTTGAAGGGAAAAATACAAGAGCAATTTTCTGTCTTTTGTCCCATTTTCAGTCCGTTAACAAGTTCCAAGGTAGTCACTCGACCGCCGGGCGAGTGCAATTTAGCCGGTACTCCGGGCGAGGAGAGTGCGGAGTACCGCACGATGCCGCCCGGAGGTCGGCATCCTACCTTTCGAGGACGTGCCGGGTGCAACTTTGCAGATCAAGGACATTCGTGTTATAATGCAGCGCGTCGCAACATAAAACAATGGGAGGCGGGAGACGGCAGAGGGACAAAATGGGAAACGTCGGGTGCGGAACTCCCGACTCCTTGCTCCTGTCTCCTGACTCCTCAAAAATTGGGAGGTAAACATGGCAAAGATGAAAGTGCAAAATTTTTACGAACCGCTCGTCATGAAATATGAAGAGCACGACATTCCTGAAATTGCGGATAATGAGGTTTTGGTCAACATCAAAGCCGTCGGCATCTGCGGTTCGGACGTGTCCTACTACTATGGACACAGTCCGCTCGGCACCGCCAACGGCAAGGGACCGCTCTATCTCGGACACGAAGCGAGCGGCGTGATTACCAAGGTTGGAAGCATTCCCACTCGACTGGGACTCTTCAAAGAGGGAGACCGTATTGCCCTCAATCCCGTCCAACAGTGCAACGCTTGTCCGGCTTGCATGCGTGGGGAATTCAATGTCTGCGGCTTCCCCGAAGTGATCGGAGTCTCCGACAACGGTTGTTTCGCCGAGTACGTGAAACTGAAATATACCCACGCTTACAAACTTCCCGATGAGGTCAGTTTTGAAGCCGGTGCCCTTGCCGAACCGCTGGCGTGCGCCACACACGGTATTCAAAGATTGAACATTGAACTAGGACAAACGGTCGTCGTTTACGGACTTGGCGGTGTCGGTTTGATGATGGTGCAACTTGCCAAGGCATCCGGTGCGGGAAAAGTGATTGCCATTGATGTCCGGGATTTTTCGCTCGACAAAGCGAAACAACTGGGGGCGACGTATGTGATCAACTCGCTCGATAAAAAGTCGAAATACTATACCGATTCTGTCGTCGCCAAGGTGAAGGAATGCAACGGCGGTCTCTTGGCGCAGCGGTGCATTGTCGCCACCAGCCACATGGACGCATTGCAAGGTGCCCTCACGGTAACGGGAGCGTGCTCCACGATTGTCTATTTCGGCTTGCCTTCTCCAGAGGATCAACTCAAAATACCGGTACTGGAAGCGATCCAGTCCGAACGCACGATCAATTTTTCGTGGTTGGCTCCGCTGGTCTGGGACAACGTTTTTGCCGTCGTCGCCTCGGGACAGGTCAAACTCGAACCCATCATCACGCACAAATTTTCGCTTGCCGAAACCGAGGCAGGAATTAAGTTTATGCACGAAGGCAAAGAGGACAAAATCAAAGGGATAGTGTTGGTGTAAATGTGTCCGACCCTTGGTTTTTTCGGCTCTTGTCAGCCAACGTAGGGTGTGGTACACTTAAAGTACATAGGCGGTTCTGTGCGCGGAGTTCGATTAATTCTAAAACTATAGGGAAAACAGGTATGGCTATTCGTCAAAAGAATATATTAGGCAAACGTGCCTTTACGCTCGTTGAATTGCTCGTCGTTATTGCCATTATCGGCATGCTCATTGCGCTTCTGTTGCCTGCCGTACAAGCAGCCCGGGAAGCCGCTCGAAGAATGCAGTGCAGCAATAACCTCAAACAACTCGGGCTCACGTTACACAACTACGCCGCTGCGAGTCCTTCCGGCGAAGCACTTCCTGCTGGTCGCGGAGGTCCGCTCGAATGCGGCGGGAATGGGGCAACCAACGGTGCCAATGACGGCGGACACCATCGTTGGAGTGCGTTCATTTTTCTCACCCCCTTCATTGAAGCGACCAGTTTTAAGGGAGTTTACGACCAGATTCTCAGTGGAACCGATGGCGGCGGCATGCTCGAAGACGGCGCCTCGAAAAAATCCGGCGTTATGGTTTGGCCCTGGTGGAACGACAGGGTACTCCAAAACCGTTATCCCGGCGATGCCCAAACCATCACTCTTTTTTCCGGGGCTATTTCGGCGTTTAACTGTCCGACCGATCCGCTTGGGACTGCAAATTTGCGTGCCTTCAACCAGAATGCTGCCTTCATTGGCTATCGCGGTGCGAACTACGTCATGTGCGGCGGCGATGTCTACATGAACGGTACACGTTTGTCCACACAAGGAAACGATTCGGAACGTGCCGCAAATACGGCTCAAAATTTCAGACGCGGTATTTTCGGAAACGGACCTGACCATGCATACTCTCTCGGCGACTGTAGCGACGGAACCAGTAATACGCTCGCTTTCAGTGAAACAGGAATTATGGACCCCCGGGACGACCAGGCTAATAACCCTGTTTCGCGTCGAGTCCTCCGTGGGGGACATCATCACACATCCGTAGGTAATTCCAATACTGCTGTTCCCTCGGCATCATTCACTCCATTGGACTGTATGAATGCCAGAGACCCTCTTGATAGGAGTCTCCATCAAGCCACTGCCAACATGAGCAGTCTTGAACGCGGATTACAGCGTTGGGACGGACGTGCCGGCATCATGTGGTTTCACACCGTGTTGCCTCCGAACGCTCCGACTTGCGGAACAGAGTCGGATGGTGTCGGTATTCTCACTGCCAATAGTTACCACATGGGCGGCGTGAATGCATGCCGACTCGATGGTTCCGTCTCCTTTGTTTCTGATAACGTTGACACCGGGCGACTCAATGAACCTGCTTTTCGTTCGGCAACGGGTGGAAACAGGAATGATTCGGGGGCGAGTGCATACGGTGTCTGGGGAGCGATGGGCACCAAGGACGGCGGCGAGTCGGCGAGTTCCTTGTAGTGATGATTTCGCCCTGTAAGAGCGTCAATACGATTTAACCCAATAGGAGAAATTGCCTTATGAATTCACGATACGCTTATTTTATTGTTTGCCTTGTGCTTGCTCTTCTTCCCAATGTTTTCGGCTGTGGTCAGGTAAAACGACCGGACGGAATGCCGGAACTCTACCCAGTAACCATTACGGTTTTGCAGAACGGCACGCCGCTGGAAGGAGCACGAGTGGGCAGTTTCCCGGCGGATACGGCACTTGCCCAGTGGGGCGGCGGCGGAACAACGGATGCGTCAGGAAAAATAACGATGCACTCCTACGGATTCAAAGGATTGGTTGCCGGAGAACACAGTATTACTGTGAGCAAGGAATACTTCACTCGTCCTCCGGGAATGGAGACAGCCGATAAGGACGAATATGAGTTTTTCGTTGATACAAATTTTTGGAGTGCCAGCACGACACCATTGCGTATCGATGTCAAGCGGGGTTCACAGGATTTTACGCTTGAGGTAGAGCCATTTAATCCTGCGACGTACAATGAGCGACGTTTCGGCAAGAAATTAAAGAAGTAAGCGTTGGAAAAACGAGCCGGAGAAAAAGGAGGTTATACCCAAAGCGGCATGAAATTACCGTTTTTTTCTTTGTGTATCCCTTGTGCTCTTTGTGCCTTTGTGGTAAAAATTCTAACCACAAAGACACGAAGGACACAAAGAATTCACAAAGAATAATGAGCATTTTGTTCCCGTGTACAGTATAGATGCTTTTTCCAAATTCGATATTGGATACAATCCTAACAGGAGACAACAATGCGATACATCGGGTTAGACGTAGGCACTTCGGGCTGCAAAGCCACCGTGGCGGATAGTGCGGGGAACATTTTTTCGAGTGCCTACAGAGAGTATGCGCCCGTTTCGCCGCAGCCGGGCTACATGGAAATTGATGCAAACCTCGTCGCCGATGCCGTCAAGCAAGTTTTGCGTGAAGTCGCAAGTCCTGATATAGCGGCACTTTCCATCGCCTCCTTCGGCGAAGCGGTGGTCTTGCTGGACAACCAAGACCGAGTGCTCGGACGCAGCATTTATTTTACGGATGTTCGCGGAATCGAGGAAGTCGGAGACATCCTTGCCGCAATGGATCAAAAACGTTGCCGGCAGATTACAGGAATGCCTGCCAA
>Ga0082212_10008106_pt1 | contig 13787 bp, 5 predicted proteins | sample TergutNt197P3_FD_71548 | JGI IMG/M metagenome (GOLD analysis project Ga0082212, IMG submission 71548) | Neocapritermes taracua P3 segment gut microbial communities from Petit-Saut dam, French Guiana - Nt197 P3 | ecosystem: Host-associated > Arthropoda: Insects > Digestive system > Gut ... | reverse complement strand
AGCGTAACGCCAGCGCCTGGCGTGACAGGACTCGGCACGCCAATAACGGTTTATTATGACGGCAGTACAACATTACCCGTCAACGCAGGAACTTACGCCGTTACGGTTGATATTCCGGCAGGAACGAATTACAGCGCGGCAACGCTTACACTTGGCGGTTACACTATAGCGCAGGCAACTCCGACATTAACAGACTTAATTTATGCCATTCCGACCAGTGATGTTTACGACGGAACGCCAAAGGGTATCGGTAGCATAACAGCCGCATCAGGCGTGACAGGACTTGGCGCCATCACGGAATATTACACGGGCATTAACGGTACAGTATATGCACGAACCTCTGCGCCGCCAACAGACGCGGGAGATTATTCGGTAGAGGTTGATATTGCGGCAGGAACGAATTACAGCGCGGCAACGCTTACACTTGGCGGTTACACGATAGCGCAGGCAACCCCGATATTAACAGACTTAATTTATGCCATTCCGACCAGTGATGTTTACGACGGAACGCCAAAAGGTATCGGTAGCGTAACACCCGACCCCGCCTTGACAGGTTTCGGCGCGCCAATAACGGTATACTATAATGGCGGCACAGCATTACCCGTCAACGCAGGAAGTTACGCCGTTACGGTTGATATTCCGGCAGGAACGAATTACAGCGCGGCAACGCTTACACTTGGCAGTTACACGATAGCTCAGGCCGACCAAGCCCCGCTCAGTATCAACAATCCCGGTACAAAGACCTACGGCGACCCGCCTTTCTATCTTTCCATAAGTGGCGGTAGCGGAACGGGCCCTGTTATTTATACATTCGTCTCCGGTCCTGCAACGGTTGACCCTGACGGATTGGTTACCATCACCGGCGCAGGTAACATTATGGTTGTAGTCATCAACGCGGGCGACGTTAATTACAAACCTATTACTTCTGTGCCATATACCATTGTGGTAGCAAAAGCCAACCAGGCGCCGCTCGCCATCAACAATCCCGGAACCAAAACTTTTGGAGATATCCCTTTTCAACTCTCCGTAAGTGGCGGTAGCGGCACAGGCGGGGTCACATACGATCTGATTTCAGGCCCTGCAACGGTTACTCCCGAAGGCATAGTTACCCTCACCGGCGCGGGAAACGTTTTCATTGAAGCCACCAAGGCAGATGATGTTAATTATAATTCTATCACATCGGCGCCATATACTATCGTGGTAGCAAAAGCCAACCAGGCGCCGCTCGCCATCGACGATCCCGGCGCCAAGACTTACAACGATCCGCCTTTTCAACTCTCCACAAGCGGCGGTAGCGGCACGGGCGGGGTTACCTATACCTATATTTCTGGTCCTGCAACGGTTACTTCCGGCGGATTGGTGACCATCACCGGTACGGGTAGCATTGTGGTTGCAGCCAACAAGGCGGATGACGCTAATTACAATTCTATCGCATCTATGCCATTTACCATTGTAGTCATGCAAGCCTATCAGGCGACGCTCGTCATCAACGATCCCGGAGCCAAAACTTTCAACGACCCGCCTTTTCAACTTACCACGAGTGGCGGTAGCGGCACAGGCGGGGTTACGTACACCCTGATTTCCGGTACTGCTGCAACGGTTACTTCCGGCGGTTTAGTTACCATTGCCGGCGCGGGAAACATTACTGTTGAAGCAACGAAAGCGGGCGACGCTAATTACCATCCTGCCTCTGTACAATATACGATTACAATAACCAAAGTGCAGCAAGCGCCGCTCATCATCAGTAATCCCGGCGCCAAAACTTACGGCGATCCGTCTTTTCAACTTGCCACAAGCGGCGGTAGCGGTACGGGTGCAGTTACTTACGATCTGATTTCCGGTACTGCTGCAACGATTACTTCCGGCGGATTGGTTACCATCAACGGCGCAGGCGACATTGTTGTTACAGCCACTAAGACAGGCGATGTTAATTACGAACCTGTCACATCTGCGCCATATACCATCACAGTAACGCGGATGTCGGGTACTTTTTACCTTCTATCTGCAATGAACACGACATACACGACAACGCTTACCCTCGACGACTTAACCCTGCCCGCAGGTTATACATGGGACGTTCCGGCAACCCCGCTGGCTGTAGCCAATAGCGGACAGTCGTTTCCTGCTGCCTACACCGACCCGAGCGGCAACTATACGTCGGCTTCTGGCGCTATAACGGTGAACGTAGCAAAAGCAAAGATAACCAAACCATCGCTTGCCATAGCGAACTTTGCTTACGATGGAACGCCGAAAACAGTAAACCCGAACATATCCGACGTTTATTCATTAAGCGGTAACGTTACAGAAACGAATGCCGGCAATTATACCGCTGTCGTAGCATTGGACGATACAAACAATTACGAATGGACAGACGGTACGACAACGCCTCTCAATTTATCATGGTCGATAACGCAGGCAACAGGATCATTCGGCAATCCCTCTGCAATTAACACGACTTACGTATCGTTATTGTCACTTAACGACTTGTCCCTTCCATCAGGTTATACGTGGAATAACCCGTCAATATCGCTTTCGGCGGGCGACGGTCAGGCTTTTTCTGCAACATACTTAGACCCAAGCGGCAACTATCTGCCTGCAACCGGCAACATCACCGTGAATATAGCGCAGGCCGATCCTGTGATTACATGGCCGACAGCGGGAGACCTCATCTATGGACAGCGATTATCGGAATCCGTTTTGAACTTCGGTTTCGGGATTTATCAGGGCAGCTTTGAATGGGCAAATCCCGATACGATTCCTGCGGTTGTCAACAATGGATTTTTGATGAGATTCATTCCGACGGATAATCATAATTACAAAGAATTGACCGCAATCATCCCGATTACCGTTTTCCCGTTGCAAATCACCGTTACCCCCGACATGGGCCAATACAAGATATATGGCGCTGCCGACCCAACGTTTACCTATATGTATTCACCCGGGTTGATTGGCGGCGATAACTTTACCGGCGTTCTTTCCCGCGATCCGGGTGAAAATGTTGATATATATAATTTTACGATTGGAACTCTTGATGCGGGCGCTAACTACACGCTGATATTGGGTGGCACCGCTACTTTTGCCATTAATCCGGCCAATTCGGTTGTCAACTGGCCGACAGGTTTAGCGGCAACCTACGGCCAAACCCTTGCAGACATCATGCTGCCGGCCGATAATGGTACGGGTACTCCGGGTACGTTCGCATGGACGGCAGCCGGAACGACCGCGGTGGGTAATGCAGGCATACAACAGCACAATCTGACTTTTACGCCGAACAATCTAAATTACAGCGTATCAACGCAAGATGTAAGCGTTACCGTATCCAAAGCCAATCCTTTGATCATCTGGCCGTCGGCCGGCAGTCTCACCTACGGACAGCCGCTGTCGGCATCGGTTTTGAGTGGCGGAAGCGGTACAGGTACTTTTTCGTGGGTGACTCCCAATACGATTCCTATTGTCAGTAACAGCGGGTATCCGGTGAAATTTACCCCGACGGATCCGAATAATTACAACGAATTGACCAATACAATTCCGATCTCCGTTTCCCGACTGACAATAACCATCACCCCTGACCAGAATAAAAGCAAGGTATATGGCAATGTTGACCCAATTTTTACCTACACGTCCAGCCCTGCATTGATCGGCGGCGATACATTTAGTGGCGCTCTGTCACGCGATCCGGGTGAAGATATTGGTTCTTATACTATTACGCTTGACAACCTTAGCGCGGGTAATAACTATACATTGTCGCTGAGCGGAAGCGTAACCTTTTCTATTATCCCCAGACTCATCGTTATCTATCCTGCAACAGGCCAATATAAAAATTATGGCGCTACCGACCCTGTCTTAACCTACACGTCTAACCCTGCGTTACTTGTCGGCGGTAGTTTTACCGGCGCTCTGTCACGCGATCCGGGCGAAAATGTCGGTAACTATGATATCGAACTTGGCACCCTTGACGCAGGAAGTAATTATTCTCTGGAATTGGGCAGTAGCGTTACCTTTGCTGTTAACCCAAAAGCGATTACCATCATCCCGAATCCGGGTCAAAGCAAGGTATATGGCTCTGCTGATCCTGTCTTTATCTACACGTCCGACCCTGCGTTATTCGGCACCGACGATTTTACCGGCGCTCTTTCACGTAATGCAGGCGAGAATGTCGGTGCATACCCTTATACGATCGGAACCCTCACTGCGGGGGATAACTACGTATTGTCGCTGAGCGGAGGCGTTACTTTTGCCATTAACGCGAACTCTACCTCGCTCACAATTGTTCCGATTGATGATCATACATACACCGGCAACCAGATCAGACCTGCCAACATCATCGTTAAAGATGGCGCTACGATACTGACACGTAACGTTGACTATACAGTAAGTTACGGAACAAATATCACCGTGCTGGAAGGGGGTAGCGTCACCATTACCGGCAGGAATAATTACTATGGCAGCACAGGCAGCGCAACGTTTAACATCAACAGAGCTACCCCTACGGTAACTTTGCGCACATTGAACAACCGAACTTATGGAGACGCGCCGTTCAGCATTGCTTCCCGCGCTACCATCTCATCGCAGGAACAGAGTGTAAAATTCAGGAAAAACAACTCAGGCAGTGATATTTTTGATATTACGGAAAGCGGAGAAGTTACCATTTTACTTGCAGGGTCTGCCGAAATAGTTGCATACGTGGAAGAAAGCGCCAATTACGCGGCGGCCGAAAGCGCGCCTGTAAGTTTAACCATTGAAAAGGCAGTACTGACGACAACAGCCCATAACAAAAGAGTGAGCGCAGGCGCTGATCTGCCTGATGGATTTCTTACCCACACTCCCTTCGAGGGATTTGTACTTGGTGAAGACTATTCGATACTCGAAGACAGCGTTATCATTGCATGTGATTACAGATATAATTCGCTTCCCATCCCATGGCCTATCTATTTTACGGGCGGCGACAACGATCCCCGTTACCGGTTCGATTGCACAGAAGGTATATTGACTGTAATACCTAACGTGAAAGTGGTTACATACGGGGACGATTCTATCCGGTCTATTCTCATCACACAGGGCATTTACGACCTCGTAGAAGAAGATATTTTTGTGATGGAAGATGGCGTCATTTCCCACAATCTGAATGAAGATGGCGAGTTATCTATCAATATCATTCAATGCGGATCCACTGAACTTGTCATTCCCTTGCCCGGTTATCCGACGCCTGTCACCATTACGGTAACAGTGATAAAGAAAAAATTGACGGTAATAGCCGAAGATAAGGAATGGGTAATGGGAGACCCGATGCCTGCGCTGACCGTCAAATATCATGGTTTTGTGAAAGGAGAAAGCGAAAAAAATCTATCTCCCGGATTGTTCACTCCTCCGATAGTAGATCATGACAGCATTACGCTCCCGCGTCAATATACTCTTAGACCCAAGGATGGCGAGGCTGTCAATTATGAGTTTGATTATAAAGATGGTATATTGACGGTGAAACCCGGCAAAAATCTGCCAACTGCTTTTATTCCCAATGGAAGTAAATACAATAATACAATATGGCCATGGCCGGAATCAGGGTTCAAGGTGCAAATATTCAACCGTCTGGGAATTATGATCTATTCGGGTAACAATGGCTGGGATGGAAAATACAACGGACGCAATGTTGATCCCGGCGTATATTTCTATGTGGCAACTGCGCCTGAAGGTATTGTATATCGGGGAGCTGTTGAAGTCATCAGGTCGCAGAAGTAAGTTTCAAATATTTAATGATACGCAAGTGAAAACAGTTTTCAGATATTTCTTTTTTGCATGGCTCGTTTTGTTTACCCAACCGGTATCAGCCCAGTTGTTTTCTTTTTTCAAAAAAGTGAAACCGGAAAAATTGTATGAAAACAAACAATATTATGCTGCTGCTCAGGCTTTTGAAATAGAGTTGGCCAATGTGAAAGAGAGTAATACATCCGAAATATTGAAAAAAATCGGAATATGTTATTTGAAAATCAACCAGCCGCAAAAAGCGTTACCGTATCTTCAACAATTGGCTGACGAAGATATCACCCATTCGGATACATGGTATCAATATGGTTTGGCGTTACAGCAAACGGCAAACTACCGCGAAGCGATGGCAGCATTTGAACAGTGTCTCCGGATACAACCCGGGCATCCCACTGCTTCCGTAAAAATTGAATCGTGCAAATTTGCCATGACTCATAGCCGCGTGAATCCATATCCCAATTTTCGTCCGGTTACCGAACTGAATACTCCCGGAGGAGAGTTTGGCGCGTCGCTGTACAACAATCGCGTTTACTATTCATCGGCGACAGCAACCACCGACGTCGCAAAAATTGACCAGCGTACAGGTTTGCAGTATGTGGAAACCTATATGGCGCGTTTGCAGAACAACAAACTGATGTATCCGCGCGCGGCCGACAACGTCCTGCCCAAATATGTGACCGATGGCTTGTTTGCATACGACAGTATTGCAAACTGCGCGTACTTTGCGTGGTGCGACGAGAACAATAACCGTTGCGGCATCTACGTCAGCAGGTTTGCAAACGGCAAATGGACAGACCCCGAAGTCGTTCTTCTGAACAAAAAAGATCAGTTAAGCGGACATCCGGCCATAGCCAACGGCGGCAACCGGTTATATTTCACATTCAATTCGTCCGAAGGAATCGGACAAACCGACATCTGGTACATGGACAAAATACGGGATGGCAAATGGGGGCAACCGGTGAATGCAGGAAACGTCATCAACACTTATGGAAGAGAAGAATATCCTTTCGTGTACGCCGACACGTTGCTGTACTTCTCCTCCGACGGACATGTCGGTTACGGAGGTCTCGACATCTTTTGTTCGGTCGTCAGAGGTAATTCATTCACGCCGCCGGTGAATCTCCGTCGCCCGTTTAACTCGCCGGGCGATGATTTCAACCTGTTGATCAGCGGCAATACGGGAATCATGTCCTCGTCGCGCAACGAATCGCTGAGCGATGATATATACATGTTCGACGGATTGCCTTCATTTCTGTATCTTGGCGGGCGTGTCACCGACCTTGTTACCGGCGACGGCGTCAACAATGCACGACTCACGGCGTCCATCGACGGGAATGCGGTACAGCAAACCGTTTCGGACAGTACCGGATATTACGCTTTTTTCCTGCGCAAAGACGAATCGCCCATGATATATACCAGAGGTTTGGGATATAAACCGTCGCTCACCGTTGTGCAACCGGACAACGTCAAAATGTTTACCGATTTTCAGCACAATTTTCAGTTGCAACAATCTACCGTTCTGCCGGTAACCATACAACTTTATCATAAAATTACCGGAAGCCCCATTGCCGAACGCGGGATCATCTGTTACAACAACGACGGCGAAGTACAGATTCTGCGTACAGACGCCACAGGATCGTTCAAACTGACTGCACAGGAGGATCAGCGCGAATACTGGATCAAATTTCCCGATGGCAACTACCTGACCGAAAGCGTTGTTCTCAACGGGGAACAAAAATCGTACACATTGGCGGTACAACCGATCGACAGAGATTTGTTTACCGGATGGCTGCATTTCAAACGGGGCAGCATGGAAGCCACCGAGATGTCGCAGGCATTGATCCCGTATCTTGCTTCTGTCATCAAAGCCAATCCGGGTATGGTATTCCAGTTGGAAGGTTTTTGCGATACAGGCTTTGAAGCGCGTCAGACCAACTTAGCCGTGCAGCGCGCCGAATACGTCATGAGGCGGCTGATGGATGAAGGCGTGGATAAACGTCAGTTGAACGCCATAGCAGGAAACGACGTAACCAGTGATACGAGCGGAAAAGAAGAGACTGAACAGCGGCGCGTAGAAATAAAAATCAAAAGATAATCGCCTGATTATTTTTTTGGCACGATTTTTGAAATTCATATTTTAGTTTCATAAAAAACAGTAGTTTTTCTCATAAATTAGTAGTTGTAAATGTTAGTAATTTGAAAAGAGCCGTTCGCGAGAATCGCTCTTTTTTTACTCCCAGACACAAATCAATTATCAGATATTACTCTGGGATTACAAACAGCTTTTTACAACTGAAAATTTCTCAACATGCTGACTATAAGCAACGCGCATTTTGACTATATGCGTTTTTGGACAAAATGTGGCAAGTTAGGTTAACAATGCCTCAGTAATACGGAAAGGCATTTGCTCAGGCTATCCTTCCAATGCGGAATTTTCAGGCCGTAAGCAGTTTTGATACGGTCTTTGTTCAACACGCTGTAGTGCGGACGTGTTGCCGGAGTCGGGTAGTCTTTTGTTTCGATGGGTTTGACGTCGCATTTCAAACCGGCCTGTTGCATGATTTCGTGTGCAAAATCGTACCAACTGCACACGCCTTCGTTGGAGTAGTTGAAAACTCCCCGTTTTTCAACGTTGAAGGGTTCTCCGTTTTTCGTCTGTCCGGCAATCGTCATGATGGCTTGCGCCAGATCGGCGGCATAAGTGGGCGTTCCCACCTGATCGAAAACCACGGATAACGTTTCGCGCTCCTTACCGAGACGAAGCATCGTTTTCACGAAATTGGCGCCAAACGGCGAATAGAGCCACGAGGTGCGGATCACTACCGACTTGGGCGTACTCAAAGCCGCTTTTTCACCGGCGAGTTTACTGCGTCCGTAGGCCGATGCGGGGGCTGTGGGATGGTCTTCGCTGTACGGTTTACAGGCGCAGCCGTCCAACACGTAATCCGTCGATACATGGATAAGGGTTGCATTTGCCTTGTCGCAGGCTTTGGCCAAATATCCAACTGCAACGGCATTGATAAGGGTTGCCGTGTCTTCGTCGCTTTCGGCTTTGTCCACAGCCGTATAGGCAGCGCAGTTGATCACGGTTTGTATCCTGTTTTTTTCAAAAAAATCGTTCACGGCATTTGAATCGGCGATGTTCAGATCATCCACGTCTGTAAAGAAAAACCGGTAACCGGTAAAGTCACCGGATATTTCGCGTAATTCGTTACCCAACTGCCCGTTGGCTCCTGTCACAAGAATATTCATACGCCGTAAATGAAATCGGTTTCTACCTGAGCGAAAAACGGCAGGGTTTTGTCCTTGTCCGAAACAATAGCCCTCGCGGTATCTACTCTCCAGTCGATACCCAATGCAGGGTCGTTGTAGAGGATTCCGCCTTCGGATTGCGGATGATAGAAATTGTCGCACTTGTAGAAAATGGTCGTTTGCTCGCTCAATACGGAGAATCCGTGTGCAAAACCTTGAGGAATATATATTTGCCGTTTGTTTTCGGACGACAGTTCCAGGCCGAACCACTTGCCGAATGTGGGTGATCCTTTTCGCAGATCGAGCGCCACATCATAAATAGCGCCTTCAAGCGCCCAGATCAGTTTGGCCTGTACATGAGGATTTTGCTGATAGTGCAATCCACGTATCACCCCGTATTTTGAGAAGGATTGGTTGTCCTGCCTGAACACGGTTTGGACGCCGGCGTTGGCCATGACCCTTTCGTTGTAACTCTCGAAAAAATACCCGCGTGCATCACCGAATACTTTTGGTTCGATGATCATCAATCCGGGAAACTCTGTTTTGATGACGTTCATATCAATTGATGATAAAAAAGCCACCTTCGGGGTGGCTTTTTTGTTTTTGATACATTGTATTATTATTGAACAGCAGATTTAAATTTGCTATCCTGAAAATATTTTCCAAATTCAATGTCTTTCTTGGCATTAGCCTTTAAATCGGCGCTCTTTGAGCACGCTTTACCCAAATTGTCGAACAAATCGACATTTTCTCCACGCGCTCCACAGATAGCTTTCAGATAGTAAACCAAAGCGTCGTCGCTCTTCACCGAATTTAAAGTCGACAAAGCAGCGGCGTTTTGTTTGGCCAGCAATTTAGCCAAAGCGGCATTTACTTCTACCTGATTTCCGAAATGGCTTACAGCCTCGCTGTATTTACCCTGAATAATGGCGATGGTACCGAGGTTGAATTTCACATCGTCGCTTGCGCCTGCTGCATTCAACAGTTCTTCGGCGGCGGCTAAGTTACCTTCGCGCAATGCTACAACAGCCAGGTTGTTCTTTACAGTTGCATTGTCTTCAAGGCTTTTGGCTTCGTTCAGAGCAGTTTTGGCTTCGCTGGTACGGCCAAGATTCAACAAGGCGACGCCAAAGTTGTTCTTGGTACGCCAATCTCTTGGATAATAACGGGCTGCTGCCTGATAAATCGCCAATTTCCGGTTAGGATCCTGGGTGAGCGTTCCTGCATAGAGGATTTCTTCCAGTTTCAGTTTGCTGGGATCGCTGTCGAACTGAGCGTTAATTTCCTGATCGGACAAGCCGATGAGTTCAACATTTACCGTCAGTTTCGAGCGACGCAACTGAGGAAGTATCTGCACCTTGATTTCATCGTATGCCGCAGTAAGATTCTTGATTTCCTTTTCGCGGACAACAGGATCGGAATACATGGACAAAACGCGGAGTATCACATCCTTGTCGCGAATAGTCGATGCTTCCATCAATTTTTTGAAACCTTCCCAGTCTTCCGGGGTAACTACGGTTTTCAACAAATCGGATTTCAGTACATCTTCAATTTTGGCTGCTTTGAAGTTCTTGGTGAAGAAATCCATACCGGTTTTTCCACGGTTGCCTGACAATTTGTCATTCAAATCGAAAGGACCATCGGGAGAAGCAAAAGCCGAGAACTGTGTGCCGGTGAATTGGATTCTTTCGTTGGCGGCAGCGGCTTTAACGGCGTCGGTGAAGGCAAGGATTTCCGGCTTTTTGGTTTCAGCTGCGCGGACGTCCGATTGCTGAATCAGATATTTGATGTCAGCCTCATACATATCGGGAGTGATGCGAACGTATTTGTCAGGTGCATACGTTGCTTTCCCGTTCTTTTCGACCAGCAGGCAGGTGGTGATGACGCCATCAGCCAGTTTGTACGGGTCGAAGTCAAGCGACTTGGCGCCTTTGGATGCAGTTACATTCAGCACCAACTCCGAAAGTTGAAAATCAGGCTTATAAGCAACTTTCGACGAATAACTGAAAGACCCGCCGTCCTGCTTAATCTCCTTATTATTCTCATTCACTTTCTCGCCCTGTACTTTGTACTCGTCGAAAGCCACTTCGTTGCTTTCGCTTTTCAGCACCGGAGTAAGGGTTGCGGCAACCTTCTTGTTAAAATAGCCGGCGGGATATGAGCCATTGATGGAAATGGCCACCTGATCGCCTACTAATTCAAGAACCGGAGGATTAACTGTATATTTAACGTCACCATCAGCATGACCCTTCTTCATTGTTTTCAAAGGATTACACCCGCTAAACATAATGCCCGTTATCAGGGCTGACAATAGGAAAATTTTACTTTTCATAGCTACTACTTGATTTGATTATTTGTTTTAAAATTTAATATTCGACAATTCAATTGATGAAATAATGACGCAAAGATAGTGATTATTTTTTCAAAACAAAATTTTCTTTAAAAAAAAATATATAAATCACTTTTTTTATTTGATATGATACTTTGAAGCGTACAAATATACATTATATTATTAGGAGGGCATCATTTTCAGGAAGGCCACTTCTTCGGGAGAGAGGAAACGCCATTTACCGCGTTTGAGACCTTTTCGGGTCAATCCGGCAAAATAAACGCGGTCAAGTTTCATTACTCTGTATCCCACTGATTCGAACATGCGACGGACAACACGGTTTTTACCCGAGTGTATCTCCACGCCTATCTGCGAATTATTTTCGGGTTCGGTGTATGCAATGGAATCGAATGCGATTGTCCCGTCTTCGAGTTCGACGCCTTGCGCCAGTTTTTCCAGATCTTCTTCGGCAAGCGGCTTGTCCAAGGTCACCTGATATACCTTGCGCATACGGTTGGACGGATGGGTCAATTTGAGCGACAGGTCGCCGTCGTTGGTAAGCAACAGCACGCCGGTTGTCATTTTGTCCAACCGGCCAACCGGATATATCCGCTCCCTGCAGGCGCTCCGCACCAGATCCATCACTATTTTTTTTCCGTTGGGATCGTCCATCGATGTAACAAAGCCTTTAGGTTTGTTCAACAAAAGATAAATCTTGCGCTGGTTGCTCAGCATGTGGTCTTTGAAACAAACTTCGTCGCCGGGATTTACCTTTACGCCCATTTCGGTTACTAATTCTCCATTCACCTTGATCAATCCGCCTTTGATATGCCCGTCGGCTTCGCGGCGCGAACATAAACCGGTATTGGCGATATACCTGTTCAGACGAACGGGCTTCTCAAACACAACGTCGGGGTATGTCGGCGCCATGGGTTTCATTCTTTTCTTGGGTGGCGGCGGCGGTTTTTTCGGCCCTTGCTTTTTCAAAACTACCTTCTGGTATGGTTTTTGCGCAGGCGTCATACTGTTATCGACGCTTGCTGTTTCCTTAACAATGCGTTTACGCTTTTTCTTTCCGGGTAGCGAGTCAACGGCGCTGTTCAGATCGATGTACCCGGAATCGTATCCGGCGTTATCGCCCTGTTCATAATTGTAATTAGGGCCGTCCATGCGATTCCCGTAATTGTCGTCATTATACCCGCGGTTTCCCGCTGTGTTTTGAGAGGGTGTGTACTGCCTACGCGAACCGTTGTTTCCATCACGGATTTCCCGCCGCTCATTTCCATACTTTCCCAAACGCGAAGGAGTTCCCGGTTTAGTAACCCGCTTCCAATCGTTTCTGTTGTCCATAAATTGTTATCTGCTGATAATTAAAAAATTAAAATTAAATATGATTGTTATTTTTATAAATATGTGATATGTTTCTACAAAAGTCATACCAAAATTGTTCTGTTTCCAAAAAATATTACAGTATGTTATTTTTTATAATATGTGAATAACAGTATATGTTAAAAAAATAATCAAACATAAAAACGCGCAAAGGTAAAAAACTTTTTGAAACCTGATAATGATTTGTGAAAAAAATAGTGAAAGGTAGGAACGTGGCCTGAATTGTTCAAATGAAATTCGGTTGATGTAATAAATAATCGTTATCTTCTGAATAGAAAATATTCCTGATATTCATCATGCCATTTTCAGGCGTATTGACGTCTGTATCGCCGTCGTATATTACCTGCGTTTTTACAAGCGATTCTTCGCCCATCAATGATTTCAGGTATTTGAGATTATCTAAAAAAGTGGAATGAAATGCCTTTGCCGATTTTAGTTCGTAAGCGTGGTATTGATTGCCAAATTCCTGTAATATATCAACTTCGCGAGTTTGGTCGCGGTAAAAATAAATGTTAGCGTCTTTACCTGTATTGAAACGTTGTTTTAGAAATTCGAGCACGGCAAGGTTTTCAAATATCGCCCCGCGCAACGGATGTGTAGTTAATTGCTGTTCGTTTTCTATTCCGTTCAAATAACAGACCAATCCCGTATCGTAAAAATAGATTTTTGGCGTTTTTACCAAACGTTTGCCGATATTCCGGTAAAACGGCAACAATCGGAAAACAACATACGAAGCCTCCAGCACGCTGAGCCATTCATTGATGGTTGGTACGGAAACCCCGATTTCCGAAGAAAGAGCAGAAGCGTTGAACACGCAGCCGGTTCGTCCTGCACAAAGGCGCACGAATGTTTGAAAAAGGGAACTGTTCCTGACATTGATTAAATTTCGCACATCCCGTTCAATGTACGTGTTGTAATAATTCCGGCACACGTCGTATGCGGGCGTTTGCCTGCTCCACACGGCGGGCAAACCGCCATTAATCATGAGCGTATCGGTATCGGCGGCGGGCCGGTCCTGCCACTCCGCAAGCGACAGCGGCAAAAGAGGAAAAAAGGG
>Ga0082212_10008105_pt1 | contig 13789 bp, 10 predicted proteins | sample TergutNt197P3_FD_71548 | JGI IMG/M metagenome (GOLD analysis project Ga0082212, IMG submission 71548) | Neocapritermes taracua P3 segment gut microbial communities from Petit-Saut dam, French Guiana - Nt197 P3 | ecosystem: Host-associated > Arthropoda: Insects > Digestive system > Gut ... | reverse complement strand
CGAGCATTTTTTTTCAATATCTACTACGGATTGCGTCACATCGCTAAAATTGGCGTAAAGATACAGAAAATTTTCTGTTTGTGAGTAGATTCATTCATCAATTTCCGGAAAATTGCTTTACTTTGTAGCAATTTTCAATAAAAAAAATGAATGTCACGCGTTCATTTCACTATTTAAATTAATTAACTATGAAACGAGTAATTCAAACAAACAAAGCGCCTGCGGCCATCGGCCCTTATAGTCAGGCAATCCGGAAAGGCGATTTTTTATTTGCCTCCGGACAACTGGGTATCGACCCTGTTACAAATGATTTTGTAGACGGAGGCGTCAGGGAACAAACCGTACAGGTTTTTAAAAACATCAGGGCGATTCTCGCCGAAGCAGGGTTTACGATGGCTGACATTGTCAAAACGACTGTTTTTCTTGCAGACATGGCCGACTTTGCTGCAATGAATGAAATATACGCATCGCAATTCGAAAGCGATTTCCCGGCACGCTCTGCCGTTGCTGTTAAAACACTGCCAAAAAACGGATTGGTAGAAATCGAAGTTATCGCTCTCAAATTGAAATTGAGATGAGTAATTAAAATAAATCATGCTCAAATCGTTTTTTTTATTTACCTTTGCCTCGTAATCATTAATAATTAACATGAAAAAAAATGTATGTATTGCGCTTGCTCTATGTCTTGCGTCCGGTGTGTTTGCACAGGACTACAGTAATTATGCGCAAATAACACAGCGCATCAGAGCGCTAAAAGAAAAGTATCCCGACAAGGTGCAGATTAAAAGCCTTGGGAAGACCGATGGCGGGAAAGACATCTGGGTCATCACGCTTGGTAAAGGCGAAACGGAAAGACATCCCGCCATTGCGATTGCAGGAGGAGTGGACGGGCGGCATCTCTTAGGCGTTGAGATGGCGATGGGACTGGCAGAGCGGATTCCTGCCCAGCCGGATATTGACGCCATTCTTGCTTCGAACACCTACTATATCTTCCCTAACGTTCAACCCGATGCAACTGAACAGTATTTTGCGCCGTTGCGTTACGAACGAACCGTGAACGCAAGAAATACAGATAACGACCGCGACGGCAGCATCGATGAAGACCCATACGACGACCTTAACAATGACCGGATGATCACGAAAATGAGAATCGAATCACCCAAAGGGACGCATATCGAATCGACGAAAGATCCAAGGGTGTTGGTGCTTGCCGATGTTGCAAAAGGCGAAACTGGGAAATACTTGGTAATAAGCGAGGGAATCGACAATGACAAAGACGGCCTCTTCAATGAAGACGGAGAGGGAGGCGTCAATTTTAACAGGAATTTTACATTCGGATATAAAAATTTCCAACCCGAATCGGGCGAACATGCCGTTTCGGAAATAGAATGTAGGGCTGTCGCCGATTTCCTCTATGATGCTTTCAATGTGCACACTGTTCTGAGTTTCAGTTTGAACAACAACCTGTCAGAAGCGACAAAAGTATTCATGACCTCAAACGCGGGCATCAGAAGGGATCAGGAAAATACAGTCGATAGCAAGATATACAGTTATGTAAACAGCCTTTATAATCAATGCGTTTCCGACAAGCCCAATCCGACCTCGCTACCCGCTGAAGGAGGCGAATTTTACACGTGGGCATACCAGCATTATGGGCGTTTTTCCTTCGCGACGCCGGCATGGTGGCCTGTTTTAGAGGATGAAAAAGACAAGGACATCACCGGGAACATCGAATTACTTTTCCTGAGATGGGCAGAGAAAAATGAGGTAAAAGATGTCTTTGTCCCCTGGGCTGCCGTCAAGCATCCCGACTTCCCCGATAATAAGGTTGAGGTGGGAGGCATCAAACCTTTCGTTATGTATAATCCGCCATATGCCATGGCTGATGAATTGACGAATAAGCATGTTGCTTTTATAAGCAAACTGACCACAGCGGCGCCTCGCTGTGTGATCGCAGAACTCAAAAAAGAGGCATTGGATAAGGACGTCTTTCGCATTACATTAACGGTTAAAAATAATGGGATCATGCCGACTATCAACCAAATAGGCGAACGATCCTATTACCTGAAATATGTGACGGTACAACTCAAAACAGGTAACGGGCAAATTTTACTACAAGGGAATCGAAAGACGACCCGGCCTGTATTACAAGGGGGCGAGACAACCGAATTGACGTGGTTGATTCGCGGCAGCGGGAAAATCAGTATTGAGGCAGGTTGTCCGACAGCGGGATATGATACAAAAGAAATAATACTCTAATGATGGTAATGGGCAGGATTGAAACCTGCCCAACGATCAAAAATACAAAAAAAAACAAAATGAGAACTTTCACTAAATATATTTTTTTGGCCAGTATTTGCCTTTCATTTATGAAGGTTTCCGGCCAATCTTATAGCGATTTTTTCTTTCAGGCAGCCGGCTCTCCGATGAACCCGAAAGTGCAGGTTAGCTGGAATCATTACAATACCAATGCAGGCATAGAAAAAATTTGCAGGGATATTGTCAAGGCATATCCTTTGTTAGCTAAATTAGAGAGCGTCGGCAAATCGATAGGCGGACGCGACATCTGGGTACTGACTATTTCCGATTTTTCCAAAGGCGATCCAAATAGGAAACCCGCCATGTGGGTCGATGGAAACATCCACGGCAATGAAATTCAGGGGAGCGAAATGGCGCTTTATATAGCATGGTACTTAACTGAAATGTTCCCCAGCAATAAGTTCGTACAGGAATTACTGGAACAAAAGACGTTCTACATTGCACCCACCATCAACCCCGACGGACGGGCCGTTTTCACTGAATCGTCAGGCGCCCTGCGTTCGGGTATCCTCCCGTTGGATAATGACCGCGACGGTGTGGACGATGAGGACGATGCAGAAGACCTCAACGGCGACGGGTTCATCACCCAGATGCGCAAGAAAAATCCCAACGGACAATACATTACCGATCCTAAGTATCCTTACCGACTAATCCTTGCTCCAGATGGTGTGCAAGGCGAATACGACCTTTTAGGCAACGAGGGGATGGACAATGACGGAGACGGACGCGTAAACGAAGACGGCGTCGGTGGTTACGACCCTAATCGAGACTGGGGATACAATTGGCAACCCAACTTTATCCAGAACGGAGCGCTGAAATATCCGTTTTCGTTACCCGAATCGCGGGCTGTAAGGGACTTTATCGTGAAACACAACAACATTGCAGGCGTACAGAGTTTTCATAATAATGGCGGACAATTGTTAAGTCCGCCGGGCGCCGAAAGCGACCGGAATAACATCAATCGGTCAGACCTTGCCGTATACGATGTCATTGGTAAAAAAGGCGAGGAACTCATCCCCGATTATGTATATTATGTGCTTTACAAGGACTTGTACACCGTTTATGGCGGTGAGATCGACTGGACCGCATTAGGTCGCGGCATCTTTACTTTCTCTAACGAGTTGTGGGCGTCGGCGATGATGTATCGTGGTAAATACAAAGACGATCCGGCAGCCATGATGTATGAATTTGAAAAATCATTGCTTTTCTACGATTCATTTGTCGAATGGAAAGAATTCGACCATCCCCAATATGGGAAAATAGAAATCGGCGGTCTCAAAAAAAATGCCCCGCAACGCCTGCATCCCGGATTTTTACTGGAAGGGGATGCGCACCGGAACGCCGCCTTCGTTATTTATCATGCCTATAACACCCCGCTACTGTCAATCAGTAACGTGAGTGAAAAAGCCATCGACGGCGGATACAGGGAAATTACTGCATCCATCACCAATCACCGTGTCATGCCGACTCATTCAAGCTTCGATGTGCAAAATAAAATAGAACGCCCCGACTGGGTTACCATTAGCGGCCCACAGGTCATAGCCGGCATGGTCATGCAAAGCGAAACCGGTAATCAGGGCAGGACTGGCACGGGTATGATGAGCTACTATAACAATCAAAGCGTTGAACAAAAAATCAACCCCTCAAAATTAGCTTTGAGTAATATTCCAGGCAACAGTACAGTTATTGTAAGGTGGATCGTGAAGGGCAATCAGAAATATACCATCACCGTCGACAGTGCCAAAGGCGGATTGGTCAGCAAATAATTCTTCTTCAAAGAAAAACTCTGAATTAAAAAAAGGCTGTCTACAGTAAAAAAACGTGCTGATTTAACGTATAAATACACTGTTTCATCGTTGTTTTTACCGTATTTCGTCGATTTACTATTGTGGGACGATTGTTTTTCGCCTACTTTTGCGGCAGTATTAACCGAAATGCCGTTTGCGAAAACGCTTTCATTAAATTTTATAAAAAATGAACACGATGAAAAAAAACAAAAGTTTACTGTTGGCAATTCCTGCAATTGCCTTGATGATCGGCGGGGGCTTCCTGCTAAGTTGGACGATTAATAGCCAGTATGGCGTATCTTCCGCATTCGTAACGTTATCTTTAGCTTTATTAGCGTTATTTATCTATGTTGCCGGCGCTACATTAATGGGACGCAGTCTTCACCGGAAAAATGCACTTCATCCGCATGATGGCCTCCACACCGCTTGCAATCCTAACGACGGCACAAAATTTATACTGCTCTATTCGCATCACGGCATTGAGTCCGGCGTACTGGTAGCCTTATTGCTGATTGCCGCCGGCGCGCTTTTGATATGCTTTAATACGGGATTGTTAAGCCCTGTCTGGAAAGGTTTCTTTTTTTGCTGGCCGATGCTCCTCTTTGTTATCGGGGCTGTTTGTTTATGTAACTTGCAGCTTATTGCAGGTTTTATTTCACTCGTTGCAGGCATTTTTTTCCTGTTAGAGAAAGCGTCTGTTATTTATCCGCGTGATATTCAGGTAGAACATATCATGTCGAATTTCTGGCCGACGGTTTTTATCGTGGCCGGTATTGTTATCATTCTTACGTTCATCATCCGCCCCAGGCGTTTCTGCAAACGACAACCGAAAGGTAACTGGAATGATAATTATGTGGCGAGTGAAACCGAAAATAAAGATGGTAAAATCAATTACCGTTTTATCTTCAGCGGTACGGAACAGGTTATCTTAGACCCTGTTTTCAAAGGTGGAACCATTGATGTTACTTTTGGAGGTATGGATCTTGACCTGCGGCGCACTACGCTGGCTGAAGGGTCGACTACATTATACGTAAATGCGGTGTTCGGCGGCGTTGAAATAAAGGCGCCAGATACGTGGAATATCGAAATTATATCCAAATCATTCGCGGGAGGGGTTAACGATGAAAGATTAAAATATATGGACGTGGACCGCTCTAAAAAACTTGTCATTTATGCAAAATGTTCGTTTGGAGGTATAACGATTAGTTAATGAACCCTTTCAGCAAACATAAGAAAAGATATATTACGGCTTGCTTTTTGGTAGCCGTAATATATGCTTTTGTCGCCGGTTTCAACCAAACAGTGATCTTTCGTATAATTAACGGAACCGGTTTTGGAATTTTACTTTTCGCGACAGGCATCGTTTTATGGATTATATTCCGGTTTGCGATACCTGCCAATTGTTCACACAAATACCGGATTATTTTTGTATTAATCCTCACTTTCCTGACAAGTTCAATTATTTCAGGGATTGAAATGCTTGTTGTCTATCTCTGCTTTCCGTCGTCGTTCGATTCTTATGCCCCGACTATTCCGGTACGCGCTTTTATTGCACTACTGATATGTGTTATTTTGTACTTGTTGTACGAATTCATCGAAAAAAAACGTTTTAGTTCGGAGAGTATTTCATCGAAAAAGCCGATAGATTCGTTATTAATAAGTGAATTAAAGCAAAACGAGGCAACGAATCATGCAAATCCAGCGACAACGCAAATGATTGATCGTTTAACAGTACGCACCGGACAAAAGATTAAAATTATCCCGATTGATAACATTCTGTATATAAAAGCTGAAGGAGATTACATTGGTATCCGCACGGCAGAAGGCAGTTGGTTGAAAGAACAGACCATGAAATATACCGAAGATCGGCTACCACTAAACGACTTTGTGCGCATACATCGCTCTTTTATTGTCAACATACATAAAATTAACCGTATTGAACGCTACGGCGAAAAGCAGCAAGTCGTTTTATCCAACAACGAAAAAATAAAAATCAGCGCCGCCCGCTACCAAACGCTCAAACTAATTCTTGGAATTTAATGATCCACCTGTGTGTAGTGTCGAAAATTTCATCTATATTTGTCACCGATTAATCGAAATTCAGCATGAAACAGGAAAAGAAAAAAGGATTCGGAACGGCGGCAGTTTATCTAACGTCCATCTCGTCTGTGCTTGGCGCGATATTGTTTTTGCGTTTCGGGATCGCTACCGGTACGCTCGGCCTCTGGGGAGCTGTTGGAATTGTGATTTTAGGGCATGCCATTACCATTCCTACTGCGCTGGCTATCTCGGAATTATCTACTAATACACGCGTTGAAGGCGGCGGGGAGTATTTTATCATTTCCCGCTCTTTTGGGCTGAAAATCGGATCAACCATCGGCATTGCTCTTTTTCTTTCACAGACTATCAGCATTGCTTTCTATGTCATCGCTTTCGCTGAATCGTTTCATTTTCTTTTTGCGTGGTGCCAAAATCAATTTGAATTTTTGCTGCCACGGCAAGTGATTAGCCTTCCCGCCATGCTGTTACTTGCTTATTTCATCCTGAAAAAAGGAAGCGGGTCAGGCATGAAACTGCTGTATATCGTGAATATCATCCTGTTCGTTTCGCTGTTATTGTTTGCCTTAGGCAAGCCGATAGAGGCGCCGGACGACCCGACATATATGGTTGGTAATAATTTCGGCTTTTTTCAGACAGAACGTTTCTTTTTCATCTTCGCTATCTGTTTCCCTGCGTTTACCGGCATGACGGCAGGCGTCGGGCTGAGCGGCGACTTGCGTAATCCGGGAAAATCCATACCCTTAGGCACCATGCTCGGCACGTTGACCGGTTTGGTTGTTTATATTTTTATTATCTGGAAGTTAGCCGTTTCCGCCTCGCAAACAGATTTGATGGAAGACCAGTTGATCATGTCGCGAATCGCCATTTTTGGGCAAGTCATTATTCCTGTCGGGTTGGCGGCTTGCACTTCGTCGTCGGCGCTCGGCGCCATGATGATAGCGCCACGCACCTTACAAGCCATTGCAGGCGATAAAATGCTGCCGTTCAAACGGTTGAGAGACTTCCTTGCGAAAGGCGAGGGTGAATCAAACGAACCGCGAAACGCCTCTGTCATCGTTTATCTAATAGCAATCGTTTTCGTCCTGATGGGCGACGTCAATTCGGTGGCGGGAATTATTTCCATGTTCTTCCTGATTACCTACGGCACATTATGCCTGAGTTCGTTCCTGAATCATTTCGGATCGCCGCCTTCTTATCGTCCGCGCTTCAGGTCAAAATGGTTTTTTTCGTTGGCGGGATTCCTACTGTCCGTCTGGGTGATGTTTAAAATAAGTCCGTTACAAACGCTTGTTTCGTCAGTTGTGATTGTCCTTTTGTATCTCTTAATCGAACATTACAATAAAGACAGCAAAGGGTTGGTCAATATCTTTAAAGGCGCGCTGTTCCAGTTGAACAGGCAATTGCAGGTCTACATGCAAAAGAGCCGGACAAGTATGGATACGGAAGAATGGCGTCCGGCTGCTATATGCGTATCTTCTCATTCTTTTGAACGCGGCAAGATTCTGGAACTGATGAAATGGATAAGCTATCAGCACGGCTTTGGAACGTTCTTTCACCTCATCGAGGGATATTACAGTAAACATACATATAAAGAGTCGAAAATACTACTGCAGCAACTCATCAACAATGTAAAAGACAATGCAAGTACGCTTTACATCGACACCATGATTTCGCCGTCGTATACTTCGGCTATTGCGCAGGTGATCCAGACGCCTTCCATTTCAGGAATGGAAAACAACCTCGTCGTCTTTGAATACGACAAACGCCATCCGGACGAACTGCGCAACATCCTCAGCAATGTAAACTTAGTACGCGCCGGCAACTTCGACGTCGGCATTCTGGCGATATCCGAACATTTTACCCGTCCGGCGAATGGCATCCATGTATGGATACGCGAACATGACGAGATAAATACCAACTTTATGATTCTGCTGGGATATATCATTTTGTCGCATCCCGACTGGAAAAAGAGCCAGATCAAAATATTCCTTGCCGGAATAAAAGAAGAATTTGCCAATATGAAAAAAGATTTGGGCGCCCGTATTGCTGCCGGAAGGTTACCGATTACGCTTGCCAACATTGAATTTATCATGATTGACGAACATCAGACCTTTGGCGAAGCCGTAACCGAACATTCCGCACATGCAGGACTTACTATCATCGGTTTTCGCGAAGACCTGCTCCGGCACGAGCCTGTCAACTTTTTTACGGGCTTTCATCATACAGGCGACCTCCTTTTTGTGAATGCTTCCCAACCGAAAGAAATTACGTAATCTTAAATTTCAAAATTTAAAAATGTTTGCCGACTAAATAATTAGTCGTATATTTGTTGCTTTAAAAATCAATAAACGAATTTATTATGAAACGCAATGTGTTAATTACATGGATTTTATTGTCATTCCTTCTTTCCTGTGAGCAGAAAGAAAACAGGATACATTCGGATGGTATCGACGTTGAACTTGGTTTAAAAAACCTTACCAACCTCAAAGTCTCAGATTTCGGTACAACAATCCGTTACATTCCGCTTGAAACGACTGATGACGGTCTGGTTGGCAGAAATCCAATTATCAAAGTATTAAAGGATTATATTGTAATTGAATCTCAGAGAACGTGTTTGCTTTTCGATAAAAAAGACGGGAGTTTTATTTCCGAAATCGGACGAATCGGGCAAGGTCCGAATGAATATAGCGACATTTTTAGCTGGACAGACGAAAAAGAAGAATTTCTGTATTTCAAACGGGCGCCCGGTCAATTATTAAAATTCGATATGAAAGGGAATTTTTGTGGTAATGTCGAATTTTCTACTCCTCCCGGACTGGCTGACTATTACTTATTTACCGATTTGGAAATTATCGGATATTTTAGTGGGTTAGGCCCGACACATCAGTTTTCTTTAGGATTCTTTGATAAAGAGGGAAATTTGAATGATACGATTCCGTTATTATATCCTAAATATCAACTTGATGCAGGAGAAGTAGAAGGGGTAAGCGTTTTACGAGGAAACTCAATCTATGGAAACTGGGGAAAAGGCGGCTCAATCGTAATTGATTATAAGAATGATACAAGACAAATTATTGCTGCAAATGTGGCAAGAATGTGGAAAAACAACGGGAACGTTCGTTTCAAAGAAGATTATGTGGACACGCTCTATACAGTGTCCGGCAGCCAACTCATTCCGTCAATTATCTTTAACACAGGGAAATACCATTGGCCTGTAGAGGAAATAAAAAATAAAAAGAACACAAATGAGCGGATTTGTATTACCGACGTTTCCGAAAACGACAATTTTGTGTTTTTTCAGTGTATCAAAGGTTTACATTCCAATGAGTCCGTTTTATATAATGGACTGTATGATAAAAAAACGGGAGCGACAAAACTCGGTAATAATAGAGAAGCCATCGCAGATGATTTAACGCATTTCATGCCGTTTACACCTTTAAGCATGAGTACGGCAGGCGAGTTTGTGTCCATTGTAGAAGCTTACAAAATCATGGAATGGTTAGACGAACATCCCGAAGCAAAAAACAATGACCAACTTGCATTTCTGAAAGAACTCGACGAGGAAATGAATCCGGTTGTTGTATTAGTGGAATAACCTCTCAAACAATCCCAGCCGTTGACGATTCAGCGCCAATCCGTTCATTTCTTATTCTCTTAACGGCATGAAATATCGGAATGTATGATTGGGTAGTAATTCTGTGTGAAAGATAGCGATTAGTTCAGCCAGCAGGTAATCGGGATGCATGGGGACTTCTTCGTAATATTGTGTACGGTCTGCATTACATCCGTAAATACGACGGTTACTGAAAGGTTCAAACCTGTCGTAAGAGGCATAATCGGAACGCAAAGCAGAATAGGTCATATCTTCATCGCGATTATAGGTAAACATCCAAATATCGGCATGGATGGCTGTATTTAGGACTGTTTCAAAACTCAAGGGGACACCGCCTGTTCCTGGAAGGTAACTGAACAGATAATCGGCGCCTGCGTCGTTAAAAATTTGCGCCATATAACTTTCGCCTCCTGAAACATACCATGTAGCGCCATATCTCAACTCGGTCATCAGTTTCGGACGATAAACGATGTTTTCAGTAAGCGCTTTTATTTTGATATAATTTGATGCTGTTTCACGGAACAATGAATCTGCTAATGCGCTTTTACCGGTAAGCAGTCCTAAAAACTTTATCCATTCGGCGCGTCCCAGCGGGTCGGCCTCCATATAATCGGCGCACTCGATAATTGGAATACCTGTTTTTTCAACTGCGCCATAGCCACCGTGATTAAAAGGGGAAGCAATCACCGCTTCTGCGCCTAATGCAATCATTTTCTCTATGTTAGGCGACGTTGCTTTTCCTAAATCCTGAATCAGGCCTGATTTTATGCGGCTACGCATTGCAGAACATTTTATATAGCGCGATTCACAAACACCTGCAATGTCGTCTATAACGCCAAGTTCGTCAAGCGCCTTTACATGAATGGCAGCGTAAACAACGATATTCCGTATCGGTACGCGAACAACCGTACCGACAGGCATTGCGTCAGGCAATGGATTTTCACGCGGCACAAGCAGGTAACGCTGTAATAACCTTCCTTCATGCCACGGATCGAGCACTTCGACTTTTGTATAACCGTCGTAAGTAGTTATGGTATAGCCTGATGCATAACGAATCGAATCACCGAAAACGCCTGATGTTTCACTTTTGTTTTCAGAAGACGAACTTTGTTGTATGTTACAACCAATAACAAGATATAGCAGCAGTAAGATAAATAAACGTGTCATAATCTTAAAAAGTTCGATGGGGCTTATACCTTACATCGCTTATATTTCAAAACAATATCCATAGCCCAGACGTGTCACAATATTTTTATCGAAGGGGACGATTTTTTTTCGCAACCGTGTGATATGTACATCAATTGTCCGGTCGGTAACGAACACATCGTCGGGCCATACCTTATTAAGCAGTTCTTCCCGAGAAAACACCCTGCCCTGCTTTTGCAGTAACAAAGAGAGGATTTCAAATTCTTTCTTCGTTAGCGCCAAATCCTTTTCACCGTTACAGGCTTTTTTCGATACCATATCAAGGACCAGTTTGTTGTAAGCAATCGTTGTGTCGACTGTTTCCGCAGATTCCATTTTTTGACTTCTGCGCAATACGGCATTCACCCTGGCAATCACTTCCTTTATTGAAAAAGGCTTTGAGATGTAATCGTCAGCACCGAGGTTAAACCCCCGTATCGTATCGTCTTCAGCATCCCTTGCTGTACAGAAAATAATCGGGACTTCAGCCATTTTTTTATTTTTCTTAATAATATCAGCCAACTGAAATCCCGAAATATCGCCCATCATGACGTCAAAAATAAACAGGTGATAGGCAGATAAATTCATCGTCAGCGCTTCTTCCGCCGAGAGAGCCGTGTCTACTTCAAAGCCGGCATTTTCAAGGTTGAACTTCAGTATCTCACAAAGATTTTCTTCATCATCTACCACTAAGATTCTCATATTTTCCATATTCGTTCATTTTGTTTATTGCGTGCAAAGTTAAGTACAAAAAATGAATAATTTTTCAAGGTAATTTACATGAAATAAAAAAGTAATCCTATTGTAACATGAATGAAACATATTCAATATTAATTTATGCTTTATTCAGCCGTTTGCGTTCCGTTTCATCGAGGATGATTTTGCGCATGCGCATGAAACGGGGGGTTATTTCGACATATTCATCGGCTTTGATATATTCGAGCGCATCCTCCAGGCTGAAGATGACCGGAGGAGCCAAAGCCATCTTTTCGTCCGATCCGGAGGCGCGCATGTTGGTCAGTTTTTTGGATTTCGCGACATTGACGACTAAATCGCCCTCTTTCGTATGCTCGCCTACTACCTGACCGGTATACACTTCGTCGCCCGGCGCTATAAAGAACCGTCCGCGCGACTGCAAGTTGTTGAGGGCGTAGGCAAAGGCCGTCCCTGTTTCCATTACGATGATCGAACCGTTCTGGCGTCGCTCTATCTCGCCTTTCCATGGCTGGTATTCCAGAAAACGGTGCGCCATAATCGCTTCGCCGGCCGAGAGCGTCAGGATGGTATTGTTTATTCCGATGATGCCGCGTGAGGGAATCGTAAATTCGAGGAACGTACGCTGGCTTTTACTTTCCATCATCCTTAATTCGCCTTTGCGTCGTGTCACCACATCGATGATCCGGCTGGCACAGTCATCGGGCAGGTTGATGGTCAGCGTTTCGACAGGTTCGCAGGCGACGCCGTCAAGGTCTTTGATAATAACCTGCGGCTGACCGACCTGCAGCTCATATCCTTCGCGGCGCATGGTTTCGATAAGTATGGAGAGATGCAAAACACCGCGACCGAACACGTTCCACGAGTCGGCGGTATCGGTCGGTTCCACCCGCAAAGCGAGGTTTTTGTCGAGTTCCTTCGTGATGCGCTCAAAGATATGGCGCGAAGTGACGTATTTTCCGTCTTTCCCGAAAAAGGGCGAGTTGTTAATCGTGAAAAGCATTGACATCGTAGGCTCGTCGATCGCAATTGTCGGCAAAGGCTCCGGTGTGTGAAGGTCGGCAACTGTTTCACCGATTTCAAAGCCTTCAATGCCAATCAGGGCGCAAATATCTCCCGATGAAACTGCATGGACTTTCTTCCTGCCCAGTCCCTCAAAGACGTCTATCTCTTTAATTTTCGATCGTTCCTGCGTTCCGTCACGTTTACAAAGCATGACGTCCTGTCCTTCATGGAGCGTTCCCCGATGAATGCGTCCGACTGCGATCCGACCTACATACTGCGAATAGTCAAGTGAAGTAATCAGCATTTGCGCGGGACCTTCGAGCGTTTCCGGCTCCGGAATATGCTCAATGATATCGTCAAGCAGCATGTATATATCATGTGTAGGTTTTCGCCAGTCATGCGACATCCAGCCCTGCTTTGCAGAGCCGAAAAGCGTCTGAAAGTCGAGCTGATCTTCCGTCGCATCCAAGCTAAACATCAAGTCGAACACCATTTCCTGTACTTCCGACGGTCGACAGTTCGGTTTATCTACCTTGTTTATCACGACAACAGGCTTCAATCCTATCTGGATCGCCTTTTGCAATACAAATCGCGTCTGCGGCATCGGCCCTTCAAACGCATCGACAAGCAGCAGACATCCGTCCGCCATATTCAGCACACGCTCTACCTCGCCGCCAAAGTCGGCATGGCCGGGCGTATCAATAATATTTATCTTGTAATCCCTGTAATTGATGGAGACATTCTTGGCAAGAATCGTAATCCCGCGTTCACGCTCCAAATCGTTGCTATCTAAGAACTGATCCGGTTCCGACTGCCCTTCACGGAAAAGGTTTCCGGCCAAAAGCAGTTTGTCGACCAGCGTCGTTTTACCGTGGTCGACATGCGCAATGATAGCAATATTTCTGATTTTCTGCATAAAAAACAAACATTTGAGGCTGCAAAGTTAACCATTATTTATTACATAATTCATTTTCTTAATCTGTATTTTTTACGAATCTTATTTGGGATTACGCCTGACTTGCCTTACCTTTGTGGCGAATAACAACTTTCAATTTACAATGATGAACGCCAGACGTAAACTTCGCTTTTTCAATACAACCGGACC
>Ga0082212_10008104_pt1 | contig 13789 bp, 16 predicted proteins | sample TergutNt197P3_FD_71548 | JGI IMG/M metagenome (GOLD analysis project Ga0082212, IMG submission 71548) | Neocapritermes taracua P3 segment gut microbial communities from Petit-Saut dam, French Guiana - Nt197 P3 | ecosystem: Host-associated > Arthropoda: Insects > Digestive system > Gut ... | reverse complement strand
AGCGGCCGGGAAAATGTGGCCGAACATTCCTTCCGTGCCGCGATCATCGCCTATGCCTTGGCAAAAAAAGCCGGGGCCGACGCCCCGCGCGCCGCCCTGCTCTGCCTGTTCCACGATCTGGCCGAGGCCCGCACCGGCGACCTTAATTACGTGAACAAACGCTACGTCACAGCCGACGAAACCCGCGCCTTGGCAGACGCCCTAGCTGGCACCGGCCTTGATGAGGATATACTTGGCCTGCACGACGAGTTCACGCGCGGAAGCACTCTGGAAGCGCGGTTTGCGCACGATGCCGACCAGCTTGATCTCCTCCTCAATCTGCGGCGCGAGCAGAACTTCGGCAACCCCTACGCCCCCGCCTGGATGGAAAGCGTGCTGCAACGCCTGCGCACCCCCCAGGCGCGCCAACTGGCCGAAATCGCGCACGATCTTGACCATACGGATTGGTGGCTGCCGGATCTGAAAAAATAAGGCCGCTATTTTTCCGCAAACTGATCGAACGCCTCCAGGGCATATGAGGTATACACCGTAGCCGCCCCCGCGTTCAAAAGCACGGTCATGGCGATGGCTTCCAGAAGCTCCTCGCGTGTGGCCCCGGCCGCCGCGGCTTCCTTGGCGTGCGTGGCGATGCAGGCTTCACAGCGGGTGGTGCAGGCCACCGCCAGGGCAATCAGTTCGCGCGTTTTGTCCTCCAGCGCGCCTTTGCTTCTGGCCCCGTTTTTGAAAGCCTGCATGCCCTTCATGATATCCGGGTTGCCGAGGCTTAACGCCCTGCGGGCTACGTCCTTCGCCAGCTTCTCTTTCCAGTCAGCCATTGCGGTCTCCTTTGCGAGGCGCTTCGAAAGTAGTGATTTTTACTGTCCGTCCCGGTTTTTTATGTACTGCAGCGCGGCCCGGCCTGCCTTGGCGCCGTCGCCCACAGCCACGGCGATCTGAGGGAAGGCGCCCGTGCAGTCGCCGGCCGCGAACACGCCCGGTATATTGGTGTGCTGATCAGGCGTGACCACGATGTGGCTCTTTTCAATTTCCAGCCCGAGCGAGCGGGCGAAGTCCAGGGCCGAAGCCTCGCCTAGGGCGATGAACAGGCCTTCGGCCTCAAGCTCCGCATGATCCTTGAAGGCGATGCGAGTCAGGTGTGGTGCGCCTTCAAGCGCTTTGACGGGTGCTTCGATCACCGGAATGCCCACTTCCTTCAGCTTGCTCTGGAATTCCTGCGAAACCGTGAGCTGTTTGCCGTTCGTGCAGATCGTCACTGATGGCGTATAGGCAAGCAGTTCCAGAGCTTGGTGCGCGGCGTAGTCACCTTCGCCGAGTACGGCCACCGGTTTTTGCCGGAAAAAGAAGCCGTCGCAGCTTACGCAGTAGGAAACGCCTTTTCCCTCATACTCGGACAGGCGCGGCACGTTTGGCCGGTTGAGCGCCACGCCGGGCGCGAGAAGTAAGGCAGTGGCGTGATACTGCCCTCCCTTGGTCGTGACGGCGAAACCGCTCTCGCCGTCGTAATAGGCGGTCAGGACGATTTCGTTTTTTATGACGGTGCCGAAGCGCTCCGCCTGCGCCGTGCCGTGCCGCAGAAGCTCCTCTCCCATGACGGTTTCCGCGAAGCCGAAATAATTGTCAATGGGATACGGGCCGGCTATTTTTGGCTTGCCGCCGAGCACAAGGGTTGCCGCTGTGCCGCGCGCCGTGTAGATTGCTCCGGAAAGTCCGGCCGGACCGGCTCCCACGATGATCACCGCGAATTGTTCCATGGGTTCTCCTTATTGCCGAACCTATACCCAATGGCGGACTGTTTTCAAGGGCTAGGAAAAAGGGCGGCAATGCGCTATTTACACCCTGCGCGGCTTGAAGCTGCGCCTTGCGCGGAGGGAATTCCTTGAAACGGACGCTGTTTCTGGATCGGGACGGGGTGATCAACCTTGATTGCGGTTACGTGTACAAACAAGAGGATGTCACGTTTGTTGACGGCATCTTCGCGCTGGCGGCCGCGGCGAAAAAGGCCGACTATCTTGTCATCGTGGTCACCAACCAGTCAGGCATAGGGCGGGGCTATTACAGCGAGGAAGATTTCCACCGCCTGACCGCCTGGATGCGCGAGCGGTTCATTGCGGCCGACGCGAGCCTGGATGCGGTTTATTTCTGCCCCTTCCACCCCGAATACGGCATCGGCCGCTACAGACGTGAGAGCGACATGAGGAAGCCGGCCCCCGGCATGATTTTACAGGCAGTTGCCGAACACGGCATAGATCTCTCGCGTTCCATTCTGGTCGGCGATTCGCTGGCGGATATGGAAGCCGGCCTCGCCGCCGGTGTCGGTCGGATTTTCTGCTACGGCAGCGTGGATGTCTGTCTCCTAGTGCCGCGTCTTCATCGTTTGGAAGACCTTATTCCACATCTTTAGGCCTGGCCAGAACAAAAAACAACGACAGCCTGAACCCCGCCAATTATCTGTCCCAATGGTGTGTGCGTTTTTTGCGACGCTCTTCCTGGAAAACAAACTGGATAATGGCGTCAAGATCCGCCTCGCGAATTCGGGTGAACTGCATTACCCAAGGATGTGTGGGCGAATCGTAGATCTGCTCGGCCTGATGGCTTTCGGGCGGCGGGGCTTCGGGCTGGATTTTTCCCACCGCACTGGCAAGCCCCAGAGGATAGTCGCCGAGAAATAGGATGACCTCCGCGTAGCTGTTCGGAATGAGCGGCGCTTCCGAGGTGAAGCGCATGCCAGAACCGCTGACTTCAAGCGTCTCGAAGGTGAACGGGAAGTCGTTTTCCAGATCTCCCCGGCGCAGCAGGGAGAGAACGGTTTCAATCTTTGTGTCCATGGCCTGCAAGAACGTGATAAAGGCTTCCGGGAGATTGGTCTGGCGCGCCAAGTCATCCTGTGTAATCCGGGAAGATTTGGGGATGCTGGTGAAACTCGTAGGCGCATTCGGGCCTGACAAAAAGCGCAATCTGCCCCGGACAAAGGCGGAAACCTTGGCATAGGTGGATTGATGATGTGCCATGCTTGTTCTCTTTTCACATTCCGTTTGGCACGTCAAGCGTTCGCCTTATTTCACAAAAGCGTGTCAACCTGCATGATGTGAACTGGGCATACGCGCGTGCACTGTCCGCATGCCGTACAGATGTCCTTGTTGAAATGCACATGGCGCGTCGCCGGATCGACTGATAGTGAGCGAGTGGGGCACAACGCCGTACAGGTGCCGCAATGCATGCAGTTGTCGTCGTCGCGTGAGACGTTCCGCGCCACCAAGTGCACTGCTACCTTATTCTCGCGCAGGTATTCGACGCCCGCGCGGTACTGTTCGGGCTTGCCCCACAGTTCTAAGGTGAGGCGGCCTTCCTTGTTCGGGGCGATCTGCCCTTGCAGTATGCTGAACTCAAGCTCGAAACGTCGCACCAAGGTGCAGACCAGCGGCTGACCGGATATTTCCGGCGGAAAGGTCAGGCGAACGATACGGCGTACTTCGGCAATATCCTTGATCATATTCACCTTCAGATAAAACGGAACGCTTGTGGGCGCGGCCTCCGCCCCGGCACCAGGAAACCCTAGGGGTTTTCTTCCAAAAACCTCTTCGCGCGGGTCGCTTCAGGCGTCCCCGGGAATTTGCCGATTACCTCGTTCAGCCGCGTCTTGCCCGCATCTTTTCTCCCCAAGCTGTGGAAGCAGATACCCTGCTTCAGCAACGAGCTGGAATACTTGGAACTCCTGGGGAATTTTGCGATCACCTGTTCGTAGGCAAGTGCCGCCGCCGCATAGTTTTTCAATTGGAAATTGGTTTCGCCCTGCCAGAACCAGGCGTTGGACGCGAGGGTGTGCGTGGGATAGACATCGGTGAAGTCCTTGAAATTACGTAACGCTCTGTCATATTCACGGGTATTGAACAAGGCCACGCCCTGCTCGTATAAAACCGTGGCTGTGTCCGAAACGGCGTCCGGCACGGGCTGGGGCTGGTCGGACTGGCCAGCTCCGTTCGTATTTGCCGGCACGGTTTCGCCCGGCGCTGCCTCGTCCGGCGTTATCTCTTCCGGCGCGGGGTTTTGATCCAGCATGGGCAGATTCAACACAAACTCGGAGCCGATGCGGTATAAAGCCTGCTCGTGCCGATCCAGGTGGTCGCGGATCGAGGCAATGTCGTCAGCGGGCACGGCGTTGCGCTCCAGCGTGTCCAGGCGGCCTTTCAGCAGGGCGATTTCCTGGCTGAGATCCTGCACTTGTGACCATATGTCGGCCTGTGCGGGCTGTACTCCGGAAAGCTGGGAGTTCATGGTGTTCAGGCGCTGTTCCTGCATGCTGATACGCCGGCCTATGGCGTCCATGTCTTCCTGTGAGGCCACGCAGGCTGTCAGAAGGACAGCAGAGACAATCAGGGCCGGTATTGTGGAGTAAGCGTTCATGGCTGCACCTTATCGTGGTATTTCAACAACGTATAGAATGTTTTTGCGCCCGGCGCAAGCCAAACGACAGATACGCCAGAAGGCCGAGCACCGGAAAGAATACGCACACGCACATCCAGATCAGACGTTCGTTTTCGTTGGGAAATGTGTGGTTCCAGGCGTGCCAGATGGCCCCCAGGGTAAGGAGCCACAAAAGGCCTGTCAGGCCATAAACCCATAAGGGAAGAGCGCTAAACGCGATCATGTACGTGCCGCCTTTTTTGCAGCCCCCTCGTGGCGCCACAGGGTGATGAAGGCGAGCGCGGCGCCCGCGCAGATGGCTGAATCAGCCACGTTGAAGGCCGGCCAGTGCCAGCCGCCCGCGTATACATCCAGAAAATCGATGACCGCGCGCAGGCGGATGCGGTCAATCAGATTGCCTGCGGCGCCGCCCATGATCAGGCCGAAACCGATAAACAGCTCCGCCTTAGCTGGCGCCCGGCGTGTCAGGTGCGCGATCACCAGGATGGCCAACACGGTGGCCCCGAAAAAAAGCCAGAACGACCATTCGATGTCCGGGCGGTTCAGAAAGCCGAAGGCCGCGCCGCGGTTACGCGTATTCACCAGGTTGAAAAATCCTGGAATGACTTCAATGATCTGGTGTGGCGCAATAGCGGCCACTACCCAGGCTTTTGTGGCCTGATCCGCCGCGAGCACCGCCAGCGCCACCACTCCTTCAATCAGATATCGCGACCGCACTCATCGGCCTCCAGGGCGAAGGTTCCGGCTTCTCGCTTCACGTCTAGGGCGATTTTCCATAAAAGCGTCAACACCAGGAGACCGATGCCGTAAACGCCCAGAGTGATGAGCACTTCGTATGGCGTCGGCGTGTAGGGCGTGATCGTTTCAAAGGGCGTCGGCGTGAAGCCGCCGATAAGCAGGCCCAACCCCTTGTCTATCCAGGTCGCGGCCACGAGCAAAAGGAGCGTCCAGGGCAGCAGGCGTTCGTTTGCCCGGGCGGCGGGCACGGCCAGGAGGAAAAAGGCGGCAAGGCCGAAGATCGCGGCGGCCCACATCCAGCAGGATACCCAGGGCGCGTGCCCGTTATGCCCCGTGAACAGATAACTGAGCGGGTGGGCGTGGGAGGGTATGCCGCTATAGAAGGCGGTAAAGATCTCGAGGCAGTAAAAGAAGATATTTACTCCCAAGGCATAGACAATGATCGTGCTCAGAGAACGGATGGCTTCGCGCCCTGGCTCAAAGGCGGTGAGGCGGCGCAGCAGGAGCATGAGCAGCAGGAATATTGCCGGGCCGGAGCAGAAGGCTGAGGCTAGGAAGCGCGCGGCCATGATGGCGGTGAGCCAGTAGTGCCGTCCGGGCAGTCCGGCGATGAGAAAGGCCGTGACCGTGTGGATGCTGAAGGCCCAGAAAATGGAAACAATGATCAGGTGCTTGGCCCAGTGGGGCGCCTCCACATCGTGCCGCTCGGCCTCCAGGCTTACCCAGCCGACCACGGCGTTGATCAGAAGGTAGCCCGTGAGCACCACCATGTCCCAGAACATGACGGAGCGTGGCGTGGGGTGTAGGATCACATTCAGTACACGCTGTGGCTGGCCAAGATCCACCACGATGAAGAGCATGCACATGAGTACAGCGGCAATGGCCATGAATTCGCCGAAGATCACCAGATGCTTGAATTTTTTGTAGCGATGGAAATAGAGCGGCAGAACCAGCATGACGGCCGAGGCCGCCACGCCGACAAAGTAGATGAATTGGGAAATATACAGGCCCCAGGACACGTCGCGGCTCATGCCGGTGACGCTCAAGCCGCGCATGAGCTGCAGGCAGTAGACGCCCGCCCCGATCATCACGATCACGATCAGCGCAAGCGTCCAAAAATAGAAACGGGGTGGCGCTTTAAGGAGTTTTTCAAGCATGACCGGCTCCTACACAAGGTAATACACGCCGGGCTGCGTACCCAGGGAGGGTTTGCGGCGGATTGAGTAGTTGGCGGCCAGGGCCTGCCGCACGGACGAGGCAGGATCGTCAAGATCGCCGAAAAGCAGTGCGCCCTGCGAAGCCTCGACGCAAGCGGGGAGGCGCCCTGCCTCCAGGCGTTCGGCGCAGAAGGTGCATTTTTCCACCACGCCGCGCATGCGCTCGGGAAAGGCGGGGTTTGGCTCCTTGACATAGGGCCGCGGATCAAAAAAATTGAAGCTGCGCGCGCCGTAGGGGCAGCCGGCCATGCAGAAGCGGCAGCCGATGCAGCGGTGGTAGTCCATGGCCACAATGCCGTCTGTCCGGCTGTAGGTCGCCTGCGTGGGGCACACGCGCGCGCAGGGTGGATTCGCACAGTGGTTGCAAAGCAATGGAAAGGGCTGCGCGGCAAGCGCTTCCGGCAGATATTCGTTCATTTCGTCGGGAAAAACATGTGCGAAGGAATCTGTCCAGATCCACTTGACGTTTTTCGGCCCGGCGATGTCCGGCACGTTGTGCTCGGCATGGCAGGCGCGGATCATGGCCGCGATGCGGGCCGGGTCCAGCATGCGCATGTCGATGGTCATGGCCCAGCGCCCGGCAGAGAGCGCGTTGGGCGCTGGGCCGTAACTTCCGGCCGCCTGGCCGTTTCGGGGCGGAAACGCGCCGGCGGCGAGGCCGAAAGCGGACAGGGCCGCTGTTTTCAAAAAAGAACGCCGGTCGCGCATTATTCCACCCCCTTCGCCATGTTCTCCGGCGTAATGTGGCAATCCCAGCAGTAGGGATCCACGCTGCTGCTGGCGTGGCAGGCGTCGCAGAATTTTGCCCTGTCCGTGTGGCAGCGCATGCAGGTGTTTTGCAGGCTGATTTCCCAGACCGTGCCGTTCGAGGCGGCATAGGAACGCAATCCTTCTCGCAGAGCATTGTCGCGCCAGTCGATCAAAAGCTGCATGTGCTCCGTGCGCATGAATTCCACCGGCTCCACACATTCATTCTGATCCGTCGGCAGGACGAGCGCGGGCCGCACATAGACCGGCGCGGCGAAATTAATCCAGAACGGAAACGTGCCGGCTGCGATAAAAATGATAATGCCGGGAATGACGTATTTGGCGTTGTGTATCACGCGCCCTCCCCGTCAATGACCTCGTCGTCGCCGTCCGTCGCGCCGGGCAGATCCTCTTGGCGCAAATCCGTGGTGCGCGGGATTTCCCCTTTCATGACCAGAGCGTTGCCCACCAATTCATGTAGGCCACTCACCCCCACACCGGATGCCCAGTAATCGGCCAGAGGGGGCAGAGTGGCCCGATCAATAGCGCACATGCAGGACACGAGGTTCACGTCGTGCTTGTCGCGCACATAGCGCAGGGCCATACCCCGGGGCAGACCGCCGCGCATGCGCAGCTCCATTATTTCGTCTGTATTCAGGCCCGCGCCCGCGCCGCAACAGAAGGTCTGTTCGCGGATCGTGTTTTCCGGCATCTCGAAGAAATTGTTGCACACGGCCTTCAAGACGGCGCGCGGTTCTTCGAGCATGCCCATGGCGCGCGCCGGATTGCACGAATCATGGAAGGTCACGCGCAGATGGCCGTTGCGTGCCGGGTCAAGATTCAGCACGCCGTGACGGATGAGATCCGCTGTGAATTCCGCGATATGCACCATTTTTGTAGCGGCCGCGTTATGGAAGACCGTACCAGTCAGGGGCGACTTCGGCGTTTCCATATTCCTGGGGGGAGGGCCGTTGAAGGTGTTCATATATTGGTGAACCACCCGCCACATGTGGCCGCACTCGCCGCCGAGAATCCATTTGACGTTCAGGCGCCCGGCCTCGGCGTACATTTTCGCGTTCAGTTTTTCCGCCAGTGAGTGGCTGGCAAAAGAGCCGAAATTGCCGCCTTCCGAAGCGTACGTGGACAGGGTGTAGTTAAGGCCGATCTCATGGAAGAGCATCAGATAGCCCATGAATGTGTAAATGCCGGGATCGGCGAATACGTCGCCGGAGGGCGTGATGAAGAGAATTTCATGCCCTTTTTCGTTGATCGGCGGCTTGATGGCGATGCCGGTAATGGTTTCGATGTCATCGCACAGCGATTCGACGATCTCTTTGAAGGCTTGGGGCTGAATGCCCAGATGGTTGCCCGTGCGGTGGCAATTGCTGATCGGATCCATGATCCAGTGAGTGGCCAACCCCAACTCCAGCAGGAGTTCACGCGCGATGGCGGTGACATGCGCCGTGTCTATGCCGTAAGGGCAGAACAGGGCGCAACGCCGGCACTGCGTGCATTGGTAGAAGTAGCTGAACCACTCCTTGATCACGTTTTTGTCTAGGGCGCGCGCCCCGGCGGTCTTGCCCAGGAGGCGTCCGACGGTGGTGAAATCCTTGCGATAGACTGAGCGCAGAAGCTCGGCGCGCAGCACCGGCATGTTTTTGGGGTCACCCGTGCCCAGAAAGAAGTGGCACTTGTCCGCGCAGACGCCGCAACGCACGCAGATATCCATGAACACTTTGAGCGAACGGTGTTTTTGCAGCCTGTCCGCAAAGGCCTTGTGGATGATGTCTTCCCAGTTCTCCGGCAGACCCCAGTCTTCATTTTCAGGAGACCATTCGTGCGGATTGGGCAGATGCAGACCGGCTAGGGTATCCGGTTTCGCTGGATAACAATACGCGCCCGGCGCAAAGCGCGCGCCGGTGTTGCGCCAGTCGGCCGTGGGCAAATCCGCGATGGAGGCGATCAGTTGATCAGGGGGAAGCACTTTGGCCATACTCATCCGTCCGTATGTTGAATCTCGCCGTATGTACCTTTTTCGTATTTACATTCCACCGCATGTACATCCCATTTCCAGGCTATTCCGCCGCTTCAGCGGCCTGCGAGGGAATGTCCACAGGAATCTCCGCCTCTTCCATTCGTTCCCTGAATTCGTCCTCATATTCGGCATAGGTGCGGTAGACCGTGGGCGCTTTCCAGGGGTTCACATGCCGCACGGCGCGCGAATTGTTCGGTATATTGAGGGTTGAGGAGAAAAAAATTCCGCTGAAGTGCATGAGCTTGCTGAAGGGAATGCAGATGAGCAGCAAGCTGACGAAAAATACATGCACGAAAAACCATGGCCCGATGGGCAGGGTTGTCTGGGGGAAGGAGCCTTGCGCCAGCGTCATGATCCAGGCCTTGACCGAGGCGATATCCACTTTGCTGAAATAGCGCATCCAGATGCCGCTGCCGGCTGTTGCCAGCAGGAGGCAGAGCGGAAAATAATCGTTCGGCAGGGAAATGTAGCGGATGCGGCTCATTGCAAGCCGCCTGAACAGCAGGAACAGGGTCGCGCCGAACAGGATGACCCCGGAAACATATAGGCGCGGTGCCCCGATCTGCATAAGGCCGTCCAGGGTTTCCAAGGCATTCAGGCACCAGGGTACAGGCTCCAGAAAAAAGCGCAGATGCCGGATGAGCGTCACCAGCAGTGCATAGTGAAATAGCAACGCCGCTATCCACAGCCACTTTGCGGAATAGTGGATTGCCCTGCCCGCCGCGCCTTCAGGCCGCACAATCGTGCGGATATTCCGGAACAGGGCGCGGAAGGTAACGATTTCAAACAGGATTCGGGCCACGGTGGCGCGATGGGTGTATGGGTTGTCGAAGCGCGCGGGGCGTATCCAGTCAAGCGAACGCGCTTGTCCGCCCGTTACGGGGATAGGGTAGGGCGCGGGCGAGGCAGCCCAGCGGATTATCCGCCAAACTACTCCGATAATGAACACTACCAAGGCAACGCCGGGCAGAACAGCCCCGAGAAACCGCTCCAGGCCGCTTACGGCCCCAAACCAGGCAAGGCAGCCCAAGGCAATCGTCAGTATAGCCGCAATACGCATTTGAACCTCACGCAGACGAATGAAAATTCAGCAAAACCGTTCAAGCGTCCGCTTTCGCGCGTTCCGCGCGGCGACTATTTCCCGTTTTCCGGGGTGCTGCGTTTCTGCGCTCCGCCAAGCGGAAAAGCGAGGCATGGGATCGCTTGAATTCCTCCACGCGTTGCGCGTACAGGCGTTCACGCAAGGCCGAATGCATGCCGAAGGCCATGAGCGCCAGGCTGTCGATGCGCGCCTCCACATCCAGCAGTTCCGCATACAGGGTCACGCTGTCCAGCTTCTCCTGCAATAGCGCGCGGATGCTGCCCTTCAGCAAAAACAGCACCCCGGCCGCCTGTTCCGGGCTGAACGGCTGCACCGCGCGGATGCGGATCATGTCCTCCAACGCGCCTTTCAGCGCGGCTTCCGGAATATCCTGCCCGCGGACCGCGGCCATTATGGTTTCAGCCGAGGTCCGGGTGGCATGCTCGATCGGGTTGGCGAACTGATTTGCCCCTGTATGTGAAAAACCAGCCGTATCCAATGGATACGCCGCATATACGCGCTTCAGCCAGTGCTCAAGCAGCGCGTCTTTACGCGCGCGCAAAAGCGAACAAACAGACATGCGCTCCCCCCATGCCTAGTCACACGGCTGTGCGTCGGCATCCTGCCCGCAACCCCGGAACAAGTCAGGCCCGAAAGGCCTCTGTGCATCATTGGAACCGCCGCTGAACAGGCCATTCCGCCGGTCGTCGTTATCCGGGATAATCGTGAGCGGCCCGTCCTTCGTGCCGTCCGCGCTGGAGGTCGGTTGGCGTGGCAGGCCCTCTATGGTGAAGTAGGGAATTTTTTTCGCGCCGGCGGCCAGGATGTTCGCCCGGTTGCGCAGGACGCGCCAGCCCGTGTCCGCCAGTTCCGCCCAGGAAAGTGCGGTTTCGCCGGCCAGCGCGCGCCTCAAGGCGTCTTCGACGGATTGATCCGCCTTTTCTTCGGCCAGGGCCTTCCGCATGCGCGCGATTATCTTCACGTCGCCGAGGCTTTCCGCTATCGGCATATAGGCGATTGTTCCATCCGGCAAAGCGGCGGCATCAAGCAGCGCTTCGCGGCAGGCGGTGCAGGACGGTGAAAAATACAGCCGCATAGGCGCGTCCGTCGGGCCGGCAATGTTCCATACCCCCAGATACTGCGAACCCAGCGGAAAAAGATTGGCGAAAAACAGGAGTGCCCATAAAAAAAGCAGCCAGGAACGCCGTTCTATCCGTTCGCGTTTGAACACCGCCACGCGCACCGCCGCATACAGCAACGCGAACAACAGGCCCGCGATAAGGCAAGGAAGGCACGGAGCCGTGAACAGCATGATCAGAAGCAGCAGGCAGTCTATGAACAGGGCCAGCGCCGTCGCTATGTACGCCACCAGGGACTGTGACAGGAAGCATAAAATTCCGAGAATCAGAAAAGCCGTCCCTCCAAACCACCAGAGCGAAACGCCCGCGAGTTGCGCGCCCTCCAGAAGCGAACAACCGGCCGTGACGCACAAGGCCGGTAAAAAACCCACGACCATTGAGGCGCAGAAGGCAAGGCCGATCAGCGCCGCAATGCAGCCGCCCCACAGCGGGGCTGCTCTGTAAGTGCTCGGCATGTATGCTCCATCACTGTTTTTTACAAAAATCCGCTACGGATTCGCCGCACCATACGGTTTTTATCTCTTTGCGTAAAGAGGGCCGCGCCGAAAAAAACGCGGACGGGGCCATCCCGTCCGCTTGGGCAATGCAGGGGCTCCCCCTCTCTTGTCAGCCTTCGCGACGAATGATACAAAGCCGTAATGGCATCGATAAATCCCCGCCGTTTGACCGGCAAGGAGCGCACATGAACAAGAGCGAACTAGTTCGCACGTTGGCAGATCAGCACCAACTCCAGACTGAGGAAGCCGGCATGGTCGTCAATGTTTTTTTTGACTGCATCCGTAACGCCCTGATCGAGGGCGAGCGCGTCGAAATTCGCGGATTCGGCTCGTTCAAGATGAAGCACTACGCTGGCTATGTCGGCCGCAACCCCAAGACCGGCGCGAGCGTCAATGTGCCGGAGAAGCGCCTGCCCGTCTTCCGCCTGGGAAAAGAGCTGAAAAGCATCTTGAACTCCGCATAGGGGCGGAGCAATCGGCCCCATGCAGTAGTGTGCGCCTGGAATTTAGCCTACATCGCGCTTTTGAAGCGCTCCGCCAGGGCAGTGAGCTTGTGCCGGGCATCAGTCAGCTCGGCGGCCCTGCCGCGTTCTTTTTCGACAATTGCGGGTGGCGCCTTGTCAATGAAAGCCGGATTGTCGATCTTGCGGAGAATCTGTTCGAGATCCCTGTCAAGTTTCGCGAGTTCCTTGGCAATGCGCACGAGTTCCGCCGCGAAGTCCACGGCGCCGGACAAGGGCACGATCACCTCGTTGCCGGAAACCACGCTGCTGGCCGAAGCTTTCGGTATTTTCAGGCCGGGCGCGACCGTGAGGTGTTCTAGCCGGGCCAAGGTTCCAATCACCCCCTCGTGCGTGAGCAAAAGATCCTGGTCGGCCCTGGATGCGGGTCTCACCAGCGCGGTCAGACGCAGGGAGGGCGCGATGTTCAGTTCGGATCGGATGGTGCGTACGGCGCTGATCACGCTCTGAACCAGCTCCATGCGGGCGGCGTCTTCTGGATGCAGGCAGCTTGGACGGGCGGCCGGATAGCGCTCGGAGGCGATGTTCGCGCCGGCATTGCCAGGCAGTGCGGCCCAGATTTCCGCAGTGACAAAGGGCATGATCGGGTGCAGAAGAACGAGCGTTTCGCGCAGAACCGTGAACAGCACGGTGCGCGCGTTGTCCGCCCGTTCGCCGCCCGCCTGCATGTCGGGCTTGATCAATTCTAGGTACCAGTCGCAGAATTCGTTCCAGATGAAACGGTACAGCCCTTGTGCGCCGTCGTTGAAGCGATAGGCGGCGAACGCCGCGGAGACGTCGTCTTTTAGCTGTTCCAGACAGTGTAGAATCCAGGTGTGGTGCAGATGTTTATCCGAACGGGAGGGCAGGGGGGCTACGGGCGCGCTGTCAAGGTTCATAAGCGCGAAGCGCGCGGCGTTCCAGAGCTTGTTCACGAAGTGCCGGTTGCCTTCAATGCGTTCCGCGGACATGCGGATGTCGCGCCCCAGAGCGGCGGACACGGCCAGGGTGAAGCGCAGTGAATCGGTGCCGAATTTTTTGATCATTTCCAGCGGGTCAACGACGTTGCCGGAGGATTTCGACATTTTCCGGCCTTCGCCATCGCGCACCAACGCGTGGATATATACGTCCCTGAACGGTACCTTGCCCATGACATACTGGCCCATCATCATCATGCGCGCCACCCAGAAAAAGAGGATGTCAAACGCCGTGACCAGCACGGCCGTGGGATAATAGGTCGTGAGTTCCGGCGTCTTCTCCGGCCAGCCTAGGGTGGAGAAGGGCCATAAGGCGGAGGAAAACCAGGTGTCGAGCACGTCGTCTTCCTGAATGAGTGAGGTGGAGCCGCAGGCGCAGGTAGCGGGCGCTTCGGCCGCCACGGTCATCTTGCCGCAATCACGGCAGTTCCAGGCC
>Ga0082212_10008103_pt1 | contig 13790 bp, 16 predicted proteins | sample TergutNt197P3_FD_71548 | JGI IMG/M metagenome (GOLD analysis project Ga0082212, IMG submission 71548) | Neocapritermes taracua P3 segment gut microbial communities from Petit-Saut dam, French Guiana - Nt197 P3 | ecosystem: Host-associated > Arthropoda: Insects > Digestive system > Gut ... | reverse complement strand
TCCCAAAATCGAACTTACGGGCGGTTTTTGCACCGTTTTTTCCTCCAAAAGACATAAATCGCTTGTTTTGGCAGATGAAACCGCAAAATAACTACCCGCAACTTCGTTTTTGGGACATTTTTTTATAATTTTCTGTATATTTGCAACGCGTCAAAGGAAAAGGAATGAAGGAAAGAAGGGAGGAAGGGAGGTTGGAAGGAGGGAAAGAAGGAAAGGAGGGGACGAGGGAAGGGAAAAAAGTTTGTTGCTTCGCTCGTTATGGATCCAGGGAAGAGACTTTTTCAGTAGTTTCGGACGGTTCTTTTTGTGTTCTTCGAACACAACGGGGACGTTTCCTGCGTATTGTGGACAATGGGGAAGACAATGGGGACGGCAGACCGTGGGAAAACAGGCTCGCCGGCAGACGCGAATAAACCGACTTCTTTTGCTTGATGCAGATAAAAACAGGACCGCTGGGTGAAGATGTGTTGCCGGGAGAAGAGGAGTCATTTGAAAAGGTGAGACCGCCGAGAGCTGTTTCAAGGTGAGGGCTGTGTCGCCGGCGGCCTCGACCGTCACCCTGACCGGGCTGACGGCTGACTTTGTTGCTGCCAAGGTGGGGCTTGACGTATTGCTATATCCCTATCTTGCATGCCATACACTTCCAGCAAGGACAGGCTTGTGTGTGAACCTTAACAATCATCGATTCTGTATATCTCGTCGGGGCCCGGCGGCTCGATCGCTTCCCGCACGCCGTCCTTCATGACCAGGTAAAGCCCTTCCGCAGGCGTTTTTACCCGGCCGATGACGGTCGCAGCGATACCCGCCTCCGCAAACGCGGCCGACAGGGCGCCCCATCTTTCTTCGGACACGACCATCAGCATTGAGCCGCTCGATATGAGCCGCATGGGGTCGAGCCCAAGCACAGCGCAGACCTTCAGCGTAACAGAATCAAAAGGCAGCGCGGCAGCCTCAATTTGCACCCCCGCGCCCGCGCGCGTACAGACCTCCCAGACAGCGCCAAGCACGCCCCCCTCCGTAACATCGTGCATCGCCTTCACGCCTATCCGTCCCGCGATCACGCCCTCCTTCACGACGCTGATCTGCCCGATCATCGCCCGGGCGTACGCGGCCTCCTCCTCCGTCAGGTACGGCCGCAGCCCGTCCCCGCACTGCTCCGCCGCAATAGCAGTGCCCTCAAGCGCCAGCTGCTTCGTCACAACAACCAGATCCCCCGGAGCGGGGCCGCTGCCGCCGGCTTCATTATCCCCGTCATTGCGGACATCCCCGTCATTGCGTGCGGAGCGGAGCAATCCAATCCCGTCCCGCCCCGGCGCGCGACCTATCGCGGTGGCCGACACCAAAGGCTGCACCACCACATCGGTGACCTCCGTATGCCCCCCGACGATCTGCACACCCAGCGACTTGGCGGCCTCGTCCGCCTGCTGCGCGATCTCACTTACCTCATCCTCCGTCACGGACGGGGGCAAAAGCACCGTAAGCAAAACCGCCATTGGCTCAACGCCATTTGATGCGACGTCGTTGCAAGCGATATGCACAGCCAGCGCGCCGACCCGCGATGCTGACGCCGTGATAGGATCCGTCGAAACCACGCACTCGTAGCCGCCGAAATCGAGCACCGCGCAGTCCTCGCCGATGCCCGGCCCCACTATCACCTCCGGCCGCGGCGCACCGGTACGCCCGAGCACAAGCCGCTCAAGAGTCTCGTTGTCAAGTTTGCCTTTTTTCATAGGGAATATATTACCACATACCAGAATAATTAATAAATTGAACTTGATACTTTCCGTGCGCCAAAGCCCTATGTTTAATGGGTTCCAAAGCCCCCCTGCGCCCCCTCACATGACCCCTCCGGAATACCGGCGATCCCTCCTGTGCCTGATGATCGTGCGTACGAACAGGATATGCAAGAGAAAGCAAATGACCGCGTGTGACAACAGAAGTCCGGGCAGCGTGCGGATCGTGAGCAGGATGCCCGCTGCCGCCCCGGACGCGTGGCAGATGGCCCATAGCGCGAACACGTATATCAGCGTCGCCGCCAGTGCCGCGAATACAGCCGGCAGGGCGCGTTCGAGGTTGAATTGCCGGCGGAGGATATAGGCCGGGATACAGCACAGCACAAGCGAAAGCGCGGTGGGGCCAAGCAGCGTCTGCGTCTGGATGTCTATCAGCAGCCCAAACACAAATGCGTAGACGAGGCTGTAGTTTGCGCTGTAGAGCCAGGCGAAACAAACGGCTGCGCAAAGCAAAAGCGATGGCGCGGCGCCAAGAGGCCAGATGCGCCAGAGCAGCGTGGTTTGCACAAGCCAACAGACAAAAAAGACGGCCCCCGCCACGGCATAGTTCATCTTTGCATAGTTCATAATAAAAGTGCGACTTTCCTGATGCCTTTGAAATCGACCGCCGTCTCGATTTCGACATGGAGCAGCGAACCTTCTTTGCCAAATTCAGCTTTCGTCACCGTCCCAATAAGTATCCCCGCCGGGTAGATGCCGCCGAGCCCGCTGGTCATGACGCGGTCGCCTTCATGGACATCAGCCTGGTCGTCGAGCATATCCCCCTCAAGCCCGCCCTTTCCGTCGCCGTAGCAGACGCCGAGTTCGGCAGGCCTCCCCTCGATGACAAAACCGACCCGGTTGCTTTCGTCGATGATTGCCGCGACCTTTGAGGAATTCTCGTTCGCCTCGAGCACACGGCCGACGAGCCCTCCGCCCGCGATCACGACCGTGTCGCGCCCGGCCCCGGCCGCCGCACCTGCGTCGATAGTAAAGATATTGAAGATGTTTGAACCCTCAAAAGCGAGGATGCTCGCCGCCATCAGCTCATACCCGCCCGGGGATGCCGGCGGAGATGCCGGCGGGGATGCCGCGCCCAGGGCATCCCTTAGCTGCCGCAATTCCTCCAGCTCCGCTTCGCCAAGCCGGTTCTTTGCCAGCTCTTCCTCAAGGCTTTCGGTCTTTGCTCTTAAAGAAGCATTCTCTTCCCGGAGCGCCTCGTCCGTGAACGCCGCGGAAAGCCGCCCGCCGAGGCTGTCCAGCCCAAGGGCAAACGGTTTCTGGATGGCGGCGAGGACCGTTCCCGCGGCGCGTCCGGCGGCGCTGTCCTGCCTGCTGAGCAGGCTTGACGCAATAATGATCACGAGCAGCACGATGACGGCGGTCGCTACCGCTGAGAGTTTCGGATGTCCGGTGATCCATTTCATAATAATTATTTCAGCGCCTGCTGCGGCTCACATAGCGTTCGAGTTTGTCTATGTTGGACAGGCTCGTCCCCGTCCCCTCGGCAACTGCTTCAAGCGCGTTCTTCGCGACCCGCACCGAAATGCCCGTCTCTTCCTCTACCAGCCTGCCGAGCCCCCGGATCAATGCGCCGCCGCCCGTCAGGACGATGCCCGTCCTTACTATATCCGCCGATATGGCAGGCGGCGCGTTTTCAAGGGTCAGCCGGATTGCGTCAATAATTATGCCGATCGGCTCCGCGAGCGCATGATAGACATCGGCAGGCGTAAGCGCGTAGGTCCTTGGCAGCCCGGTAACGACGTCGCGGCCGCTTGCGTTCCATACCGCTGTACGGAACCACTCGTTCTCAGGGTCATGAACCGCGCAGCCCAGGTTTATCTTTATCGCTTCCGCCATGCTTTCGCCGATAACAAGTTCGAAGTTCTTTCGCATATAGGCGATGATGGCTTCGTCAAGCTTGTCTCCGGCATATCTGAGCGACGTGCTCGACACTATGCCTTCAAGCGCGATAATGGCGATATCCGATGTGCCGCCGCCGATGTCGGCAACCATATACCCCGTCGGCCCGTCGATCGGCATCCCGCACCCGATCGCGGCAGCCATCGGCTCGTCGAGAATGTAGACGTCTTTCGCCCCCATCTTCCTCGCGACTTCCTCTACTGCGCGCTTCTCAACCTCCGTGACGCCTGACGGCACCCCGATGACGACCCGTATCCTCGAAAACCTCGATACCGCGCTGAGCACTTTTGACAGGAATTCTCTGAGCATTTCGGCCGCCATTTCAAAATTGGAAATAACGCCTTCTTCAAGCGGGCGGAAGACTTTGATATGTTTCGGCGTCTTGCCGAGCATCTTTCTGGCCTCTTCCCCGACCGCCAGTATGCGCTTGGCCTTGACGTCGACGGCGATGATGCTCGGCTGGTCGAGCACGATGCCGCGCCCCTTTACATACACAAGGGTATTGGCTGTCCCCAGGTCGATGCCTATATCTTTCCTGTTAAAATAAAGCAACTCCGTATCCTGTCCTCAAAATTTCCTGTCTTGATAATTGCTGCCCCTGCTGCACTTGTTGCCCTTGCTGCACTTGCTGCCCTTGATGACCGTTTTCTATGACGTTATCACCTTCATATCCCTCAGGCTCATATGTCTCCCGCTTCCGATGATTACGTGGTCGATCAGCTTGACGCCGATCAGCTCTCCCGCTTTTTCGATTTGCTCCGTTGCGTTCAGGTCGTCTTCGCTTGGTGTCGGGTCTCCGCTCGGATGGTTGTGAATCAGGATAACGCCTGTCGCCCCGCGTTTGACAGCGGGCCGGTATACGTCGCGAGGCTCGACCAGGGCCGTCACGATCCCTCCCTTGGAGATGGTTTCACGCCCTATCACCTCATACTTTGCGTTCAGCAGGAGCGCCGTAACAATCTCCTGCTTTTCCCCGCAATACTCCGCCTGAAACATCTTATAGATATCGTCAGCGCCGAAGATACGTTGCCTTCCATACGGCGTCTCGGAAAAGATTCTTGCTCCGAGCTCAGCCGCCGCGAGTATCCGCGAAGCCGAGGCCTCGCCGATCCCCTTAATGGACAACAGTTCTTCCGGGGAGGCGCCTTTCAGCGCAGAAAGCCCGTATTCAGTCATCGCAAGCACGCGCCCCGCCAGCGTTATCGCGCTTGCCTCCTGTGTGCCGGATCCTATCAGCAGCGCTATCAGTTCGGTATTGGACAAGTGCTTGCCCCCTTGTCCGAATAGTCTTTCCCGCGGCCTTTCCGCGGCCGGCAATTCTCTTATCATTGGCATAGCATGCTCCTTTCGGAGATACTATACCATATATTAACATTATTGTAAATATTTCTTTACTTTTTCAAGTACTTCTTTTATGCCCAGCCCGTCCGTGTCGACCAAAATGGCGTCTTCCGTCTGCACGAGCGGGTTCAGCGCCCGATGCGTATCATCCCAGTCGCGTTTTTCGATATCAGCGAGCACAGCATCCAAAGCGGCTTCCTCACCACGCTCCAGAAGTTCCTTAAGCCGCCGCTCCGCCCGCACCAGAGGCGAAGCCGTTACAAAAAACTTGTACTCCGCGCCCGGGAACACATTGCTGCCAATGTCGCGCCCGTCCATCACGACGCTCTTGCGCTCGCCCATTTCCCGCTGCAAAGCGACAAGCTTGTACCGCACAGCCGGTATCGAAGACACGCGCGACGCCTGCATCGAAACCTCCTCCGTCCGTATCATTCCCGACACATCCTCGCCGTCCAGCAATACCTGCGCCCCGGCGAGGTCTACATCCGTGCTGTCCAAAAACGCGGCAAGCGCCTCCCCGTCTTCCGTATCAATGCCGCCCCGCAGAGCCTTGAGCGCGATCGCGCGGTACATTGCCCCCGTGTCGATATAATCGATATCCAGCTCCTTCGCGAGCATTTTTGCAATAGTGCTCTTGCCGGCGCCCGAAGGCCCATCGACAGCAATGATCATTTCTGCGTCCCGGCCCCGGCCGACGTCCCGGCCCCGGCCTTTGCCGCGCCCCCGGTCTTCACCGCGCTCCCGGCCTTTGCCGCGCCGCCGACTTTGCCGCCCTTACGCCCGCTCTCACCGAGCAGTTTTTCGATCTCCTGCCTGAAGCTCTCCGCATCCGTGAACTGCCTGTACACGGAAGCGAACCGCACATACGCCACATCGTCGATTTCGCGCAGATGCTCCATGACGTATTCGCCGATGATGGAGGAATCCATCTCCTTCAGCATGAGGTTCGACAGGCCTTTCTCGATGTCCGATACGATTTTTTCTATCTCGTCCATCGGCACCGGGCGCTTCTCGCACGCCTTTATAATGCCGTTCATCACCTTTGAACGGTCGAATGTCTGGCGGCTCCCGTCTTTTTTCACGACAATAAGCGGGATCTCCTCTATCTTTTCGTATGTCGTAAACCGGCGCCCGCACTGTTCGCACTCACGCCTTCGCCTTATAGCCTGGCTCTCGTCTGTAGGCCTTGAGTCAACGACCTTGGTATCCGGATTGTCGCAATATGGGCATTTCATCCTTATTCACCTGGCGCCGCTATCTGACGGCCGCGGCTTTCGCCGTGTCGCAGAGCTGCGCAAACCCCGCCGCGTCGTTCACCGCCATCTCCGACAACATCTTGCGGTTGATAGCGATGCCGGATTTTTTCAGCCCATCCATGAGCCTGCTGTAGCTGATGCCGTTGAGGCGCGCGCCGGCGTTGATCCGGGCGATCCAAAGTTTGCGGTAATCGCGTTTCTTCTGCTTGCGGCCGACATATGCCGAAGCAAGCGCACGCATAACGGCGGGATTGGCCGCACGGAAGACCTTGCTCTTCTGCCCATAGTACCCGCGTGCTTGTTTGAGTATTTTTTTATGCCTCTTGTGGGCGCTCACGCCTTTTTTGACTCTTGCCATTTCTACACCTCCAGTCCCTTCTACCTACTTCGCCATCGACCGTTTGATCCGCTTCAGATCCGCTTTTGAAAGCAGCGTTGCCTGCCTTAACCCCCTCTTGCGTTTAGCGGTCTTCTTGTTCAGAATGTGGTTTTTATAGGCTTTAGCCCGCTTCGCCTTTCCGTTCGCGGTCAACCGGATGCGCTTCATCGCGCCCCGATGGGATTTCATCTTGTTTTTTGCCATAATTTTTACCTCCTGTCATTCAATTACCTCAAATAATGCTTCAATCCATTTCATCAGAGGGTCCTTTGGGCTTTTTCCGCCCGGGCTCAGACGGCGTCCTGGGCTTTTTCGCCTCTGGCTTTTTCGCCTCTGGCTTTTTCGCCCCGGGATCCCCTCCTCCGGCCGGCGCGGTTTTTTCCGCATCCTGCGCTGCGGCGCCATCCCTCGCGGCAGCGTCATGGGCAGCGGCGTCCGAACCGGCAGCATCCCTGCCGGCAGAGTCCTTTAAAGCGGCATCCCCCGCCCCGGCGTCTGCTGCAGCCGCAGTGCTCCCCTCCTCCGGCTTCGCGACCTTCTCCTTCTTCGGCGGCAGCGGGTTGACTATCATGATAAGGCTCCTGCCCTCGAGCGCCGGCGTCTTTTCCGGCGACCCATACTCCTTGATAACCTCCGTGAAACGCTGCATCACCTCAAAGCCCCGGTCAGTCCGTCCGCGCTCCCTGCCCTTGAACCTCAGGCTCACCTTGAGCTTGTCGCCCTCGGTCAGGAACCGTTTCGCCATAGTCCCCTTGATCTCAAGATCGTGCTGATCTATAAACGTGCTGAGACGTATCTCCTTGACCTCTATGATCTTCTGTTTCTTCCTGGCCTCCTTTTCGCGCTTCTGCTGGTCATAACGGTACTTGCCGTAGTCCATTATCTTTGCGACCGGCGGTTTTGCGCTCGGCGAGATCAGTACCAGGTCAAATCCCTGACGGTCAGCAAGCGAGAGCGCCGCCTCAAGCAGCATTATGCCCGCCTGCTCCCCGTTTGCGTCTATGACCCTCAGCTCATTATCCGTGATCTCGTCGTTGATGGGATTCCCCTTTGTTCGGGTATCCCGGGTATTTGGTCTGCTGATGTCGTACCTCCTTTTTGGTTTCTTGCGGGCGCCCGCCTTTTTCACATGAAAAAAGCGAATACCCCATTCGCTTCAAATCCCGGCAGAACCCGGCGGCACAGCCGCCATCCGCAGATATTTACCTGCCTGCCTGAGCCGACGAGGTGAGAAGCGAACCTTCTTCTTTCTGAACCAAATAATACCACGCCCGCAATATTCCATGCAAGCGGTTTATTTTCAGACAAAAGGGGACGGTTCCTGCGTCTTACTTTTGCGTCCCGGCCTACGGTCAGCCCTGCCTGTCGCGGAGCAGCTCGCCCAGGCTCCTGTCATATTTCTTCTCCGATTCAATCGAGAAAAAACATGCCGGGAATTCACCAGCGCTCCTGTGGTACGCGACGCACTCGCAGCACTTACCGCGCTTCCCGCAGGAAGCCGTGCAGTTGCAAACTATCGATCCATTATGCTCACATTTCATTTTTTTCTCCATTCCGCCGCCAAGCGGCTCCGGTTCTTCATGAGGTGCTGATTTCTAGTTGCCAGGGCCAAAATAAGCAAACACAAACATCATTATGATGACCCCGGCGATAAACAGCAGCATCATCCGGTTATTCTGCCTCCTTCTTTCCTCCTTCTTTTCCGGGGAATTATAGTCCGCCCGGAATGCGTTAAAATCCACATGCGCCCCGGTCTTCTTCAATTCCCGCTCATAACGCAGTATATCATCGACAGGCAGTTCGATATCGCATTTCACGCAATAAAAGACATCCCAGGAAAACCTGACATTACCCCTGAGGCGGCCCTCGCTGGTGGAAAAATCAAAGTGTTTCGCTTCCTCTGTCTCCGAGTTTACGATTTGGGTCTTTTTTTTGACCTGAAGCCCGCTGTGGCAATACGGGCAATAATGCTCACCGGCCCGGGCCAAAATGCTACGCTCGACCTTGAAACCCTGTACACCTTCCCAGTGCCGGATCTCATCGCTTAATTCGTCGTTCCTGTTTTTTGTCCAGTCCTTTATCCTGCCCATCACCGCGATTTTTTTTACGACCCACTATTCAATCACACCGCTGTGCCGACGAACGCGAAGTAGACCTCATCCGGCGTCGCGGCCGGAATCTCACAGCCAGCGCCGAGCATATAGCGCATGCCTTCCGCGGCATGTATGCAGGACAGCGCCGCCTCCGCCGCCTCTTCCGGGGTCGCCTGCAAAAGGTGCGCGACAGGATCCGCGTTGCCCTTGAACGCCTTGCCTGCGGCGTCGTATACACGGCTTGCCGCGGAGAAGTCCACCATGTGGTCGATATTGTACAGATCGGCGCCGTTCGCCGCCATGTCATCCAGGATGTGCATCGTATTGCCGCATATATGGAGCTTGCTCATCCCGCCGGCCTTTCTTATCGCTTCGGTCACGCGCTGTTCGTACGGAAGCGCAAACTCACGGAACGCGGGCGCGGATATGAGCGACGCCGCCGCGTCTCCGCACCCGATGATGTGGGCGCCCGCCTCAAGCTGCGCCAGGGCAAAGTCTATCTCGATCCCGATCGCGAATTCCAGTATTTCATGCGCCAGCCCTGGGTCGTCATACAGCAGCGTCATGAAATCGCTGAGCCCGTACAGGTCGCATGCTTCGGCAAACGGCATCTCGACCCAGCCCATAACGAGCGCCTCATCCCCGACAGCCTTCGAAAGCTTTTCCACCGCGTCGACCCGGTTTTTCATACGGCTGCCCGGCTTAAGCGGATCCGGGCGCTTCGCTGCCTCCAGATCCCGCCTGTCTTTGATTGCCGGCCGGGCGGCGTATGGCGTCTGATCCTCCGGGAATACCATCTGTGCCCCGACATCCGCGCTCACCCGGAACGCGTCGCTGCATACCGTTACCGCATCCAGCATGTAATTCTCATAAAGGTTCAGATGCGCCTCGACCAGGACATCTGCTTCCTGTACATAGCGCCGGTACGGAGCGCCGATTCGGCCCGCCGCAAAAAACATCATGAGCGGGAATATCGGGGTACGGTCGGGTTTTTCCCCTTTAAGTACCGCAAAACAGCGTTCTTTTGAATTCATGGCCCTCTCCTTATCAGCATACTCGCCGCATCGGCCCGGCAGCCCCATCACCCAAACGGCCCGGCAGCACCTCACCCAAACGGCCCGGCGTCGTCACAGGCAACCCGGCAGCCCCGTCACCCGCGGCCCGGCAGCATCGTCACCCAAACGGCCCGGCGTCGTCACAGGCAACCCGGCGTCGTCACAGGCAACCCTGCAGCACCTCACCCAAGCGGCAGGACCTCTCGCCCGTACTCCTCTTTCAGCACCTGGCCCATCGCGTTATAAATTGCTGACCCGCCGCAGAATATGCCGAGGCACCCCGTCCCCTGAAGCACGATCTCGATGCCCGTGAGATCGCTTGCCGCCAACCCGAAGAACAGGATCGTCAGCGTCAGGAAAACGACCTGCGTCGCGCGGTTGTGCTTGAGCGACCCGATATACATGAAGAGCGTGAAAACCCCCCAGAGCAGCAGATAGAAAACCATCGTCATCTCATCAGCTTCCTCCATCACCTCGCCCGGGTTGATCCAGATGAAGAGGAGCGACCACCAAAAACACCCGTAGGCTGTGAACGCTGTGCCGCCGAAAGTATTTCCCCGCTTTAGCTCAAATACGCCCGCGATGACCTGCGCGAGGCCGCCAAGCGCAAACCCCATCGCGGCATTCACGACGGAGGGGTCTATGAGCTGCAGATTCTGGAGATTGAGCAGGATCGTCGCCATCCCGAAGCCGAGCAGGCCAAGCGGCGCCGGGTTCGCGATCCCCGCCCTCGCGCCCCCTCTGCCGCCCGAGGCATTATCCAACCCTGCACCTTCGGTCGCGTAAGGGTTTGCGAATTCTGTCTTTTTCTCTTGGATCTCTTTCATAATCAAATCACTCCTTACCGGTTATTGTAATAATGTATAAAAATCAATCGTTGTACAAAACCATTCCGAAAAACGTCACCGTGTTCTGGCCGTTGATATACTTGAACCCCGCGTCCTTCGCAAGCTGCATCACATTTATCCCGCAAGCCTCGATCGGCGTGAAAAGCAAGTCCGGATGACGGCACGGGACGTCCGGATAGGAGCAATCCTCGCAGCCGTAGCAGCCGCCCCCGCCAAAAATGCGGTAGTCCTCCATGCCGAGCGCGTCCGCATAGCCCTTGACGCCGATCAGCAGCTCGCACAAATCGCGCCCGCCTTCCATCATCCCCTCCCAGTCAAACGAGTCCTTGACATGCTTAACGCAGTTGACGAGAATCCCCTGCCCAAAGCCCCGGCACGCGGCCTCAAGCTCCACGATCGTGCCGCAGACGGGAGGGCAGTTCCAGGCGCGGTCATAACGCCCGCAGGTATTCTGCTCGCACATAAATCTCACATCGTCCGTAAACGTCAAAAACCCGAGGTCGAAGAAATCCGCCTGGTTGACAGTTTTTTCGTCCCTGATTTTTTTGAGTAATTTTTCCGCTCTTCCCTGCATGTCCTTCTCCTTATTCCTCAAACAACATCGTTTCCATAAATTTGTTGTTGAAGTCCTTGTGCGCGCCGAGGTTGATTTCCCGTGCGGCTGAAATAATGTCAAGAGACGGCAGCGGCACATCCGCCCCCCCGTCCATACACGCGTCGACACAGCCGCCCAGTGAAGTGTTCCCGGCAAACCGTATCCGCCCGCTCAGCTCCCGCGGAATGAGGCCAACACGGATAGCGCTTTCAAGGCTGATATTCTGCCCGAACCCGCCCGCCAGGTAAAGTGTCTCCGGAAGCTCGTCCATCTCCTCTGTAAGTATGTCGATGCCCGCGCGGATCGCCCCCTTCGCAAGCTGGAACTCGCGCACGTCCTTCTGTGTGAACACGACGCGCGTGCCGCCGCTTTCCGCTTCCGCAATCACAAGCCCTTTCGGCACAGGATCCGCGCCCGCGTTCTCCGAAAGCCGGTCCGCGTTCTCCGAAAGCCGGTCCGCGTTCTCCGAAAGCCGGTCCGCGCTCTCCAAAAGCCGATTCGCGTTCTCCACGAGCCGGTCCGCTTCATCTGTGAAGGCGCCGGTGTCAGAGACGAGCCCCGCGTTTAAAAGAGCAGCCATCAGGCTTATGACGCCCGAGCCGCAAATGCCCGCCGGCGGCATATCCCCGATGGTCTTATAGGAAAAGCGTCCATCGCCTGTATACGATACTTCAAAAATCGCGCCGGGGAGACCGCTCATGCCGCATACAATATTGCCGCCTTCAAGCGCCGGCCCCGCGGCGGTGCTCGTCGTAATGAGGCGCGGGCCGTTTCTGTACGCGATTTCCCCGTTTGTCCCCATATCGACGAGGATATACGACGGCGACTCCCCTGTTTCAAGGTGGCGCTCGATATTGACGAGCCCCGAAACGATATCGCCGCCCACATAAGCGGATATAAAAGGATAGATAAAGACAGGGCATGAAGACAGCCCGCCCTGTAAGTCGCAGGAACCGTCCTCTTTTGCCTGTAAGATGCAGGAACCGTCCCCTTTTGTCTGAAAAACCTCGGCGAAGGGGTAGACCGGGTCAGTCGCATACTCCGGCTCAAACGGCGCAAGACCAATCGAGCGGCAGCGCAGGTTCAAGAGCAGGTACATCATGGTCGTGTTGCCCGCGACAACGATCTTTTCAGGCTCCGCGTACCCCGCCGCTTCTTTGCGCAGGATATCGCATACGGCATTGCCTGCCGCGTCTTTGATGATCCCTGAAAGCGTGGCTGCGTCGTCCATCGCGTTGTTGATGCGCGAGAGCACATCGGCGCCGTAGACGCGTTGCGGGTTTGTGAACGCGCGGACGCCAACCTCTTCGCCGCTGCCCGTGTCGATCGCCTTCACTACGACTGTCGTTGTGCCGATGTCTATCGCAACGGCGACCCTGCCTGCCTCCTGCGCCGATTCGCCCGCCGCCTCCGCAACCTCTTGCGGCGCCTTTCCGGGCAAGCCCTTGCCCGCGGCCCCGCTGTCCGTAAGTATCACCTGCCCCTCGGAGGACGAAAGAATCTCGACGCTCATGCCATCCGCGGCGGGCGTCCTGCATGCAAGCCCTTCGGCGCCGTTTACCCTTACGCGACACTTACCGCACGTCCCCCGCCCTGAACAAAGGGCCTCTATCGGGAGCCCCGCGGCGCGGATCACATCCAGGAGCGTATCGCCCTCGCCTGCCGGCGCCTCAATGCCATTGTCCGGGAAAAATATCTTGATGCTCATGCATATATAATAGCACAGTAACGTTGGTGTTGATTCACAAAACAATGTAAACAGCAAGAGAAATTACTACACCCGAAAAAACTTTTTTCTGAAAAACCCCTCGCTTTAATCCTGCTTCTCCCCTATAATGTTGCAGGGGGTGAAGTACGTTATCGTTTAGTTAAGGAGGATCTGAAAATGGCTACATTCAAAGGATTGGCGATGCTAGGCTACAACACTATCGGCTGGATCGAAAAGGAGGCGCCAAAGTGCGGGCCAAACGACGCTCTCTGCCGACCGCTCGCGCTGTCGCCCTGTACGTCAGACGTACATACCGTATGGGAGGGGGCCCTCGGCGACCGGCACGACCTCATCCTCGGCCACGAGGCGTCGGCTGAGGTCATCGAAGTAGGTTCACTTGTCAAAGATTTCAAGGTCGGCGACAAGGTCATCATCCCGGCTATCACGCCGGACTGGCAGTCTGTCGAAGCGCAGATGGGCTTCTCTCAGCATTCAGGCGGCATGCTTAACGGCTGGAAATTCTCAAATGTCAAGGACGGGGTATTCGGTGAATGCTTCCACGTGAACGAGGCTGACGGCAACCTCGCCCACCTTCCGAAGGAAATCGACATCAGCGACGCCGTCATGCTTTCCGACATGGTGCCAACGGGATTCCATGGCGCAAACCTCGCCGAAGTCGAATACGGCGACACAGTGGTCGTCATCGGCATCGGCCCGGTCGGTCTGATGGCTGTGGCGGGCAGCGTGCTCCGCGGCGCCGGGCGCGTCTTTGCGGTAGGCGCCCGCAAACACTGCCAGGAAATCGCAAAGTACTACGGGG
>Ga0082212_10008102_pt1 | contig 13791 bp, 10 predicted proteins | sample TergutNt197P3_FD_71548 | JGI IMG/M metagenome (GOLD analysis project Ga0082212, IMG submission 71548) | Neocapritermes taracua P3 segment gut microbial communities from Petit-Saut dam, French Guiana - Nt197 P3 | ecosystem: Host-associated > Arthropoda: Insects > Digestive system > Gut ... | reverse complement strand
TACGCGCCACGCCAATAGCCTGCTTTGGTCCGAACACAAACAATATCACCAAAAGCAACAGCAAGAGTTCACCTCCGCCAATATTAAGAAATAGCAATGTCATGCCTTTTGCAAAATTTTGAGTGCAAAAATACACATTTTAATTGAGAATGGAGAATGGAGAATAGGGCAAACGCATTAAAAATTTTATCAAATAAACCATAAATAATTGATAATGTGCAATATGAAAAATATTTTATTGTAGAAGATTCCTCCTTTCGTCGGAATGACAGGCATTTGCAAAAATAATGTAGAGGAGGGAAAGACGGTAGCCTCCCCCCAGCCCCCTCCGAAAGAGAGGGAGTTTGCCTCGCACAGTCCGCCGCCGTCTTTTCCTCCTTCCTTACTCATAAGTCATTGATAGTCATTCCGAATGGAGTGTAACGGAATGAGGAATCTTCTATTCAAAAACTGTTGGTGAAAATCAAATTTTTTAATGCGTTTGCCCTGGTTATTGCGCTTGTCGAAATACACAGATAACGCTGATTATCGCAGAATAAAAGAAAGTGTTGCCCGGTAGAAAAAAGTTTTGTCGTTTTTTTTGTTTGCATTAAAAAAAAATGTACTTTTGCAACCGTTAAAAAATTGTGATAGATTATAAAAAAAAGTTACAATTTGTACACTAAAAATGGGAAAATTGCAGATAAAAAGAGAGCAAAATAGGAATTAAGATAATTTTGTGTGAAAACAAGGAAATAAAAGATAATATTTTGATAATTATAGATTTATAAATTAAATGTTCGAATAAAAACGAATGTAAAACAAAAATTAATTACTTATGAGATGTGAAAATTGTGGATGGGAAAATCCCAACGAAAATTCAAGATGTGAAAAATGTGGCGCATCATTAGGAGCGGGAAGTAGCCCGCAACATACTGTTTCAACTATTGCAGATAGCGGTTTTGACCCTAAAAAAACGCAAAAAGGGTGTCCGGAGTGTGGTTATCCGATACGTCCCGGCGACAACCAATGTCCTCAATGCGGTAATACAATAGGAGGAGGAGCATCAACAGTTCCCGATGTGCCGCCGCCATCACCATCACCGCAGCCAAAACCAAAACCGGTTCATCAGGGTACAGTTCCCCCGTGGGTTAAACCCGGAGACAACATGGTAGGGAAAAAAGTTGTTGGCTTTCTGGTAACATACAGCCATAACCGTTTGGGAGAATTTTTCCCGCTTTATGAAAGCAGAAACTTTATTGGAAAAGATGCAAATATGGATATACAAATCACAAACGATGACTCTGTTTCGTCGAAACATCTTAGCATTTTATACAGAAGTGTGGACAGTAAATTCAAATTCAGAGATGAACAATCTACCAGCGGCACTTTTATCAATGGCGAGTTGATAGATGAAGGCGAGTTGACAAATCACGATATTATATCCATCGGCAATACCAAATTAGTACTTACGATAATACCAAAAATGGAAAATTAACAACTTTTCTTATATATAACTATGGGAGTAGTAGTACAACGGTGTGATTTTCGGACGAATGATTGTATTGATAAAAAATATCGCGTTGAAAAAGAACTAGGAGAAGGCAGTTTCGGTAAAGTTTTCAAAGTAAAAGACAGCAGAGGACAAGTAGCTGCTTTGAAACTGTTAAAACTTTGGGAGGTCCACCCCGATATTCGCCAACAATTAGTTGACCGTTTTGATATGGAATTTGAAACCGGTCGCATCAACAGTCATTATTTAGTACATTCGATAGACCATGGCTTTGTAGAAGGCAACCCATATATTGTTATGGAATTTTGCCCCGGCGGAGATTTATTACAATTAAAAAATCCCGATTGGGTAAAAATAGGAAGAGAAATACTATATGGCTTAAACGACTTGCACCGCTGCGGAAAAGTACACCGAGACCTGAAACCCGAAAATGTATTGATAAAAGCCGACGGGTCGGCAGTATTAACCGACTTTGGTATTTCCGGCGACAGAAACAAACGCATGACAGAAAGAAATATCATGGGCAAACCCACACAAATTTTCGGAACGTATGCCTATATGCCCCCCGAACAAGTAAAACCCAAAAGAGGAGACGCTACGGTATTGCCCACAACAGATATTTTTTCTTTTGGCGTAATGATGTATCAACTCATTACCAACGAATTACCCTTTGGCAAACTCAACAACGAAAACGAATTGGTAATTTATATCAAAAACGGCGAAAGCGGAAACTGGAATCGCGCTCTTTTACACAACCGAAATGCCGCTTTCAGCCATGTAATAGAAGGCTGCTTAAAACCCGACTATAAAGAACGCTTGCAAACCGTTGACGACGTCCTTCGTTTGATGCCGGAAAAAGGATACCAATCTTATAAACCGAAAACCAACGACAGTGCGCCGCAAATGAATATCATAAACGGTGTTTTACTACGTATTATGCAAGGCGAAGATTATGGTAGAACCTATAAACTCGGTGAATTTTTGCGAGAAGGAAGACGCATCATTACAATAGGACGACATGATGAAAGCGTGAAAAATACACTCTCCATCAAAGAAGAAGAAAGCAGCTACATCTCACGCAAACACTGCACCTTGGAATACTCTTCCGGACAATGGTATATCCGAGACGGACAATGGGATAAAATTGCCACCAACGGATGGAAACACTCGCTCAATGGCACCTATGTTAATTCCACAGAAGTAACACATTATGGATTAGCATTCAATCCGGGAGATATTATCTCTATCGGAGACGTTAAAATGCGTGCGGAAGGGTATTAGTTAATTAAAATTAAAAATTAAAAGAGTTAAATTAAAAATTAAAAACAATAACAATTATGGTTAAAAAAATTGCTACTTTAGTTTTAATAAATTTTATTTTATTAAGCGCATGGGCGCAAAAAGAACAGCCCAAGCAACCGGAATTGAGCGTATCGCCAACATCAGTTAATTTCGACGCTTCCGGCGGAACAAAAACACTTACCGTTACTACCAACATAGCCTCGTGGAATGTATCGGGAGCGCCTTTTTGGTGCGAAACGAAAAAATCAAACAACTCACTTATTTTAACATGCGCTACCAACACCAATAGCGGCGAAAGAAGTGCTACTTTTGACGTAACAGCGATGAGTAAAACAGTACGCATTACCGTTAAACAAGCAGGAGTACAAGCAACAACATCTTTAAGTGTGTCGAAAACCGAAGTTAATTTTGACGCTTACGGAGGAGTAGAAACACTTACAGTTACAACTAACGCTTCCTCGTGGTATATATCGGAAGAACCCGGATGGTGCTCAGCATCAAAATCGGACAATGTACTTATTCTCTCATGCAACGAAAACACAAACGTTGATAACCGAAGCGATTATTTACGTATTACTACCAGCGGAGGCGCTAAAAGTACCCGAATAAATATTCGTCAAAAAGGACTACAAGAAAATTTATCAGATTACGACCGCCTTGAAATAATAGACATACTATTTGCCGATACCGATAATGACCAAAATATTCTTAACAACTACGGCAACACACTATACGACAATACCTCTTTTTTGAAACCAAAAATAATCTATAATAACTTAGCCCAAATCTCAAAAACAGTTACGTTATACTATAAAATAATCATGCCGGATGGAACATTAAAATCGGGTAGCTCATCGCCAAGCGGCTATACAGCTTCAGGCGACGTTAATTTGGAAGGAAGAAGAAAAAACAGGTCGGAATACACCTTTTTGGGGTGGGGAAGCTCGGCAAAAACCGCCTATTCAAAAATCGGCACATATACCTGTGAAATATGGTGTTCCGGCAGAAAAATGTTTACCAAGAAATTTGAAATAAAACCACAAGCATCATTAAGCGTATCTACAACAGAAGTAGAATTTGAAGCCGACGGCGGCACAAAAACCGTTTCCGTCTATGGCGTCTCTTCCTACACTACAAGCGACACCTATTCGTGGTGCAAAAAGAACGAATACTCCACTTATTTTACACTTACATGCACTGAAAATCAAGGAACTTCAACACGTCAAGACAACTCTTTTTACGTAAAATCGGGCGGACAATCCATCCAAGTAATCATTAAACAAAAAGGAAAAAACGTTGCTGCACGTACAGAATTAGAAAAAGGAAACTGGAGAAAAGCCATAAAAAACGTAATGTATAATGCAACAAAAAACTATGAAAACGGCAAATACAAAGGAGAACTATACAGCAACTCCAGAGATGGATTAGGCGTATATTATTGGGATGCCGACGGAGACAGCTATTGGGGAGAATGGTCAGACAATACTAACGATGGAGAAGGAATTTACATGGTTGGGGCAAGTGAAGGACGACATGTATTTAATTGCGATGATTGCGCATATTATGCCGGAGCTTGGTCTTCCGGCGATAAAAGCGGCACAGGCTATTGCTACGATAAAACCGGAAAAATGCTTTATGGAGGAACATTCTACAACGATAGCCCCCTTAATACATACCCACAAACATACAACGATGTCTATAAATTTGAATGTATAAGTACCGAGACAAATTACTATGTCGGCGAAACAAAAAATGGAACTATGCACGGGTTAGGAGTAATCATAACAGAAGACGGAGACGCCGCTTACGGTACTTTTACAGATGGAGAATGGGCAGAAGGAGCTACAATATTATATATATACCGTAGCGGTAAAATAGAAATATATAAATATAGAAACGGAAACGCAGACCTGATTAGAACAAAAAACTGATAAAACAAAAAATAGTTAGTAAAAAATAGTAGTAAAAATAAAATAATTTTAAAAATTTAAACACAAAAGTTATGGGACATGCAACACAAACTTACAAAAGATCTCTCTCGGGCAGTTTAGGCGCCGGCATGGGATCTCTTTTTGGAAATTCGGGAAAACAATACTATATTCTCGAACACAAAATGAATTCGAAATACCACAGATCAGGCGAATCACAAGAAATTATTGTTGACCAAATAGAACTTGGTCGCGATGCCAGATGTCAAGTTCGTTTCGACGAAAGTTTTCAAACCGTTAGCCGCAGGCACGCTGCCATTGTACGCGATGGCGATAGATGGAAATTAGTACAACTATCATCAACCAACCCCACATTCTTGAACGGAAAACCCGTAAAAACCGAATGGTTCCTGCAAAGTGGCGATGACATTCAACTTTCTGCCGGCGGACCACGCGTTGGATTTATTGTCCCTACGGGAAACAAAGCCACCGTAGGCAGCATTGGACTTTCACGTCGCCTCAGCCTCTTCAGACAACAAGCATTAAAACCTTACAAAACAGCCATGACAGTATTGACCATAGTATTATTCTTAGTCATAGCAGGCGCTGTAACATGGGGATGGTACTCACATGACGAATACACAAAGCTGGTAGCCTCATTTGATGAAAATTCTAAATTTTCGCAAAGAGAACGCGATTCCCTTGCTAACGAACTTATCAAATTAAACGAGAAAAACGACGCTTACGTTCAACAAATGGATTCCTTAAAAACCAAAGTAAAAACATTATCTACCAGAACCGGAACCGGAAGCGGAGGCGGAACTCGACCCGGAACAGGAACACAAACAGGAACAGGAACAACCGCCGCCGCAGTTGGTGAAATTAGCGGATGCAATCCTTTTGTCTATGCCGTTTTTCTGGAAAAAATAGAAGTCAGCTATCAAGGCGAATCAATGACAATAGATGGACACAGTTCCATTGCAGGAACAGGATTTTTATTATCCGACGGACGTTTTATTACTGCCCGACACGTAGTAGAAACATGGTATTACTATGAATATGTTTACGACGATTCATATTATGTTTTGAATATGTATGCCTGCAACGGAGGAAAAGTAACCGCCTATTACACCGCCATTTCAAGCTCAGGAAAACAGTTCTCCTTCTCCACCGACAACATCAAATGCGATAGAAGTACAGACGAAATGAGAATCCAAGAAGTAGGATCAGGCGTGTCGGTGATTCTAAAAAAAGCAGTTCTTGATAATACCGACTGGGCTTCTTATAGAATAAACGGAGACGGGTTACCCTATGATGGCGCACTGTCCGAAAATCTGCCGCAAGGATCAGAATTGGAAATATTAGGATTCCCCAATGGAATGGGAACAGAAGACAGAAATCATATAACACCCATGTATTATACCTGCAAAGTTGCACGACAAGGATTAGACAGTAACGGAAACATTATCACCTCTAACGATGATACAACACCCGGTAACTCAGGCGGTCCTGTATTCTTTAAATCCGGCGACTCTTACAAAGTAGTAGGAATAGTATCAGGAATGTCGGGCGGCAGTTATTCAAAAGGACGCTTTGTCCCCATTTCGTCTATTAAATAACAGATAAAAATAGAGTAAAAATGAAAAAACAAATTGTAATAACTTTGTTAAGCATTTGGGCGACAACAGGTTTTGCCCAACCTCAAATTCAAGTTCCGGTTGTTGGCGATGCAGGAACTTTGATGTTAGGCAATCAACAAGTGCAATTGATTGAAGAAGCCGTTGAAAACAGTTTTATTCTTCTTCACACCCAATACCAAATGGAAGATAACAACACCAAAAGACGCTACAACGCCAAAGGAAACGATGGTTTTTTTGGTGAAACCTATTCAATAGCAGTCAAAACCAGCGAAGGTTATTTTGCAGAAGAAGCTGCTATACACCCTTGGGAGTATGATGAAGATTTTGAAGGCTACCGTAATAGCGAAGATTATAAACCGGTTATTTCACTGTCGGAATACAGACAATTTTCCGATACCGTTTATACCAACCAAACTAAAACCTATAAACCCGAAAACGCTAAACCGGTAATAGACAACAAAATATATGCCGTAACCGACGATAAGTTTGGCAACAAAGGATTCTATATCAAAGCTTTAAGCGATGACAACGAAGGATGGCTCGTGTGGGTAACAGCGGACAAACCACTGACCGAAAAAAGCAACGCCAAACTGAGCCTTTTGACCCAACGTTTTCCATTGAAAGCAGACAAAGATGCAACGCAATATGATGTTACCGCTCCAAAAACCGATAAAACAATCATAGGCGGCATCTATGTTGTGCCGGAAATAACGAATATAGGAGAAATCACATTTCGCATGTTAGGAATGTTACTGGAAGAAAACGGAAAATGGCAGTTTTTCCCCGTTGCCAACATCAACATCAACACGATGATGATACAAGACATTAAACAACGAGGAAGAAATGGCTCAACTCCCAGACAACTGGTGGAGGATAGAAAAAAGTAATAAATAAAAATATATGAGTAATATTAAATTTAGAATGGCAGCTCGTTGCGAAGCTGCAGGACGCACCGACAACGAAGACAACTATCAACTGAGCGACAACCTGTCGGAAGGAAATTGGGGTTTTTCGGCGGATAAAGAAATTTTATTAGGCAACAACGGTGCATTAATAATAGTATGCGACGGAATGGGCGGAATGAACGCCGGAGAAATAGCTTCGGCTTTGGCTGTAAAAACCATTCAACAAAACTTTTCCTCCGACAAATTAAACGAAGTAGTATCGTCGCCCGTTACTATTAAAAAACACATCGAAAAATCTATCATAGCCGCCGATACTGCTATAAAAGATGCCGGTCGAGCCGACGCCGAAAAATTAGGAATGGGTACGACCGTTGTGCTGGCGTGGATAGTGGACAATAAAGTATATGTAGGGTGGTGCGGCGATAGCCGCGCCTACCGCTACAACCCTGTCGATGGATTGGTGCAACTTTCGCATGACCATTCTTACGTACAAGAGTTGGTAGATGCAGGAAAACTGAGCGAAGAACTTGCTTTCGACCATCCAAACAGCAATGTCATTACCCGTAGCCTCGGCGACCCCAATCGCACTGCCAGACCCGATGTGAAAGAATACCTCTTGCGCAACGACGATGTCATTATGCTTTGCAGTGACGGACTGTGCGGCGTGCTTCGCGATAGCGAAATAGAAAGTGTGATGAAAAATAACCACGAAACCATGGCAGGATGCCGCGACGCCCTCTGGGAAGCCGCCCGACAAGCCGAATGGCACGATAATGTAACCATCGGACTTTGTCAAGTGCTATCAGGCGCCGAAAAACAAGAAACATCTGCCATACTTGCCGACCAACCTCCGCCTGCCGGCGCTCGTATTTCCAAACGCTTGATTATAATATTGGCAGCAGTGATAGCTATCTTGCTGGGAGTTATCATCTACTTAGTTTTACCCGAAAAATCATCCACAGAAGAACTATCGGACTCAAAGAATATCAGTCAAATAGATTCGTTACTTAAAAAGTATGAACCCGCTACCATTGATTTGACAACATGGGAAAATGACAAATTACAAATAGCAAGTTTGTGCGAGCAACTCACAGATTCTTTGGAACGAAAAAAATATCAAGACAAACTGATAGCAGTAACCGAAAAAGTTCTCAAAGAACAAACACTCCCGCCGCAAGAAGAAACAATAGCTGACGCCACCGAACCGGAAGTGATTATAGGGAACGAAAATCCAACAGAAACCACCTATCAAGATGTAGGAGAAGCAGTACATTTTACGGTTTATGATATAGACCTTAGTGCAACGCAGATAGTGAAAGCATTTAACGAAAAATATAAAACGGCAGAAGGAATAAACATCAAAAATGCACAAGAGTTTGTAAATGCCAATAAAGATAAGTTTATATTCGACAAAAAGAAAAACGGTTCTTATCTGAAAGACAAAACCACCTTTGTTGTTAAGAAGGAACAACCGAAACCGAAACAAGATACAGGACAGGATCCGAAGGGACCGGGATCGGGTACAGGTACGGGGCAGGATCCGGATCCGAAAGGATCGGAACCGCCGGATTCACTGAAACAGGGTACGGATACGGAGACAAAGAAAGAATTGGAAGAAGCCAAGAACCAACCCGTAGTACCATTGGTGCCTGCCGAACAGCCCAAATGATAACTATTTTTAACGAAGAATAATGCAACTCAAAGAACAAGAATATTTTGGTGATAAAAAACGTTACTGCCTAATTCGTAAATTAGGCAGTGGCGGTTTTTCGGAAGTATGGCTTGCCGAAGACACCAAAGCCGGCAATATAGAAATAGCCTTAAAAGTATATGCTTCAGCCGGAGGTTTAGATGAAGAAGGCGTGCGGATGTTCAGCCATGAATTTTCGTTGATGTTTAATATGAACCACAGCAACCTGCTGAAACCTACCCACTTCGACGAATATGAAAACCGTCCTTTTTTGGCAATACCTTTTTGTAAAAACGGATCGGCTCATAAGTTGATAGGACAAATTACCGAAGCAGAAGCATGGCGTTTTTTACATGATGTGGCTTCAGGTTTAGCTTATTTGCACAATCTGAATGTTATTCATCAAGATATTTCTACCGAAAACGTATTAATAGACGAACAAGGTAATTTTTTGATAACCGACTTTGGCATCAGCGCCAAAGCACGAAATACTTTACGTAAAAGCGCTATTAATCAACAACATTCGCAAGAAAGCGGCGGCAAAGTCGATTTCATGGCGCCCGAACTTTTTAGCGTCAACAACGAACCCGTCAAATCCGGCGATATCTGGGCATTAGGCGTTACCATGTACGAACTATTGGAAGGCAGGCTGCCGTTTCCGCAAGGATTAGGCGGATTAGCGCAAAAAGGCGGCGCCGATATACCAAATATTACAGACGACTTTTCGGACGATTTGAAATCAATAGTCGTGCAATGCCTCGCCAAAGAACCAAAAGACAGACCCACTGCCCAACAAATAGTAGAATGGACAGAACAACATAAAAGAGGCGAATCCAAACAAAACCCACCACCAACACCAACACCGGATAGAAAAACTGTTTTCAAAAAAGAAATAATCAAACAACCGGAACAAAACACCCAAACGTCCAAAAAAGCATCTAAAAAAATTATTTGGATAATAGCTGCAGTTGTGGCTGTGATAGCAGCAGGAATCGTATTTTTTGTGATGAACTCAAAACCAACTGTGCCGGAACCCGTTGTTGAAGAAGAAATAAGTAACAACGTTGAAGAAGAAATAAGTAACAAAAAAGAACTCGTTGCAGAAGATGAATCCCCACAAGAAGAACCGATAACTTCGCAAGAAAATCCGGATTCTGCAAATAAACCGCCAACAGAAACTACCTATCAAGATGTAAAAGATAACAATTCTATAAAAGAAGTACACTTTACTGTTTATGATATAGACCTTAGTGCAACGCAGATAGCGAAAGCATTTAACGAAAAATATAAAACTGTAGAAGGAATAAACATCAAAAGTGCACAAGAGTTTGTAAATAACAATCGAGATAAGTTTGTATATGACGCAAAGAAAAACGGTTCTTATTTGAAAAACGTTCCAACCAAATTTTCAGTCTATCGTAACGAAGCAGAAGAAGTCATTAAACCGGCGGAACCGGTGGTAGTCGTAACGGAAGCGCTGATTATGGAAGATGTAAGCATATCTAACGATCAGATTTGGATACTTCCCGAACCCATTTTCTTTGACCATGATAATTCCAATTTAACTTCGAGCGCTATTCAAGTATTAGACCGTAAAGTATCTATTTTGAAAAAATACCCCGATGTTAAAATTGTTATAGTAGGAAATACTTGCGACCTTGGTGGCGACCACATTAACATTCCTATGGGACAACGTTATGCCGATGCAGCTAGCGATTATTTAATAAAGAATGGTATTGACGCTCGCCGTATAACAACTGTTTCACAAGCGGCTAGCGAGCCGATGCTTCCCAACACCAATGAACAAAACCGCGCCAAAAATCGCCGTTGCGATTTCAGGGTTAGTGGATATTAAAATAGAATAATAAAAAAATAAAAGTAAAAACACAAAAAATAAAATTTTATGCAACTAAAAGAATACGAATATTTTGGAGAAAGAAAACGTTATCGTTTAATTCGCAAATTAGGTAGTGGCGGTTTTTCGGAAGTATGGCTTGCCGAAGACACTAAAGCCAGCAATATGGAAGTAGCCTTAAAAGTATATGCTTCTGTGGGAGGATTGGATGAAGAAGGCGTGCGGATGTTTAGCAATGAATTTTCATTGCTGTTCAACATGACCCACAGCAATTTGCTCAAACCCACCCATTTCGATGATTATGAAAACCGTCCCTTTTTGGCGATGCCTTTTTGTAAAAACGGCTCAGCGCAAAAGTTGGTAGGAAATATTACCGAAGCAGACGCATGGCGCTGTTTACACGATGTATCGTCGGGTTTAGCTTATCTGCACAGCCTGACCCCGCCGGTTATTCATCAAGACATTTCAACAGAAAACATCTTAATAGACGAACATGGGAATTTTATGATAACCGACTTTGGCATCAGCACCAAAGCGCGAAATACTTTACGTAAAAGCGCTATTAATCTACAAGATTCGCAAGAAGGCGGTAAAGTGGATTTCATGGCGCCCGAACTCTTTGGCGTCAAAAATGAACCCATCAAAGCCAGCGATATATGGGCGTTGGGCGTTACCATGTACGAACTGTTGGAAGGCAGGTTGCCATTTCCACAAGGATTGGGCGGATTAGCACGAAAAGGCGGAGCCGACGTACCGATAATATCCGGTGAATATTCAAAAGAACTAAAAGACACCGTCTATAAAATGCTTTCCAAAGATCCATGGGACAGACCTACGGCAGAAACTATAAAAAAACAAATAGAACAGTCGGGCGCCGACGGCAGCAGCCGTAAAAGTTCAAAAGTATGGCTTCCGATTACCATCGTTGCCGCTGTGCTTATTGCCGGAGCAGCTGCTATATTCTTCTTTTTCCCCGAAATACTCCCTCATGGAGAAGGCGGTCCACCACAACCCGATTCAGTAACTAATAAGCAATTTAACTTGCATGGACGTACCTTTATCTACACGGGCTGGGAACTAAACGGAATGCCACAAGACAGTATCGGAGTGGCTGTTTATGAAGCAGGATTCCTTAATACAGGAAAAGGATTGGAAGAAGAAGGCATTTGTACTTACAGAGGAAGATTTAACGAAGGATATCGTCAAGGACAAGGAAAACTTGAGTACGAAAATGGCGATTGGTATAAAGGACGCTTTCAAAAAGATTATATGCACGGAAAAGGAGACTATTATTGGGCTGCTGATAGCAGCTACTTTGACGGTAACTGTGAAAATAATCAATTAATCAATGGTATCATCCGAGATGGTGACGGCAATGTTATTGCAGAATATAAAGAAGGCATATATATTCCACTCTATAGATAAAACGCATTTACGATGATAAAACAATTATTAAACATTATTTTTTTAATGATGTTGACAATGAGCGCATTGGCTCAAAAAGAAGCACCTGTTCCATCTCCCTCAACAACTCCTGCGCCCCGTTCAAAACCTCCTTCACCGTCTGTAAAACAGCCGTCCAATGAAACAAATGACCACCAGACGCAGATAGACACAGAAACAGATGTTCGAACAGCAACAGAAAAATCTTTGCAGGAAGCACAGGAAGCATTGATTAAAGTTGAAACAATGTATTCCGAAGAAGTGAAAAAAAATGCCAAATTAGAGCAAACCATCTCGGAAATACGAAACACGCAGCCCATCATCATAAAAAAGATGGAATTGGGAAGTTTTAATGAAGAATGTAAGCAATACAGCACTTATGGAAACGATTTATACACCACTAAAACAAAATATCTGCGCCTTAAAATAGACTATATCAGCTTGCTGGACGAACAAGAAGAAATGCAATTTGATATTACACTTTATTATCCTGATAAAAAAATCACCATTACCGGAAAGAAAAATGAACATAGTTATGCCGAAACAAAAACCATCAAATCCGGTAGCGGTACGGTAGAATTTAGCTGTAGAGAAGGCATTCACAGTTCATACACATACCCTGCGGGCATATACAGCATAGAAATACGCTATAAAGGTGTTTTTTTGGGAAAGAAAATTTTTGAAATAAAAAATACATAATAGCAAACATATTAGAAAATATTATTACAAAATAACAAGATAATGAAAGTAATTACCATTGGCAGATCAAGCGATAATATAATTATTGTAAAAGATGTTAAAGCAAGTCGTCATCATTGTCAAATCACACAAAACGACAATGGAACATTCTATCTATTAGACAGAAACTCCACAAACGGAACACACGTCAACGGAAGACGTATAACAGGAGAGGTGGTTTTGAATCAGACAGACGTAATACGTATTGGCGGAACCACGCTACCGTGGCAAAGCTATTTCTCTCCGGTAGCGCCGGTAGCAGCAGTGGGAATAAAAACTAACAGAATGCATCAAAAAGAATATATGCCACCGGAACCTTTACCACCGGCACCGGCAGCGGCGCCCCAATCATCTTCTTCAAATTCCAGACGAAGAAACTCCAGTTTTGGTATTGCAGCCTTTATTTTAAGTCTATTAGGAATTAGTCCGCTTGCCATTCTTTTTGGAATTATAAGCATGAGCAGAAGAGAAAAATTCATGGGTTTTGGCGTTGTCGGATTTATTTTTGGCATTATAGGAACAGTTGTAGGTATTATTGTATTGATTGTTTATTCGCAAGCTTCGTCGTATAACCCTTACCAATATGGGTGGTAACAGCTACGTAAGAGTGTAAGATCGTAAGAAAATCACACTTCTTTCAACAGCATCAACCCACTTGTTACGTCGAAAACATTATCGATGATTAAACTCAGTCGTCCGTTGTTTTCTTTCATGCGGCAGATGCGCGGATTTTTTTGGATAAAGAGCAATATTGCTGAAAATTGTGGAGATTGATAAAATTCCGTATCAGGCTTAGAA
>Ga0082212_10008101_pt1 | contig 13792 bp, 12 predicted proteins | sample TergutNt197P3_FD_71548 | JGI IMG/M metagenome (GOLD analysis project Ga0082212, IMG submission 71548) | Neocapritermes taracua P3 segment gut microbial communities from Petit-Saut dam, French Guiana - Nt197 P3 | ecosystem: Host-associated > Arthropoda: Insects > Digestive system > Gut ... | reverse complement strand
CAATATCCGGTCCGAAAATTGCTCAGCTTGATAGTTTGTTCTCATCAAAAAGATGGATAGGCGGTTTTACTTTTACTATCCTTTTGTTTGTACGCAAATCTCCTGGTGTGCTCCCAAACTCCTTTTTGAAGGCTCTTATATAGGACTGTTCATATTCAAAACCGCAATCAAGGGCAATATCCAGTATATTGGATTTTGTTTTTAGTAAGCTGTTAAGGCTTTCTGATAATCTGCGTGAGCGTATGTATGATGAAAGCGATTGCTTAAAGGCAAACTTAAACAATCTCCTTAAATGACCTGATGATAAACTGTATTTTTTAGAGAGGCTATCTACATCAATGCCGTTAATAAGACCTTTCTCTATATCAATGAGTATATTTTCAAGTAATTCAAATGGTTTCAACATTCTATTGTATCCCGCCGCTAGAGACTTTTTGAGGTTTCGAAAATAGTATAAACTTAAAAAGGAAAAAGTGGCAATCAGGAATGGGAGGCAAGGTAAAGTTTCCTGTTAAGGCATTTCAAGACATGACTCATGCTTCGTATGCTGGTGCATACGGAGATAAAGTAGATACCAGTTTTTGATCTGTGAATGCAAAAAAGCCTTTGAACCGCTATTTTCCGTTATTCTGCTGCTCTGTGCGTTGTTCCAGTTTCCAGGAAGTTTTCATTAAGAAAAAGACGGTGGACAGGCAGTGGTTCTATTTTCGTTTTGATTATTATTTTTTAATTCAGTGCTTTCTAAAAGTTCTGCACCTGCTGGTATTGAGAATTGCTGTGCCCATAGCCCGAATAAACTGATTGAAAAATAGATTAAAAAGAGTATTTTTTTCATAATTCCCCCTTTTATCTTTTACTATTCACTAGAAAGGAATAATGCAAGAATTATATAAATGGTAAATGAACCGCCTGATGTACATACAAATATTAGTCGTACTATGAACGAACTGATATTAAAATATTCAGCAATACCACCACAAACACCCGCGAAAATCCTGTCTTTATTTGATTTACATAACATTTTATACATTCTCTTTCCGGAAATTCTATCAGAAAAATACAATTTTGTAAATTACTTTAAAAGTTAAAAAATGCCTTATAACTACCCACCACTTTCCGGAAAATATTCGGATTAACTATATTGCCAGGCTCAGAGGAAAATTATGGTTTACAGCGATGCATTTTTTATGATATACTTATAATGTTATGGATAAAAAATACACCTGTTATTGCGGGCTATATTGCGAGAATTGTGCGGTTAAAGCAAGAATTGAACCAGCAGCAAAAACCTTGTACGAAGAAATGAAGAAGGCAGGGTTTGAAGAAATAATTCATTACATTCCCGGCGGGGATGGATTTTGGCCATTTCTGAAAGACATGACCGAAAAAGGCATTTGTGTCTCATGCATAGACGGAAGCGGAAATCCCCGTTGTGCTGTCAGAACCTGCGCTAAAGAAAAGGGTGTTACAATGTGTGCACTGTGCGACAGTTACCCCTGCGAGCGTTTTGATGCATTCTTTGAAGGATACATCACATTAAAGAAAGACAATGAATTACTCCGGGAGAAAGGTATGGATGTCTGGGCAGCACTTCAGGATGAGCGCCGGGCAAAAGGTTTTTCCTACACGGAAGAAAATTTAAAAAGTAATGCCTAATTTTCTTATTTCTTGCCGCCGCTCTTTTTAAAAGCCAGTCCTTCTTCGCCTTTGTCGGCGCTTATGCTGTCTCCGTCTTTTAATTTTCCTGCAATAATTGCTTTGGCCAGCGGATTTTCCAGTTCAGATTGAATAACACGTTTTAGCGGCCGGGCGCCGAAAAGCGGATCGTAGCCGCGTTCTGCCAGATATGTTTTTGCCCCTGCAGATAGGGTAAGGGTTATCTTTCTTTCTGCAAGGCGTTCTCCCAGCCGGGTAAGCTGTATATCGACAATCTTGGCGATTTCTTTTTTGCCCAGGCGGTTAAAGATAACAGTTTCGTCAATCCGGTTAAGAAACTCGGGCCGGAAACTTAGTTTTAAAAGTTCTTTTAATGCATCCCGTATATCCTCATCTCTTTCTGCACCGAGGATTAAATCCGAACCAAGGTTGCTGGTCATTATAATAATTACATTCTTAAAATCAACAACCCTGCCCTGCCCGTCGGTAAGGCGGCCGTCGTCGAGAATCTGAAGAAATACGTTGAATATTTCCTGGTGGGCTTTTTCAATTTCATCAAAAAGAATTACAGAGTAGGGGCGGCGTCGCACCGCTTCGGTAAGCTGACCGCCCTGCTCATAGCCCACATAACCGGGGGGCGCTCCGATAAGGCGGCTGACAGAATGTTTTTCTCCGTACTCGCTCATGTCGATGCGTGTCAGGGCTTTTTCGTCGTTGAATAAAAAGTCTGCAAGGGTTTTTGCCAGTTCTGTTTTTCCGACGCCGGTGGGGCCCAAAAAGAGAAAACTTCCCAGGGGTTTGGCCGCATCGGAAAGACCGGCCTTGTTGCGCCTGATCGCATCCCCGACAACAGAAACGGCAGCATCCTGGCCGACAACCCGCTGTTCCAGAACAGTTTCCAGCTCCAGGTACTTTTGCAATTCTCCTGTCATCATTTTTGAGACAGGAATACCTGTCCAGGTGCTTACTACGCGGGCAATGTCTTCCTCGCTTACCTCTTCCCGGAGCAATGCGGAAGATCCTGAGTCCCGTTTTTTTCCCATCTGATCGGTTAAGGTTTTAAGCTTTTTCTGCGCTTCGGGAATTTTTCCGTGTTTTACTTCGGCGGCTTTGGAAAGATTACCTTCCCGTTCCCAGCGGGTTTCTTCAATTTTAAGTTCTTCAATCTGCTGTTTAATTTCGCGGATTTTCTGAATGTCTTTTTTTTCTCCTTCCCAGCGAGCGTTCATTGCATCACGTTCGGTTTTAACAGCGGCGATTTCTTTTTCCAGTTTGCCCAGCCTGTCTTTTGATGCAGCATCTTCTTCGCGGGTAAGCGCTTGTTTTTCTATGGAAAGCTGAAGCAGTTTCCGTTCCAGTATATCCAGTTCGGTAGGCCGGGAATCCAGTTCCATTTTAAGCCGGCTTGCCGCTTCGTCCACCAGGTCGATTGCCTTGTCGGGAAGAAAGCGGCTGGTAATGTAGCGGTCGGACAGGGCCGCCGCTGCCACAAGGGCTTCGTCTTTGATCCGTACGCCGTGGTGAACTTCATACCGTTCCTGCAGACCGCGGAGTATTGCAACAGTATCCTGAACACTTGGTTCGGAGGTATAAACCTGCTGAAAGCGCCGTTCCAGGGCAGCGTCTTTTTCGATGTGTTTGCGGTATTCGTCGAGCGTAGTTGCGCCGATACAGCGGAGTTCGCCGCGGGACAATGCCGGCTTAAGGAGGTTCGATGCGTCGGTGGCTCCTTCGGCAGCGCCTGCTCCGACCAGTGCGTGGAGTTCGTCGATAAAAAGAATAACCCTTCCGTCCGAGGCAAGTATCTCTTGTATAACTGCTTTTAGACGTTCTTCGAATTCACCCCGGAACTTTGCTCCCGCAACCAATGCGCCCAGATCCAGCGCCAGGAGTTTCTTTCCCTTAAGACCTTCCGGCACATCGCCTGCAACAATACGACGTGCAAGGCCTTCGGCAATGGCAGTCTTTCCAACGCCGGGTTCCCCGATAAGGACGGGGTTGTTTTTTGTACGCCGGGAAAGGACCTGCATTACACGGCGGATTTCTTCGTCACGGCCGATAACGGGGTCAAGCTTTTCCTGACGCGCAAGGGCAGTAAGATCGCGGCAGTATTTTTCCAGTACCTGATATTTTTCTTCCGGGTTTTGATCGGTAACCCGTTGGTTTCCGCGTATTACTTTTAATGCGCTGAGTATGGCTATTTTGTTTACACCGGCGCGGCGTAAAACATCTCCTGCTTTACTGTTTGATTCGGCTGCTGCCAGAAGCAAATGTTCGGTGGAAACAAATTCATCCTTAAGCGAGTTAGCTTCGCCTTCCGCCTTGGCAATAACCTTTCCTGCTGCAGAAGAAAAATAGATCTGTGCAGTTTCCCCGAAAATTTTGGAAACGGCAGCCACAAGCATATCGGTTTCCTGCAATAGCTGTGCCGGATTGGCTCCAACCCGTTCGATCACAGGACGTACTATACCGTCTTCCTGTTCCAGCAGAGCCTTTAGAAGATGTTCTGTTTCTATCTGTGAATGATCGTTACGCTGGGCAATGTTTGTTGCGCTGTCCAGGGCTTCCTGAGCCTTTATGGTAAACTTTTCATGATCCATAGATATCTCCGACAATGGATTTTTAATACTGCTTATGAGAAAACTAACCGAACAATGATGCAGCTTCCTCCAAATCTGAACAACGATACCAGACCGCTGCAAGTATTTCCGCCGAAGGCTCGGCTAAATCCGGAATAAATACAGAGGGTATTCCTGCACTTGCAAGACCAGCAAGACCTGCAGGGGAATCTTCAAAACCAATGGCGGTTTCCGGTTCTATGCCAAGCTTTTTTGCAGCAAGAAGAAAAATGTCCGGCGCAGGCTTGCCGTTTTGCACTTCATCGCCGAACGCAAAAGCCGTAAAGCGATCCAGAATGCCGGCTTGTTTTAGTTTCCACTGCGCTCTTTTTTTAATTGCCGAAGTAGCAACAGCCGCGGGTATACCAAGGCTTTTGAGTCTGTCCAGTAAAACCAGCAGGCCCTTTTTGTGGGGAAGGCCGCTTTTTTCTCCTCGTGTTTCTTCTTCTTTAACAACGGCATTCCATATTTCATTAAAAGGATAATCGGCGCCGTACTCTTTTTTATAGAAAGCCAGCGCGTCATCGTCTTTTACCCCAATAGATCTACGGAGCATTTGTTCAGGAGTAGGCCAGCCCATCTTTGCACTTATCTCCACGTAAAGCTCCAGTTCCAGTTTTTCCGTATCGAGCATCAGCCCGTCCATATCAAGAATAACCCCCTTGGGGATTAAGGGGGCTTGCGGACCTTTAGGATTAATTCTTGTCATACCTTTTTTAGTATAGCAAAGTTGCTTTAAAACTAACAGAGTTTTGGTTATGCTACATAGTTTTCCAGTACTGTGCGGGATGAAGGATGCTGAAGGCGCTTAATGGCATTTTTTTCTATCTGTCTGATGCGTTCTTTTGTCAGGTTGAACTTATCGCCGATTTCTTTAAGGGAGAGCGGCGTCTTGTTTCCAAGACCATAGCGGAAACGAAGGACTTCCGCTTCTTTTTTGTCCAGGCTTTCCAGCAGTAATTCAATATCTTCCTTTAATGCCACCTCCATAACCTGTGCATCAGGTGAACGGTACCTGGTTGCTTCAATAAAACTCCCCAGAGAGGAAGAGTATTTTTCGTCATACACAGGATTTTCCAGCGAGATCATATCTCTGGAGACGGCCAGAAGCTGTTCCACATGGCTGGGGTCCATATCAAGAAATTTCGCCACTTCCTTGATTTCCGATTCTCCTTCCTGCACATAATTGCGGGCTTTTTCAATTTGAACCAGTTCATTAACCCGGTTAAGGGGGAGCCGTATCATTCTGGACTTTTCGCAGATAGCCTTTAAAATTGCCTGTCTAATCCACCAAACGGCGTAGGAAATAAAGTGATACCCTTTTTCCACATCATAGCGTTCAATCGCATTGATAAGTCCAATATTTCCTTCGCTAATCAGGTCTTCCAGCGGCAGACCCTGACCCTGATATTTTTTGGCTACATTTACTACAAAACGAAGATTAGCATTAACCAGGTGATTCCTGGCTGCAATGTTTCCTTGTGCGGCTTTTCTGGCATAGTTTTGTTCTTCTTCGCGGGAAAGTAAGGGAATACGGTTGATTTCTCCCAGATACATAGCCAGAGTGTTTTCGTCTTTGTTTGCCGATGGTTTACGTTTAGCCGCGGTCATTTTTTTTCCTCCATGATTATTTATTACTAAATTAGTAGCAAATTTCATGCCAAGAAGGAAAAAATAGTTTCTTTTTTCTAAGTCTATATAATACAAGGATTTAGAGTAACAATATCAAGATTTACTTTCTGTCTAGGCAAGTGAATATGAGTAGTTTTGATACATAGCCAGGATTATGGGTTATTTTTGTGCCATTTTGACACAAATATGGTTCGTTTTATTATTGTCCGTAATACGCATTGGGACCGTGCTTGCGTTCCCAGTGTTTGCGGATTAGGTGTTCAGGGAGATGCTGTGCATCAGGATTCAGCATAACGGTAAACAAGGCTATTTTACATATTTCTTCCAGTATTGCAGCTTGAGTTACCGACTGCAGGGCGTTTTTCCCCCAGGTAAACGGGCCGTGGCCAGAAACCAGAACCATGGGCATATGCGCAGGCTCTTTTTTTTGTTCCCGGAAGGTATTTACAATCAAATTTCCTGTTTCCAGTTCGTAGTTGTTTTTTACAGCCTCGGCGTCCATTATCGGTGTACAGGGGATTGTTTCTGCGCCGTTGTCTGCATGAGTAGTACCGTATACCGGCACCGGTTTCCGGGCCTGTGCCCAGCCGGTTGCGTATGGGGAGTGAGTGTGAGTAATACCCATGATACCGGTAAATTCCCGGTACAATACACGGTGAGTTTCGGTATCGGAAGAAGGATTCAGCTTGCTATCAACAACTTTTCCTTCCAAATCTACTACAACCATAGAGTCAGCGCTAAGTTTGTCATAGGCAACCCCGGAAGGCTTTATGGCAAACAACCCCTTATCGGGGTCAAAAGCGGACACATTACCCCAGGTATGAATAGCCAGGTTCATTTTGGGAATTTCCATATTTGCTTCCCAGGCTGCTTCTTTTAATGATTCATACATACTATTACTCCCACATATAGCATACAATTTGCGGATCGTCAAATGCTACTTTTTAGAAAAGACTATAAATATGCTGACACTGGTAAAAAAGGCTAATACACTGCCGAAAATGAACGGTGTTGATTGCCCTAATGTGTCCCACAACAAACCTGCAATAATCGAGGCAGGCAGTAATCCCAGTCCGACAATAGCAGAATGCAGGCCCAATGCGCTTGCCTTTTGTGTCTCGCTTACGGTTTCTACAATAAGTGCACGTTCAATTCCTGCCGTTAATGCCGTATATAGCCCGTAAACAACAAACAGTGCAATGAATAGTTTTTTACCGGAAAACAATCCTATTCCCATATACACAATTCCGTACAGGAAATAACCGGTACACAAAATATTTTTCCGGCCGATCCTGTCCGACAATTGTCCGATAGGGAGTGATACTATTGAAGCCACAATATTAAACAGGAAGTAAAGCAGGATCGCTTCCTGCGATGTAAATCCAACGGTTTTTGTTCTTAAAATAATAAATGCATTTGATGAATTACCAAGGGTAAAAATAAAGATAAATATTAAAAACCACCGCAGTTTTTTATCCAGTGTTTTCCATTTAAAAGACAGTTCCTTTTTTGATAACTTTTCTTTTTTGTCTTTTACAAATAAAATACAAATAATACCCGCCACAGCAGGTATTAATGAATAAAGGAATATTTTTCTGTAATCGTTTTCGTTTTTTGTTAAAATGATAAAGGCCAGCAGTATTCCGGCAGCGGTTCCGAGTAAATCAAGCCCTTTATGCAGTCCATACGCCCTTCCAAGGTGCAATTTGTCCGATGACTCTGCAATTAATGCGTCCCGGGGAGCAGTTCGTATACCCTTGCCGAAACGGTCTATTATTCTTGCAATTAAAACGCCGGTCCATGTTGCGGACAGCAGAATAATTATTTTGTTTACCAGCGACGAAGAGTAGCCAAAGAAAGCCAGACGCTTTTTATTTCCGTATTTATCGGCGATTATTCCGGATATAAGTTTTACAATGCTTGCAAGGCTTTCGGCAATACCTTCGATAATTCCGATTATTGTAGGAGTAGCCCCCATTACAGATGACAAATATAACGGGAGAATCGGATAGATCATTTCCGTGCTGATGTCGGTAAAGAAACTTACCAGACCCAGTAATACGACATTAAAAGCAATAAATGGGACTTTGCTTTTTGATTGGTTTTGCATACACGCGCCGTTTCTGGCGGCGATCAATTGATCACAGATACCCCTTCCATGCATTACACAGTAATCAGGAAGGAGTATCTGTTTTTGGTTTTACTCGATAACTGCGACAATATCCTGCATTTTAAGGATAAGGTGTTCCACGCCGTCGATTTTGATCTGGGTACCGGCGTATTTATCGTACATAACCTTATCGCCGCTTTTTACGGTGATTTTTTCTTTTTCGGTGCCCGGTCCTGTTTCAACCACGGTACCTTGCTGGGTTTTTTCCTGGGCGGTATCGGGGATGATGATCCCTCCGGCTGTTTTTGCTTCGTTCTTTTCAAGCTTTACAATGACCCGGTCGGCCAAGGGTTTAACCTTCATATATTCCTCCTGATGATAATAATTGTTATTTGGATTAAATATAGTATAAAAAATTGTCTAAAATTGGTCAAGAGGGGGCCTTTGTTGAGCTACTTTAGTGCTATAAAAAGCCCCGTTCCGCTTCTATACGGCGTTTTTCCAGCCTGGCTTCCATGTTTTCGGGGTCAAGATCCAGGGCATAGTCCAGGGCACGGACGCTTTCCGGCTTTTTTCCCAAGGCACGGAGTATACTGGCTATGCGCAGCTGAATCCTTGCCGCGTCCCGCCTTTCCGGCGATACGCCTGCAGCGGGAATGCCCTGCTCTTCATCTGACGGAAACCCTTCCGCCGGACCCGACCACTCGTAATTGGCCGGGGGCAAGGCCGTAACCTGCGGTCTGGCAATAAGTCCGGACAATTGTGCGCCGGCAATTTCATAGTACTGTAAAGCTTCCTGAAGGTTATTTTGTTTTTCCAGAAGCATTGCAAGATCGGCGCCGGCCTGCCACAGGGGCTGAGTTCGCCTTCCCGGTGCGTTTTTTATTTCCTGGGGGGCGCGGACTATGCTTCGCAGCATTTTTTCCGCTTCTGTAAAATCGCGCTGGCGAATTAAAGCATAAGCGCGGTGCAAAGCCGACCAGGGGCCTTCCACCCTGTTGATCCCCGCATTACGCAGGGCCAGGGCGGTTTCTTCGTAACGGTGCTGGAAGTCGAAATACCAAACAGCCCATTCATAAAGCCGGCCGTCGTTGTTATGCCGGTTCAGCAGCAGCCAGGTTTCCGCAATACTTTTGTCTACGTCCCAGTCTTCGCTTCGCCGCCGCAATATTTCCAGATCATAAAGCCCTTCCCGTTCAAAATCGGTCTGAGAGAGGATTGACAAGGCTCTGTCGGCCGGGACGATCCGTGAATAACGGATAATTCCGAAAATTTTGCCTAGTTCGTAATCTGCGTTGGCGGCAAACAGTTGTTCCAGATATTGCCCCGCTTCCTGTTTATTCTTTGTTGTGGAACCGAGATTGTAATACGAGCGGGCTTTAATGGAAGGAAGATCGGTTATAGAATCATTGGAGGAAGTAGTGGTATCCGCAGCAGCTGTCCGCCATAATCCCCGGGCACTGTCGCTGAAACCGGCAAGCCATAAAGCATCGGCCTGGCGGCCAAGGCTCCGGCTGTCGGTAAATGCCGAAAACAATTCTGCCGACCGGAGAAAATTCCTGTAATCGTAAAAATACTCAGCGCCAAAAACGATGGTCTGATCCCGAATGGGACTTTCCGAAAAAAGAGCGTTGACCATTACAAACGCTTCGTTGGAATTGTCTTCTAATATAGTTCTGATGCATGAATTAACCAGATATTTTTCCCGCTCTTCTCCTTCCGCCATGGAGCAAAGCAGGGTAAATAGTTCACGTTTAAGAAGAACCGCCTGTGCAGGGTCCTGCATTGAACCTGCAAAAACCGAAAAAGCAAGCGATAAATTGGTAAGCGCTCCGTCGGACATAAGTGACGCCAGTTCCTGGAGTTCCGCGGCAATTTCTCCTTCACCTGAAAAACCGTTTAAAACCAATGCTTCTGCTGCGACGGCGGCAACCTGAGCCGAATGGGGGTACTGTTTGTGCGCCCTTGCTGCGGCCTGGATATATGATTTAAGGTATTGTTCCCGGTCAGAAGGAGCGCGAAGGGCCTGGTGGCGCCGCCGTTTTAATACGGAAAGAGTGCTTTCTATATCAATTGTTTTTTTTTCCAGTGCGTCAAGCAGGCTGTTGTGCTGCCTGAAGGAAAGGCTGTCTTTGTCTTTTTGATCGTATTCTTCCAGGGCCTGGGAAAAAGAGCTTAATCTTAGTCTGATCGGAGAAAGAAGCGGAATGCCTCCGTGAATGGAAACGAAAATAAGCGTTCCCAGAAGGACAAGAAAAACCACAAGCCCTAAAAGGCATACACTCCTTAAAAGACTTGTCTGTTTGTTCATTTTGTTTCTCCTTTCTGCAAGGTTTTCCTTACCCCGTCCAAAACTCCATTAATAAACCGGTAGGAATCGTCCGTACCGAATTCTCTGGAAATGTCCACTGCTTCGTCTATCACCACCGAAGGCGGTGCAGTTTGAAACAGCAGCTCGTAAACACTGAGGCGCAGTATAGCCCGGTCAACGCAGTTCACCCGGGAAAAATCCCAGTGAAGCAGATGCTTGCGGATCATGGCATCCACAGCTTCAATGTTTTCCACCGTTCCGGCTGCAAGAAGCCGGGAGAAATCACCGGTGGAATCTTCTTTTTTTTCCGCCTGCTTGCCGTTATTGGCAGGCAGCTCTTTTTCCGTCCAGGAAAAATCAAGCAGATCCTTTAAAGCTTGTTTTTTATTCTCCGCCGGACTCTGTGTATGCTGAGAACTCAGCGAATGCTGTGAACTCAACGTAAGTTGAGTATCCCAGGCATACAGAGCCTGGAAAGCCAGGATACGCCCTCTGCGCCTCTTTCCCATTTACCAGGTAATACTGTTGTAAGTGGCGTCCATGATCTGAACGCTTCCCCTTTTCTTTAATTCTGTTACCAGCTCTTCCGATGCCTTTTGAAGGGTAGTCATAAAGCGCCGCTGCATTTCCGCACCGGCAATTGTCTGCCTTACCGTAATGGCTCTGGGGTCTTCCAGGTTGTAAACATCATCCAGAAGCAGGGTTTTTGACCTGTATGTTTCCATTACCTTGATTATGTAAAAACCATCGGCCCGTTCCACTACTTTGGAAACCGATCCCTGTCTGAGGGCAAAAACCGCATCCACAAAGGCAGCTCCCATTGCCTCGCGGATCCTTCCATCTTTGTATATAAAGGCGTCTCCGCTGAGGTAACCCGAATTTGGCTTAATGAATTCCCGTGCTACTTCGTCAAACATACCGGGATCAGTGCCTATTTTCTTTGCAAGCTCATTGGCCTTGTTTTGAGCCGCAGATTTTTCGCCGGCATTCCGGTAAGGTACAACTATCATACGTATCCGGGCAGTATCGGGCCGGATAAAACCGTTTTCAAAAATGCTGTTGCCTTTTACGTCGTTATAGATGGCCTGGATTTCTGTTTCTGTCGGCGTTTTAATCGCTTCAAAAAGACTCTGCTTTTTTACTTTAAGGTAATTTTCTGTAAGGAGGGTTCGCCTCATAATTTCTTTGTAGCTTGCCCTGGTCATGCCGGTTCTGTTCCGGAGTTCTGCATCGATCTCCGCTTCGGTTGGTGCACGGCCCATCATCTGTGCAAGCCCGTCGGAAAAACTTTTAATGCTTTGATCGAAATACTGGTTAATTTCCCGGTCGGTAACAGTGATTCTGTCCTGTTCCGCCGCCTGGCAGGCAAGGTACTGATTTCCCAGTTCTTCCAATGCCTGCCGCCTTTCGGTGTCCGTTAGCTTTGCATTGGGATTCTGGGTGGACATGGCCTTTGTAATGGTTAGCCACGAGATATATTCTTTAAACTGTTTTACGGTAATCTGTTCAGTTTTGGAAAGCCGGACAATGGCAACCGGCTGAAGATCTATCTGTGCAAAGCCTAAAGCCGAAACCATGAGGAAAATACATAAAAACACCACAAATCGCTTCATATTAACTCCATTAACCCCTGTAATGATAAAATATACTATATTATAAAAGAAATTAAAAGGTATAAAGGTAACAGTTTGAAATTTTTAGAAAAATGACGAAATTTCTAGAAAACCCCCCTGTTTATTACATTTTCTGTGGTACCGAAGAAAATGATTTTATCAAATCTAATTAAAGTAAACAATTTTTGAAAGAAATCATTGACAGCAGAATAAAAATCAATTAATCTATAAAGCAATCGATTTCCTATAAAAAGGCAATCGTTATCCTAAATACGAAGGAGATGTATATTTATGAAAAAATCAATAGCGATTTTTTTATCGGCAATTCTGTTGATAACCATGGTAGCTTGTTCACCTTCACAGTCCGGAAGTCAGGGGAGTTCGGGCTTGAAGATTGCTTTTGTTCCAAAAATCATTAATCAGGCTTGGTTCGACAGAATGGAGGCGGGGGTTAGAAAGTGGTCAGCGGATAACAATATTGATGTTATTTATAAAGGCCCTACCGAAGCTGACCCTGCAGCACAAGTTCAAATCATAACGGATCTGGTCGCACAGAAAGTTGACATACTTTGTGTTGTTCCATTGGATCCGATATCTTGTGAACCAATATTTAAAAGGGCTATGGATCAGGGAATCATAGTGATTACACATGAGGCCGGGAATCAGCAAAATTGCCATTATGATGTTGAGGCTTTTACATCTGATCAATATGGTGCATTTATAATGGATACTCTTGCAAAACAGATGGGCGAAAGAGGGAAATATATTACCATGGTTGGTACAATAATGATGGCTTCGCACAATGAATGGGCTGACGGGGGTGTAGCGCGCCAAAAAGCCGCATACCCGAATATGGAACTCATTGTGGAAGATGCGCGTGTTGAATCGCTCGCCGATGCGGAAGTTGCCTATAATGTGACTAAAGAGATGCTTAAAAAATACTCTGACCTTAGAGGTATTATGGGTACAACCTCCTTTGATGTGTTGGGGGTTGCACGTGCGGTTAAAGAGGCGGGCAAAGTTGGAGAGGTATTCACTGCGGGAAGCGGTATTCCCTCCGAATGTGCAGGTTTGCTCAAGGAAGGAAGCCTTACTGCCGTAACACTTTGGGATCCCTTCTATTCTGCATATGCAATGCTCAATCTCGGTGTAATGATTAAAGAAGGTAAAGAAGTAAAAACCGGTATGGATCTTAACCTTGAAGGTTACCACAACATGACCTTGAACGGGAAGGTTCTTACTGGTCAAGGCTGGATTACGATAACGAAAGATAACGTAGATACTTTTGGTTTCTGAGAAATGTCTGTTTAGCTTGTTGGGGGCGGAATTATCCACCCCTGACGCTTTAGCGAAAGGGAAGGTCGTTAAATGTCTGAATATCTTTTGGAAATGACAGATATAAGAAAAACATTCACTGGTGTTCAAGCACTGGATAAAGTTAGCTTGAAAATTAAGGCGGGGCAAGTTTTATGCCTTGCTGGTGAAAATGGCTGTGGAAAATCAACGCTGATAAAGATTGTTTCCGGTGTTTATTCCCTGGACAGTGGAGAGGTTTTGTTTGAGGGAAAGAGATCCAATGGATTAACACCGGCTGATGCAACACGGTTTGGAATACAGGTAATTTATCAAGATTTATCGATTTTTCATAATCTCACTGTGTTGGAAAACTTGTCGCTAAATTCCGAGATAGCCAATGGCGGTAAACTTGTAAACTGGAAAAGGATGCGTAAAACGGCTGAAGACGCCATGGCAAGAATAAATCATAAAATGGAATTAACGGCAAGGATGGGCAATTTGAGCGTTGCAGACAAACAACTTGTTGCCATCAGCCGTGCACTTTTAGATAACGCAA
>Ga0082212_10008100_pt1 | contig 13793 bp, 9 predicted proteins | sample TergutNt197P3_FD_71548 | JGI IMG/M metagenome (GOLD analysis project Ga0082212, IMG submission 71548) | Neocapritermes taracua P3 segment gut microbial communities from Petit-Saut dam, French Guiana - Nt197 P3 | ecosystem: Host-associated > Arthropoda: Insects > Digestive system > Gut ... | reverse complement strand
CCCCATCGGGAGCGTTCGTTTTTCCTGATTTTCTTGGGTAATATCCCCTTCGATGACGAGCGGATTGAGGGAAGCCCTTGCCGCATAAATTGCTGCTGTCCAAGCCGCCGGTCCACTACCGATAATGATGATGTTTTCCATGTCGGTTTTTGAGCGAAAGTTCACGTATTTATTCCCCCGGTGTCGTCATTTTCTTTTCCCTGTCCTGCCTTTGCAGATTCAAACCAAGCCACCAAAAGCATTTCGAGAAGTACCCGAACAACCACTATGATCGTTACGCAACCAAACGTAACCGCTGATAATCCAACGGCTTGACCTGCCAATATATCTAATAGAACACCGTTTTGGTCTCCGTGCCATTTTTGGAAGATGAAAAACGTTTGCCAAAAAATACCTAAAAGACAAATAACGACAACGACATAGTACAGAGCCTTGATGCTGTGGATGACAAGATTGTTTCCTTCCATCGTATAAACCCGGCTGAACGAAATATCCAATGCACTCCAAATAGCACTGAAAGCACTTTCTCGTCGGGCAACTCGAACGAGCGGTTCGCTTGCGAAATGATCGAAAGGACTTTCTTCGACTGCGACATCTCCCAAATCGGGAAATACGAAAGGATCGGTTTCTGGAGCGACTGACGTTGTCGCTGATTGTACCACCTGTTTATTCACTACCGGAGCAGAGGGCAGGACCACAGGCGGAGGGACGGGAGGGGCAGACGATTTGTCGCCGAAAACGATCCCCTGAATGGAATCGGCAAAAACTTTTGTACCGGAAATTGTGACCAAGTCGTCAGGCAGTACGGAGCCTTTCCGCGCCAAGTCGAACAATCGGCTTTTTGTTACGGAAACCCGTTGTCCCTGGAGACGAATCTCGAACATGATTTCCGATTCTTGTTCCGGCTTCTTCGGATTTTCCCTGATTACCACTGTCTTATCGGTATTCCCGGAATGCGCTGTCCCGCTCTGCACCGGCTTTGTGGACAACATTGAAGAGGGCGTTAATTCAAAAAAATCGTCGTGGTTTACTTCCAGTTTTTCTGTTCCAACCTTTATGGACACCACAAACGAATGTGTTCCTACAGTAAGTTTGTCGCCGTCTTTGAGCAGTATGGACGAAATTCGTTTTCCGTTAACGAAAGTTCCATTTTCTCCGCCCAAATCTTGAATCATTACTGCATTGTTTTCTACCGTAATCGTGCAGTGTAACCGGCTGACTTTCGGACTGCGAGAGCGAAGGTTACATCCTTCAGAGCGACCAATTGTAAAAGAGGGAACATTAACAGGGATTGCACGACCGTTATGCTTTTCATTCGCAATAAGTAACTGAACTTGCATAGGCACTCCCGAATAGTTTTCATGTTGCTCCCAAGACAGAAGCACTCGCCGATTCTGAATGTTACCATAAACAAAGAATATTTCAAGTAATGCTCGCCCCCTTTAGCAGCAGTCCGTAAACAAGTTTGTCCAAAACACCGTCATTCCCGCTGCGCGGGACAGTTCGCCTTGAACGCTGCTATCGTTACTGTTTTCGTTGGTGTTTGAGTTTGGGCATCATTTGGTGTCCTTTTCTCTATTGACAAACCATGATAGGTTCATTACTATACCCATAAATTATGGGTTTGCGGGAAACAGCAAAGAGCGGGGGGCGTAAGCCCCCCGGTGAGTCCGAACCAACCCGCGTAAAACCGGCATACTTGCGTATGCCGCTCATGCGCATAACACAATTTACCCCCTCAACAACCAATGAAACTCAACCTATTCCTTCCCCTCGCATGTTTATTGCTGTTATCGAGCATCACGCTGGCACAAACGCCGGACAACGACGAAGCGGTGGCAGAAGCCTTCATGGGACAAATGGAAAAAGCAATGATGAAAGGAATGTTCCGATCCATCTTTGATAGCCGAATCAATTTTACGATGTTTTATTCGTGGGATGAATCAGATATTAACGAAACATTGGGAATAACGGAAGAACAGATGCAACAACTCGTAGATCGTATGGAGAACATGGACATGGAAGAAATTATTTTCAATGATCCCGATATGCGTGAATTGAAAGAGCAAATAGAGGCTTTCGATGATTCAACGGACTGGTTTAGAACAGCGGACGAAGAGTCAAAACAGAAGATGCTAGACTTCTATGGACGCATAGGGACGGCGCAGATGGATATCTTTTCCAATATCCTCGACGAAGTTCTCACCCCAGAGCAGTGGCAAATCATCAATGAGTCGCAGTTGGCAAGCATGGCAGAACTCCCCTTCATTTCGCCACGTGCCTTTGAAGCCCTCGACCTGACCGATGAGCAAAAGCAGGAAATGGAGCAGATACGAAAGGAACTCGAACCCGAATTCGAAGCATTCCTAGACAGTTTAGTGGATGGGGCACTGGAAGATGGACCAGAGAATTTGATGATGATGGCGTTCGCCACGCCCGGTACTGCGGACATGATACTCGCCGAAATTGAAAAACTAACTGATTCGGACGACGAGGCTGCGAAAGAAAAGTTGGAAGAACTCAAGGAACTCAAGGAGCAATTTGAGAAAACCCAAACACAAGTCAAAAATCTTTCGACGAAGTTGAAGACGCAGATGTTCGATGTGTTGACCGACGAGCAGTGGATTCGTCTGCAAAAGTTGATCGACGATCCGCCGGAATATGTCAAGAAGTTCCGCACAACGTTGCGAGGACAGAAGGAGGAAGCGGACGAAGTGCCGGAGAAGCCTGAAAAGGAGATATGGGTGCCGGGACCGAATTCGTGGAAGCCGGGCGATGCGATTCCCGAAGCGTATCGGATCGAACGGAATGAGCGGAGTCGATTCCCACGGGGAGCAAATGAAACGAGCCGCGAACGAGAGAGAGCGGAGTAATCACTGAGCCGCGATTGGCTCCTCCCGTTAACGCACGGGTGCTAACAAGTTTTTTTCTGTATCCCAGTTGGGTCGCTGTTTCTTTGGTTTTTGCTACACATTGTTCTCTGATTTCTTTTAATGTTCGCCGCTTTTTTTCATTAATTTTGCCAAGGACAGCGCCATGCTGGTCAAGACCGTCCGCGCCTTGCCCCAATCACGCAACACTCCATGCTTATCTTCATCAAACTAAAGGCAAAACCATTACGCCTCTCTCACGTACTACGAAAAAAGGAACCTCTGATCGGAAAATTATGAGAAAAATACAAAGTATCTCAAAAATACTTGTGGGCGGCGTGGGGTGCGGCAACCTATCTTGTTTTTCACGCCATATCGGTTAGAATCCGCAACATGATTCCAAACATGCACTCATTACACGAACAGGAAATGCGGATTGCTTACGCCCAAGTTCTCAATGAACTCATGGATGCCAACCGCAATGTTTATTGCCTTGAAGCCGATTTGAGCAAAGCATCGGGAACGAATCCGACGGTGCTGAAAGCCCACCCGAACAATTTCGTTAATGTCGGCGTTGCCGAAGCAAATATGATCGGCGTGGCTGCGGGACTCGCCACAGAAGGAAAAATTCCTTTTTGTGCGTCGTTTTGTTGTTTTGCAACGCGCCGCGTCTATGATCAGATCACCCTCAGTGTCGGTTATGCGAACACGAACGTCAAGATTGTCGGCACCGGTCCCGGCGTTACACAAGGTCCAAACGGTGGAACGCACATGTGTTTTCAAGACCTTGCCATAATGCGGGCAATGCCGAACATGAAAATTTTTAGTCCTTGCGATGTTTATGAACTGCGCAGTCTGATGCACTACATGGCAAACACTTTCGGCGGCATGTACATGCAGTTGCTCCGTCCGAAACAACCCGCCATCTTTGATTCTACTTACGAATTCTTACCAGGAAAAGCAAGGCGGCTTACCGAAGGAAAGGACGTTACGCTCATTTCGACCGGTTACATGACTCATTTTACTTTGCAGGTTGCTAAGGAATTAGCAAACGAAGGCATCGGCATCGATTTGCTACATTGTCCGAGCGTCAAGCCATTGCCTGTCGAGGACATTGTTGCTTCTGCGAGAATGACCGATGCGGTTGTAACCGTCGAGAATCAGAGCATCGTCGGTGGTCTCGGCAGCGCAGTTTGCGAAGCCCTTGCGGAACATTGTCCCGTCAAAGTCAAACGGCTGGGCGTACCTGATGAATTCGGTGAAGTCGCCACGGAAAAGTACCTTTTCGACAAACACGGGTTCGGCAAAGCGCACATTCGGGATGCCTGTATGGCGGTTGTCGCCTCGAGGAGAGGGTAGATCGGCATGGTTTCTCTTCGGATATTTACCACACTGCTCGGACATTCCGGGCGGTGATATGCCGGGCGGGCGGTTTGCCCTGTTGGCGATATTCACCGAGAACGCCATTGATTCCGACAAATTGACCGACGTGCTGCGATAAATTCACATTTGCCGAAGGGGTAATGTAGCAAATAATTTTTTCGCTTTCATCGACGATGGCAAACGGAGGATACCCTGCCGGGCATGGATCGAACTCTCCCAAGCGACCCACGATGTCGTAGCCGCCGACGTTGACTCCAGCCCTTGAGCGCGGGAGACTTACGCCTCCTGACGATTGCGGGAACGAGCTGCTCTGCGCCGATGTCGGGATGTATGCCTGATTGACCGATACCCCAGCCGCTGGACCACTATTTGGAATTGCCGGTCGCCGTAGTGCCATTTCTCGGCGCACCGCACGCGTACGTTGCAACGCTTCAAGCACATGATAGGTTCGCTCAAGATCGTGATCCGTTGGAGCCATTTGGTGCAGTTCTTGCGCTCGTTGTATCAGAACAGCATAAACCCCGTCGTCGGTCTGACGGGTCATTGCGATGTACGCTTCTCGCTGCAACTCATTGAACGCCCTCTGAAAGGGACCGACGGTGGACATGCCTGTTCTCTGCGTTGTCGGAGTAAGATACGCAGATGCCACTTTCGGCAAAGCGGGGGCTTCGGTGTGCTGGACTTGTTGAATGCCTGAGGGCATAGTTCCCAGCTCTCCGTGTAGGAGCGCCGAGCGGTGTATCCATCTGAATTCGCCGCTCGGTGGGGTAATTTTGAGCCAAATCGGACTGACGGCATTTTCTGGAGTTTCCCGGCGGTCAAGAATGAAAACGGTTTCCCCTTTTTTGAGTGTAACCTGTACCGTATCACAATCGTCTGAGTAATCGTTCCCGATGCGGGAAGCGAGTCCATCGGCAAGCACCGTTCCGACGTTACCGGAGCCAAAATCGACGAATCTGGCACTGACCCACGAAAAACTGCCGATAGGGGGGCGGATCGCACACCACTCCCCTTGTTCGTAAAATACTTCGATTTTATCGCCGGCACGGAGTTGCTGTGTCGGATAAAATTCAGTACCGGGACCACTTCGTACCGCAGTACCATCCGCCATAATGACGGCAGTGTAAGGTTGTGCCGCCGCAAAGGGAACGAGGAAGAGAACAAAAATTAGGCAATAAATGGACCGCATGATTCCCAAGTATTCCGAGGCAAACGGGTGCTGTACGGATTATGCTGAAAATTTGCAAATGGGGCAAGAGCAATTTTGAAAAATCGAACGTCCGCTTTTTCTGCGCTCAACCCACGTTCCTGAATTTGCGTACAGCCTGCGACCTCTCCTGCCCCATTTTCTAAGCGGGTGTACATTTTCCCTGTAGCACTGTACAATGGACGGCACTGTTGCTGTTCAGGCGGCAAGAAAACCAATACGAAAACTCCCTCGCAGAAAGTAGGTTACTTTTATGTTAATGCGAATGAAAGCAACACTGATAATCATGGCGATTATTGTCATCTTTACAGTGGCAAGTTTCTTTTTAAGTTTATCCTTCACTCAGCGGCACATGACGGACACAATGGAGCAGGAACTCGCCCTGGCTCTTGACATTGCCGATTCCTTGATCTCGACACATATCAGTCTTTTGAAATCCAACGCTGAAACCGTTGCTGCCAGACTCGAAGCCGTGTCCGATTCGCAAATGCCCGAAGTGATGGCTGTTCAAATGGAGGAGTTTAAGGATTTTGTTTCGCTTACCGTGTATGATCAAACAGGTACAGTTGCCAATTATGGCGAGCCCATCAATCACGATGTGGTCCAATTAGAATGCGAATACATACAAGCCGCTTTCAATGGCGAAGGTTTTTTATCCTCTGTACATTGCAACGATGCAAACGACAATCTTGTGATCCACGCATTCGTACCAATGGGTTCAGAAAGGATTTTGTCAGCCACCTTTCCAGGACTGTTTTTTTCCGACATTCTCTCAAAATACCGATTGTGGCAGACTGGCAGCGTGTTCATGGTGGACGCAAAAGGCACATTTGTTGCAAGTCTCCGCCCTGATCTGGTTATGGAACAGCGCAATTTTATCGAAGACGCAAAATCCGACAAGGAATTCGAATCGGCAAGTGAATTTTACAAAGAAATGATCGCTGACAAACGTGCATCTGGTAGATATATCTTTGACGGAAAGGAACGTATTTGTGTGGCTAAACATGTCGCTGGTTCCAAATCGGGATGGTACATCGGCGTGGTCGCCCCATTAAGCGAAAGTCCCTTAAAAACCGTTCAAAACGCATTGTTATTAGCGGCTTTGTTATTCCTAGCCGTGGGAGTCTTTGTTGCCATCATTGTTTCCGGAATCGTGATCAAGCCATTTATAACCATCCAACATCAAGCAGCGCAGATTCAGGCGGAACATGAACGCTCTACGCTTTTACTCGATGCGATGCCTCTTTCCTGCCGGCTGTGGAGTAGAGATTATAAGATTTTCGAGTGTAACGATGAAGCCGTCAAACTTTTTGGCATGCAAAACAAGCAGGAATATATGGCGAAACACTTTGAATTATCGCCGGAGTTTCAACCCGACGGACAGCGTTCATACGAAAAGACTCGAAAAACTCTCGATAGAGTTTTTAATGAAGAAAACGAAATTGTCCTTGAATGGATGCACCAACTTCCAGACGGCACGCTGTTGCCTGCGGAGATCACGCTTGTCCGGGTCAACATTAAGGGCGAAGATTTTATCGCCAGTTATACCCGTGATTTGCGTGAACACGAACAAATGATGGCTGCCATTGACCGTCAGAATGATCTGTTGCAGGTGGGGAACCGTACCGCGCAAGTGCTCCTCGGAATGGAAGGTAACGAAAATATCGATGCCCTGCTCCTTGACAGCTTGGAACTTGTGGGGAGTGCAGTGGGCGCAGATCGTGTCCAGATTTGGAAAAACAAAGTGATAGCAGGGAACCTCCACTTCATCCATACTTATTCGTGGTATAGCGATTTGGGGAAGCAAAAAACGCACATACCCTCTGGGTTAAGTTTCCCTTACAGTGATGTACCCCGATGGAACGAGATGTTCCTACGTGGTGAATACATGAATGGACCGCTCTCCGAACTACCGCAAGACGACCAGATATTTTTGAACGCTTACGACATCAAAACGATTGCCAACATACCGTTGTTTGTCCGGGACAAGTTCTGGGGGTTTGTCAGTATTGTCGATTGCGGACGAGCACGTACGTTCTCTCGAGATGAGATCGATATTTTGCGTTCGGCAAGTCTGATGATGGCAAATGTTATCAATCTTCACGAGTCATCCAAGAAATTAGAAGCAGCGCGACAGGACGCAGAAAAAGCCAACGATGCTAAAAGCAGTTTTCTGGCAAAAATGAGTCACGAAATGCGCACGCCCCTTAACGCCATTATCGGTCTAGCCGATTTGGCACTTGAAAACGAAATCTTGGATGATGAGGTTGCGACACATCTTGAGAAGATTCACAGTGCGGGAATGACTCTGCTCAGTACCGTTAACGATATATTGGACATTTCAAAAATTGAATCTGGGAAATTTGAACTTGTACTCACTGTATATGACGTACCCAGTCTGATCAATGATGTCGTTTCCCAAAGTATGATGCACACAGGAGAAAAGCCGATCGAATTCATCCTGACGATTACCGAGAACATACCTTCGCAACTTTATGGCGACGAACTCAGAATCAGACAAATTCTCAATAATATTTTATCCAATGCTCTCAAATACACGAGAAAAGGCACGGTCGAATTAGGCATAGACTGTGCCGTGGAAGGAGAAACAGCGCACGTTAACGTGTATGTCCGAGACACAGGCATTGGCATCCATGCAGAAGACCTGGATGATCTTTTCACCGACTATGTACAGATGGATTCCCAACGCAACCGCAACATTTTGGGAACAGGGCTAGGACTTTCCATAACAAAAGGGATGGTCGATTTGATGGGCGGCACCATTACAGCCGAAAGCGAATACGGAAAAGGCACTACGTTCACTGTGAGAATCCCCCAGAGAATCGTCAACAATGTTGTGATCGGTCAGGAAATGGCGGACAATCTGAAAAACTTCCATTACTTTGAGATTAGACGTCAACTGAATTCCAAACTACCCCGGATCAATTTGCCCTATGCACGTGTGTTGCTCGTAGACGACGTGGCAAGCAACTTGGACGTTGCCAAGGGTTTGATGAAACCCTATAACATGCAAATTGTCTGCGTGACAAGTGGGCAACAGGCAATCGATGCCATACAAAACGAAACCGTCTGCTATAATGCTGTGTTTATGGATCACATGATGCCCGGCATGGATGGTATAGAAACCACCCGCCGCATACGAGAAATTGGCACCGATTACGCAAAAACAATTCCCATCATCGCGCTGACCGCAAATGCCCTCATGGGAAATGAGGAAATGTTTTTAGACAAAGGGTTCCAGGCGTTTATCTCAAAACCCATCGACTTAGTCCGCCTGGATACTGTTATTCGACAGTGGGTACGTAATAGAGACCTTGAACAACAATCGCTTGATCCACAAGTCGCCGTGAACGGAGTCAAAGTCCCAGATACCCGTAGTGGACGTGAAAGACGTGCTGATGCCATAAGGCGAAGCGGATTTGACCGACGCAAACTTGGCAGATTGTACTACGTTCTGAATGTTAAAAAAGGGCTTGAACGTTTTGACGGCGACAAAGAAACCTATTTGGGAGTATTGCGTTCTTTTGCCGTTCATTCCAAGCCATTGCTCGAAAATCTGAAAAAGATAGAAAGGGACTCGTTAGCCGATTATGCGATCTCGGTCCATGGAATCAAGGGATCAAGTCGCGGTATTTTCGCAGAAGAAATCGGAAGACAAGCGGAAGTTCTCGAAAAAGCCGCAAAGGCAAAAGATTTTGATTTTGTGAACGAAAACAACCAGGGTTTTATCCAAACGGTCGAAACGTTAATAAAGGATATTGAAACTCTGCTCGATACAATGCAAGAGGACGATCCCAAACCAAAAATGAATGAGCCAGATAAAGAAACGTTGACAAAACTTCTTGCGTCCTGTAAAAAATACGATATGGACGGGGCGTGTGAGGCGATGTCAGAGATTGAACGCTACGAATATGAATCGGACGAAGAGATTGTGCCCTGGCTCCGTGAACACATCGATGAATCGAACTTTTCAGCGATCATTGAGAAACTTTCTTATCTTGAAGCAGTCCAATAACTCGGTTTTCACTTTTTTTATATTAGGAATTGTAATACACAAAACTAAGGAGACTCACAATGGAAAATACGCGGCACAAAATTGTTCTGGTGGACGATGTCAAAGCAAACCTGACGATGGGCAGGGATCTGCTGAGGACATTTTATGAAATTTTTCCTGTACCATCGGCAGAGCAGTTATTTGAACTCCTAGAAAATGTCGTCCCTGATTTGATCCTGCTGGATATTGAGATGCCGGTCATGGACGGCTATGCAACAATAAGAAAATTGAAAGCCGATCCGCGATTTGCGGACATTCCCGTCATATTCCTTACTGCCAAGGACGATGACGAAAGCGAAATAGAGGGTTTTGATCTAGGCGCAGTGGATTATATATCCAAGCCTTTTTCTGGACCGTTGCTACTCAGACGCATCGCCAATCAACTTTTAATTGTCCAGCAGCGACGTGAACTGCTGAAAAACCAAACGGCATTGAGAGAGAATGCGGCAACCTTAGAAATCAAAGTCAAAGAAAAGACTGCCGAGGTGTTCAACCTTCAAAATGCGATTCTGGCTACCGTTGCCGACCTTGTGGAGTTCCGCGACAAACTTACAGGAGGACACATTACGCGCACACAATTATATTTGCAAGAGATCACTGAAGAGATGATTCGGGAAAATGTCTATCACGATGAAATATCACACTGGGACTTGGACTTTTTCTTGCCAGCGGCGCAACTCCACGATGTAGGTAAAATTGCCATCTCCGACACGATCCTGAACAAACCCGACAAACTCACACCGGAAGAATTCGATATTATGAAAACCCACGTAACAATGGGGGTGGATGCGATTGAGTATATCATGAGGAAAACCAAGGAGCATGATTTTCTCAATCATGCGCTGCTCATAGCGGGCACGCATCACGAAAAATGGAACGGCAAGGGGTATCCCGTAGGCTTAAGGGGTTCCAACATACCGCTTGAGGGACGTTTGATGGCGATTGCAGATGTTTATGATGCACTGATTGTCGAGCGTCCGTACAAAAGAGCATTTACGCACGAGGAATCGTGCAAGATCATTGAGGACGGTGCCGCAAGCCATTTCGACCCCATTCTGGTAGATGTGTTCAAAACGGTCAAAGAAAAGTTTGCACAGATCGCGCGGGACCACAACAAGGACGGATTGGTTGAGAGTTCTGGAAATGATTGAAACAGACTGACGGAAAAATTTACCACTCGGATTCCAAGATACAAAAAGCAATCCTTCTGCCCTTGCTTACACGTCGGGCTCAGTGGGGTATAATTTCTTCCATGACAATAGTACGTACACGTTTTGCTCCCAGTCCAACTGGTTATCTCCACATCGGCGGTGTCCGCACCGCTTTGTTTTGTTACCTCTTCGCAAAAAAACATCGCGGTCAATTCATTCTTCGCATTGACGACACCGATCAACAACGTAACCTTGAAGAGGCACTACAGCCGATCCTCGACGGACTCTATTGGCTCGGAATCAACTGGGATGAAGGACCCGGTGTTGGTGGTCCGCATGCTCCCTATTACCAGTCGCAGCGTTCGGAGAAATATCGGGCAGCCGTCGCGGAATTGTTGCGTCGCGGTTTTGCCTATCGGGACTTTGCCAAACCGGAGGAAATTCAAGCCGAAAGAGACGTTGCCGTTGCCGAAAAAAAAACGTTTACGTACAGCCGCCGTTGGATGGCACAGACCGATTCCGATGTCCAACGATTTGAATCTGAGGGTCGGCAGAGTGTCGTGCGGCTTAAAATGCCCCGTGAGGGTACGCTCATCATCAACGATTTGATTCGCGGACAAGTCGAGTTTGCCTGGGCAGACGAGCAGGATCACGTTATCCAACGTGCTGACGGTTCTTTCATTTATCATCTTGCCAATGTAGTGGACGATGAGGATTTTGCAATTTCTCATGTCATTCGTGCAGAGGAGCATCTTTCCAACACGCCACGGCAGATTTTCATGATTCAATCACTCGGCTATCGCTTGCCGGAGTATGCTCATCTTCCCTTCGTTGCGGAGCCGGGCAGTAAAACGAAGATGAGCAAGCGCAAACTGGATAAATATCTTAAAAACAAGGACTTTGCGAAACTTTTCGCGCATGGAAAGTCCATTATGAGCCGTTTGGGAGTGAAAACAACAGCAGAAGGATTCAATCCTGTGATAGTCGATTTCTACAAACAGGTCGGTTATCTGCCGGAGGCGATTGTCAATTACATCGCACTTCTCGGCTGGGCATTGGATGACAAGACAGAATTTTTTTTGATGAAAGACCTGATCGCACATTTTTCGCTGGAAGGAGTTACGAAGGGAGCGGCATCATTTGATCCGCAGAAACTCTTTGCGTTTCAGGAAAAGCACATGCTCACGAGAACGATTCACGAGAAGGTCAACCTTTGTGACCCATTTCTCGCCAGTTTTTTTGAAAATTACTCGCGTCAAACCTAACACTTGCAAGGTTCCGGCTTTTATCGCCATCCCAATTGTATTGATTCGGCAAAGACCTCCTGAAACTGCGGCAGTGATGCCAACTCGCAGTGACGTGACTGCTGTACCATCCGGCGGACAATCTCGTTGCTGTCTGGATTCAGAAGCATCGTTCGCGCACCGGCAAGCGAAGTGTTCCCGCAAAACACAAACCGCTCCGGCGGAATAGGGGGTAACAAACCGATTTGGCGTGCCGACGCAAGCCGGATCGATTGTCCAAACCCGCCGGAAACGTAAAACGTGTCGATTGCGTCCGGCAGTACATCGTGTTCCCGAAGTAACAACGTAATCCCTGCCCGGATTGCTCCCGCCGCAAGTTGCAGTTCCCGAATGTCCCGCTGCGAGAGCACGATGGACTCGCCAGTGCCCGATTCCGTAGCGGGAACCAATTCAAAACATGATTTTTTTTCGGCTAACCGTCCGGTGGGCAAAACAATTCCTTCTGCTAACAATACAGCAACGGCATCTATCAAACCACTGCCGCAAATACCGATGGGAGGACGATTGCCAATCGTCGAAACCACGATTTCGCCCGATGCGACTTCGACTCGGTCAATCGCTCCCGGCACGGCAAGCGTTCCGTGTTCGATTTTTGCTCCTTCAAAGGCGGGGCCTGCCGCTGTTGCCGCCGTGAAAAGTTCGCCTCGATGTGCCAGTACAATTTCACCGTTTGTGCCGATGTCCAGCAGAAATCGAGGCACCGCACTGGATCGTAACAGTGAAAGCGCGAGCACACCAGCAACGATGTCTCCACCGACAAAACCGCCAAAGATGGGCAATGCCTCAATGGTACCCTCCGCCGACATGGTAATTCCGATTTCGCTCCCCCGACGTGCCGGAAATTTTTCTACTGGTGCGAGAAACGGGCTTACGCCGAGCGAAGAAGGATCAATGCCGAAAAGGAGCGATTGCATCACGGTATTGCCGCCGGCAACAATCGTTGTAATATCGTGGGAGGCAATCCCCATTTTTTCGGTGAGTTCGGCAATCATTTCGTTGATCACGCCGACGAGCAGTTGCTGCATCGCAGTCAGTGCCGACGCTTCTTCCATGACTTTTTGGATTCGGGAAATCACGTCGTCACCAAATTTTCTCTGCGGATTCGCTCGCGCTGCCGTTTGCACCGGCAATTTTCCCGTGAAGTCGTGCAACTCGGCGGCAAGGGTGGTCGTGCCAATATCTGCCGCAATGCCGTAACCTTTTAAGTCGGCAACACCTCTGCTGCCGTCTGCCGTCTGCCGTCTGTTGTCCATCTGCACCACGACGTTTTCCTCACCCACTCGAAGCGAAGCATCGGGAATGAGAACATCAAGATCGCTCGCAACAATAGTTTGGCAGGCGAGGATTTTTTGGCGATTGATGATTACCTGGCATTTCCCACAGGTTCCCGCGCCGCCGCAGTGTGTCCGCAGATTACCCACGGATTCGGCAACGGCTTCGCTGAGACGCGTCCCCGCTGGAACAGTGTGCATGTGCTGTTGCCCCTGTTCTCGGTAAAATGTGATGCGGCATTGACTCATTGTCCTGCTAGAAATTTCAATTCCGTCGAACCTGATTTCCCTCAATTTGTCGGACTAATTTTTTCATTTGCAACACGGCAATCGTAGCCCGAACGATGTGTACCGGCAACTGTACCGTCGCAACGACTTCATCAATCGGCATCGGTTCGTTACCGATGACCCCAACGATTGTGCGTTCCGTTTCGCTTAAATCGGGCGGCAATTCGGCTGGCTTGGGCATCTGCTCCGGCGACCTGTGCGGTGCTGCGGACGCTCTTGCAGGTTGCGGCACCGGGTGCTTGGT
>Ga0082212_10008099_pt1 | contig 13795 bp, 7 predicted proteins | sample TergutNt197P3_FD_71548 | JGI IMG/M metagenome (GOLD analysis project Ga0082212, IMG submission 71548) | Neocapritermes taracua P3 segment gut microbial communities from Petit-Saut dam, French Guiana - Nt197 P3 | ecosystem: Host-associated > Arthropoda: Insects > Digestive system > Gut ... | reverse complement strand
GGCTGGGTCAGCAGCGCCACCGGCAACAAATTCGCCGCCGGCGCCAACTTTCCCCCCGTAGCCGTAAACACAACCATGACAGCCGCCTGGAAAGCGGATAACAGTATCGATTATTCCCTGTACAAAGACCTCACCTGGCGTCACACCGACCTGGGCTACTGGAACTCCAATAACGGCGGCTACGCGGCCAACCCCCAGATCACCACAACAGCCGACAACTCAGTCTACTTCCTGGCGTCCCAACGCTTCAGCAGAGCCGAACTGCCGGTAGGCAGCATCATAGAAGTCGACACCGGCTACGGATACCGGCCCGACGGCTGGGTATCCAGTGGCACAGGGGCCCCCGGCCGTCCCGGTCTGGTGACAACCCAGCGGGTGGTCATCGACGAAGCCTGGTGGGGCAGCTTCGAATACAGGGCCTTCAACGTAGCCAGAAGCACCTTCAATGTGAACCTGACCGGCCAAGAAGAAGAAACAGCATCCCACTTCCGCATCTATGTGCCGGCATACCAAGAACTCACCTGGCGTCACACCGACCTGGGCTACTGGAACTCCAACAACGGTGCCTACGCGGCCAACCCCCAGGTTATTACAACAGCCGACAACTCAACCTACTTCCTGGCATCCCAACGCTTCACCAGAGCCGAACTGCCGGTAGGCAGCATCATCGAAGTCGACGCCGGCTACGCCTACCGGCCCGACGGCTGGGTAGCGGCTGGCACAGGTGCCCCGGGACGCCCCGGTCTGGTGACAACCCAGCGGGTGGTCATCGACGAAGCCTGGTGGGGCAGCTTCGAATACCGGGCCTTCAACGTGGCCCGAAGCACCCTCAATGTGAACCTGACCGGCAAGGAAGCAGAAACGGCCTCTCACTTCCGCATCTACGTGCCAAACCAAACAGGCGGACCCAACACGGACCACAGAGAAATCACCTGGCGCCACACCGACCTGGGCTACTGGAACTCCAACAACGGCGGCTACGCGGCCAATCCCCAGATAACCACAACAGCCGACAACTCAGTCTACTTCCTGGCGTCCCAACGCTTCACCAGAGCCGAACTGCCGGTAGGCAGCATCATCGAAGTCGACGCCGGCTACGCCTACCGGCCCGACGGCTGGGTAGCGGCCGGCACAGGGGCCCCCGGCCGTCCCGGTCTGGTGACAACCCAACGGGTGGTCATCGACGAAGCTTGGTGGGGCAGCTTCGAATACCGGGCCTTCAACGTGGCCCGAAGTACCCTTAATGTGAATCTGACCGGTAAAGAAGAAGAAACAGCATCCCACTTCCGCATTTATGTTCCCTACAAACCCCTGGACTGGCGTCACACGGATCTAGGTTACTGGAATTCCAATAACGGTGCTTACGCGGCCAACCCCCAGATCACCACAACAGCCGACAACTCAGTCTACTTCCTGGCGTCCCAACGCTTCACCAGAGCCGAACTGCCGGTAGGCAGCATCATCGAAGTCGACGCCGGCTACGCCTACCGGCCCGAAGGCTGGGTAGCCAGCGGCACAGGGGCTCCCGGTCGACCCGGCCTGGTGACAACCCAACGGGTGGTTATCGACGAAGCCTGGTGGGGCAGCTTCGAATACCGGGCCTTCAACGTGGCCCGAAGCACCCTCAATGTGAACCTGACCGGCAAGGAAGCAGAAACCGCCGCCCATTTCCGGATCTATGTGCCATACAGTCCCGAACCAACAGAGGGGCAGAGCATCAAGATCTTGTCTATCGGCAACAGCTTTTCCAACGACGGTATGGATTATAATGTAAACGGCAGCAGCCTATTGTTCAGAGTGCTTAGAGAAACAGGCTATACAGACATCACACTGGGGATTCTGGATATCGGCGGCTGCAGCCTGCAAATGCACTGGGCTAATGCCTCCAATAACAGCAACAGCTATGGATACCATAAGTTGAAGTCTCAAACTGCCTCCGGCATCTGGACCAACACAGCAGGCGTCACTATGCTGCAGGGTATTGAAGACGAGGATTGGGATATTATTGTCCTGCAGCAGGTCAGCGGCGACTCTCATGTGGCGAATTCATATGGGCCGCTGAAGGATCTAGCCGGCTATATCAACAGCAAGAAAACCAAACCCAATGCCCGCTTAGGCTGGCAAATGACATGGGCATACGGACTAACCGATGAGGTACCCGGCGGTGGCGGCAGCCTGAAAGCAACTTCGCTTGAGCAGCTCACCATGTACAACGGTATTATAGCCGCGGTAGAAAGTGAAGTTGTCTCTAACCCGGCAGTTGATTTTATTATCCCATCCGGTATTGCCATCCAAGAAATGCGCGGGTATGTTCCAGGGAACAAACTGATTCGGGACAACGGTTCCCATCTTTCCGTAGGACTCGGGCGGTATACCGCAGGGATGACATGGATAACAGCTGTTACCGATGCCTCTGTTGATACGATTGCTTACAAGCCCTTGGGTGTCAGCGAAGCAGAGCAAAATTATGTAAAACAGGCTGTCAATAAGGCGATTTCCTTTCCCGGTTTTCAAAGGTGACGTGCACCATAAATAACATGAAATTGTAACCACCTTGATTTCAGACAGATCCCCAGGGTAGCAACGCGAAGCAGAAGCATACAAAAAAGGGGAAGGAGCAATTCCTGCTCCTATCCCTAACCCCTAATCCCTAACCCCTAACCCCTGCCGCCAGCATGGGGCGTAAGCGCCCCACACTGGCGGCTAAGCCGGCGGCATAACGGTCGCTTCACCTTCCAGCACGACCTTGCCGTTCTGGTTGGTGCAGACTGTTTTCAGAACCACGCGGTTTTTCTCCTCGTTCTTCTCAAGAACTTCCGCCGTGGCGGTGATAGTATCGCCGAACTGGACGGGAGCGCGGAATTTCAGGGTTTGAGCGATGTAGATTGTGCCGGGGCCCGGCATATACATACCCAGAACCGCGGAAATGAATCCCGCCGACAGCATTCCGTGAGCGATGCGTCCTTTAAACATGGTGTCTTTGGCATACTCCTGGTTAACATGGGCGGGGTTGATATCGCCGGTGACGCCTGCGAATAAGTAGACGTCCGTCTCTGAGACGGTTTTGGTAAAGCTGGCTGTTTGGCCGATTTCCAGCTGTTGGACAGTGTAACCCTTCATGTTTCCTCCACCTTTCTTCTTGAGGACTTGTCTTATCCTGATCCTTGACTAAGAACGGCATGCTTGCATGGCAATAATCAAGAATTAGAAATAATTGTGCTTGTCTCAATTATATAGGCTCAGGAGAGAATTGACAATTTCTGTTTCTTCTTTTCTTTTGGCACTAGTACTCCGCCAAGTCCAAATCACTTAAATTGATTGCAAGTATTTCGACACGCTGCAAGGAAGAACCGACGACGAATACCGGGTGTCTTCTAGGAGGATCTTATGAAGCAGCGTGTACAGCTGATATCTTTCAGCAGTAAGACGCCGCAAGACATTAAGTGATTTTGGCTTGGCGGAGTACTGGTTGCGTAACTGAGTGCAGAGAGATTATAATCTCATTAAGGCATTATCTATGAAAAAATATGAGTATGCTTCATGCAGGGGGGGAAAGGTGTGTCGCGGGAAGTCGTGTCAATTCGAACGCCGTCGGTGCTGGAATTTGCCGGTTCTCAAGGAGAGGTCTTCTACGGTGCTGATCAGGAGTGGTTCAACAGGGTTTGGCAGCGGATAGCCGGTTGCGGGCCGACCGCCGCCGCGAGCTTGCTGTGGTATCTGGCATGCACGCGGCCGGAATGCGCCGGTTTGGCGCCGGAGGCGCCGGCAGTTTCGCGGGACGCCTCGAAAGAGGCGTCAAAAAAAGCCATGCTAGCTCACATGGAGACGGTATGGCAATATGTAAAGCCAGGGATATATGGGGTGAATCGCACGAATATCTTTCGGGACGGCGTGCTGCGTTTTGGCGCGGACCGGGGGATCCCTCTGGCGGTAGAGGTGCTGGATGTGCCGCCAGGAATAGAAAACAGGCCCGACAGAGGCAAAACGGCAGCATTCCTGACAGAAGCGCTAACAAAAGACTTGCCGCCGGCATTTTTGAATTTAGCCAAGGGCAAAGAAAACCGCTTAGAAAATTGGCACTGGGTGACGATGACAGCGTTCTGTTCGGAGACGATGACCGGATGGTGTTATGACCAAGGAGCGCACAGGGAGTTCGATATGGCCTTGTGGCTGGAGACATCTTCCCAAGGTGGAGGATTTGTGACAGTCAGAAACCGTTAAGCCTGGCCTGGATCATTCTGCCTGAAGGATATCAGCCTTTGCCATTGGTCCACAGGCTGAAGGATATCAGCCCCGCCATTGGTCCACAGGCTGAAGGATATCAGCCTTGCCATTGGTCCATTGTCCATTGTCCATTGTCCATTGTCCATTGTCCATTGTCCATTGTCCATTGTCCATTGTCTCGTCAGCCATCAATGGCCAATTCTGTTTTCCCTGTCAACTCAAATGAGTAGTGAGCCGGTGCCGGCGTGGGATAAGACCCTCCGGGAGGCGGTTGGCTTGCTCCTGCCGAAACACCCAGATAGTGTGTCATTGTGACCGGTTGAGCGGGATATTGCGGATTGGCCATGGTGTTGATGATTTTGTGCTGGTAGGTCTTTCCCGGGTTTGAGTTCGGGTTGTTGGCGGTTACCAGGCTGTTGTACGCCCAGAGGGCAAAGTACCAGTTTTCAAGGATTGTTCTGTCGCCGTTACCGATTTTTGGAACCGCGTTCCATTTGGCGGCGAGGATATCGGCGCCATATTCTATGTTGAATTTGATATCATATTTCAATTTATAAAGGGTATCTTCGTCCAACCCCCTGGTGGAGACTTGCATGATGCCGGCGTAAATGCCGCCGCCCAGCCGGGGGTTCCCCTCGGCGTCAAACTGCCGCCACGTGGATTCGACCCAGCCGATAGCTTTCAGGATTTCCGGGGGGATGTTTTTGGCTTTGCCGACTTCTTCAAAAATCCTCGCCATTTCTTCATGGCTCAGGTTTTTGCCGGTGGTCGGTTTGGTTCCGGCCAGGACGATTTCTTTGACAGGTTCTTTGGTGATGGTTTCGGCCAGGAGGGATTTCTCAACAATAGCGCTGTTGTTAAGGACATACGTGTAGGTGACGTTTTTGGAGCCTGTTTCGCCTTCTTGTTGAATTTGGATGGTGTTCAATTCAGCGTTATCATCCATGATCGTTTCGGTTTCAAACATAATATCTTCGGTGATTTCGCTGTAGCCTTCTACGATGACGATGATACCGCTGTCGATTAAGGCTTCCAGGGCTTCTTGCTTGTCCATGACTTTGGAGGTTGGTTTTTTGGTTTTGATGACTTCGACGTCTTCTTTATATTTGACAGAGGTGACGGTCATGTCGGTGGCACCGGCCAAGGTGATATAGTGTGCGGCTAGATCGACCAACACAGCTTGGGCTTCTTTCTTGTCGGCTAATACCATGTCGGTTTGGCCGTTGATGCTGATGCCGTACCGGGTTTGGCCGGAAACGAGGAATACGGCAGCCAAAACCAGCGTTACGGCGACAATGGAGATGGCGCTGACGATTAAGGGGATCTTGATTTTTTCGTACAGCCGGGGGTCGAACCGCCAGATGTTTGACAACCGAAAGGTTTCCTTGAACTTGGTCTTGTTTGGGGATGTGTTTGCCGATGGGGCGTCGGATAAAGACATGCCGTCTGTTTGCGGATGAGGTTGGGGATCGTTTTGGGCGACGCTGTCTGGCGTGTGAGGATTGGCGGCGCGGTCGAATCTATGGGGAACGATGTGATTTGCCGAAATACTGGCATTCCAATCAGTGTTTTTGACTTGGCGGAGCACTGGATCCTCGTGCGAGGGCGGCGGAGCGAGTATGGCCAAGGCTTGGCGCATTTCTGTGGGGCCGGTGAAGCGGTCCGCGGGGTCGTGGGCACAGGCTTTCAGGACAAGAGCGTTCAACGCGGGGGAGGCACCGAGGAGAAGAGGCAGGGGTTCGCCGTGAACACGCCGTTTGAGGGCGTTTGAATGATCATCCGGTGTTATCGGCTGGGGAGCAGCCGGCAGAAACGGGCCGCGGTGCTGGTTGAGGAGACTGTACATCAGGAGGCCCAGGGAGTAGGTGTCCACATTGGGGCCGTAGGGGTCACCTCTAAAAAACTCCGGCGCCATGGTGGGGGAGGCTGCGCGCCGGATTTGTCGGCCTATGGCGAAATTCCCCAGCTTGTAGCCGTCACGGGTAACGAAAATATTTCCGGGTTCGATGTCATTATGGATGATGTTGTGACGGTGGAAGACTTCCAAAGCCTGGCAGACATGCGTGCCGAGTTGAACTATGTCAAGAGGGGAGAGCGGTGTTGTTCTGATATGAGTGGTAAGGGGAAGGAGGAGTTCCATGCGGATCAGGATTTGGAAGGCGGGAGCGGGAGCGGGAGGTGGGAGGTTAGAGGTGGGATGTGGGGGGCGTCTCTCACTTCCTGTATCTATGATCATGTGGTCCATGATGCCCACAATATGGTTTTCGCCGGAGTTCGCAGGTTGGCTGATTTGTTGCATCAGAGCTATTTCCGTGGAGATGTTGGCGGCGATAGTTCGATAGAATTCGTGAATGGTTTTTTGGTCAAATCCTTTGTTTTGCAGGAGCTGTATTTCTGATTCGTCCTGAGGCAAGGCGATGATTTTGACTGCAGAATAATAGGATTGGCCATGCTCTTGTCGGCAAATCCGGTAGATTTTGCCGAAAAAACTTTCGCCTATCAGTGATTCAATATGCCACACGCCCCAAAGGGGTTGATGCTTATTATCGAACACTTCTATCCCTGCTTTCCAATCCCGATCTCTGTGTCAAACAAAAACATGGATCAAAGACATGTGTGTTTTTTATCTTGCGGAGATTATATCATAATATCCTATATTTGTATAGTATCATAATTTATGTCGAAAGAATGGAAATGTTGGTCGTTACAGGTCAGACCCCAGCCGGAGGGGGCGGTGGACAATGGACAATGGACAATGGACAATGAGGAACACAAGATGGTAGGATGGACAACGGATAATGGTGAAGGCTATCCTCTCATAAATAAGGGACTTCATGATATGAAGCCATTGTGTCATCGGTTAAATTCTCACATTGTCCATTCTCACATTGTCCATTGTCCATTGTCCATTGTCCATTGTCCACCGCCCCCTCCGGCTGGGGTCTGACCTGTAATCGTAGGTCTTCGGTAAGAATACAGAATTCCCCAAAAGTTTGCAGAATCTCCAAGGAAACGAAAAATAGAAAAAAAATTGTCATTTGAAACGAAGTGTAGTACAATCTACATACTGTTCTTGAAAGGGAGAATCATTCATGCCACATGTGAGGCGAACATTAATTTTTATGTTTATGGATGCGGTCTTGATCAATATCGCGGTCTTCGGCAGCTATTATTTGCGTTTTTACGAGGACACAGACATGTTTGCAGATTATCGCCTTACATATATATATTCGGCGATTGTGGCCACAATCGCCTTGCTTGTGGTTTTCTATTTTATGGGGCTTTACCGCAGTATTTGGCGGTACGCCAGTGTGCGGGAGCTTGTCAGCGTTACGATGGGCAGCTTTGTTGGGGTTGCTGTTATGGTTATTGTCGTTTACGGGATTTCGCAAATTGAGCCGGCCGCGCCTGACGTGGAAGCGATTCAGCGGATGCCTCATAGTGTTAGTGTTCTATGTTGGTTTTCGGTTACGGCTTTGATCGGATTGTCCCGCTTCGTTCCTCGGGTGCAGCAGCTGGGCATTTTTATACGGGAGGGCGGCGGTGCGGTTTCCGCCCAGTGTTCCGATATTAAACGTGTGCTGATTGTCGGCGCCGGCGACGCGGGGGCGCTGGCGCTGAGGGAATTGCGCAATTATCCTGAGCAGGCGCGGGTCGCCGTGGGGTTTGTTGATGATAACGCGGACAAGCAGCGTTTGCGGCTGCAGGGGATTCCGGTTCTGGGTAAGCGTCATGATATTCCCAGGCTGGTGGAGAAGCATGAGATTCAGGAGATCATTGTCGCGTTGCCTTCGGTGACAGGGGAGCCGTTGCGCGAGATTATTACGATTTGTCAGGATACGTCGGTAGCTCTAAAAATCCTGCCCCGGGTCTACGATATTTTCAGCGGTGACGTCACGGTTAACAAAATGCGTCAGATTGAGGTTGAGGATTTGCTGCAGCGGGATGCTGTGTCGTTGGATTTGGGTGAGGTGGCGGGCTATCTCAAAGATCAGGTTGTGTTGGTCACCGGGGCGGGCGGGTCTATTGGTTCTGAACTATGCCGGCAGCTGATTGGGTTTGCCCCGGCCAAACTTATTCTGACGGGTCATGGTGAGAACACTATTTTTGATATTGAACAGGAGCTGGCGGCGTATATCCGTAAGAACCCACAGAAGACGTGGCCTGTTCTGGAAACAGAGATTATGGATATTCGGGATAAGAGCAAAGTGAACCGGGTTTTGCAGCGGTACCGGCCCGGCGTGGTGTTTCATGCCGCGGCCCATAAGCATGTGCCCCTTATGGAAAAAAACCCTGAGCAGGCTTTGCTGAACAATGTCCTGGGGACCAATATCCTGGCTCAGGCGGCCGATGCTGCGGGCGTTAAAAGGTTTGTGCTGATTTCCAGTGATAAGGCGGTTAATCCGACAAGCGTTATGGGGGCGACGAAACGGGTGGCGGAGATGTTGATTCAGGATCTGAGCGCGCGCTCGGAGACTGTTTTTACCGCTGTGCGGTTCGGCAATGTTCTGGGGAGCCGGGGCAGTGTGGTGCCGACGTTCCGGCGCCAGATCGCGGCAGGTGGGCCGGTGACGGTGACGGATCCGGAAATGACGCGCTATTTCATGACCATTCCCGAGGCCAGCCAACTGGTTATTCAGGCCGGCGCCATGGCTCAAGGGGGCGAGATTTTCATACTGGACATGGGCAGCCCTGTTAAAATCGTTGATTTGGCGAAAGATTTGATCCGGTTATCCGGGCTAAAAGAGGGTCGCGATATTGAGATTGTGTTCACGGGAATGCGGCCCGGCGAGAAACTTTATGAAGAATTGCTGACATCAGAAGAAGGAACGCGGTCCACGCGGCACAAGAGGATTTTTGTCGCTAAGGCAAACGATATTAACAGCGAAGGGCTGCGGGAGCTGGTGCAGCTGATTGGCGACCGGGGCAGTGCCTTTGAGACGGAACAAGTTGTGAACGAATTGCGGAAGCTGTTGCCGCTGTTTAGGAAAGGTTGATACAATTGTCCATTGTCCATTGTCCATTGTCCATTGAATGAAGGGGGGGTTTTTTTTATGGTACAGGCACCGCTGCGTTTTGCTTTGATCGGCTGTGGGCGGATTGCTCCGAAGCATGCTGAGTCTTTTGTGGCTTTGTCTGAGGAGTCTGATTTGGGGGTGAGAGCCCGGTTGGTGGCTGTTTGCGATCCGGTGGAGGAGCTTCGTGAGAACTTTGCCCGGAAATATCGGGTTGGTTCGGATCCGATTGAGGCTTTTGCTGACTTTCGTGAGGTGCTTGGTTGTGCCGATGTGGACGCTGTCAGTATTGCTACGCCCAGCGGGTTGCACGCGGAGATCGGAATTGCCGCCGCGCGGGCGGGGAAGCATGTTTTGGTGGAGAAGCCTATGGCGATGACTTTGGCCCAGGCGGATGCCTTAATTGGAGCTTGCCGGGAGGCTGGCGTCAAGCTTGGCGTTATCCATCAGAATCGTTTTAACGCTTCTGTTAAGGTTTTGCGTCAGGCTCTGGAGGCCGGCCGTTTTGGCAAGCTGACCCATGGTCAGGCTTCGGTTCGCTGGAATCGGAACGACGCGTATTATTTGCAGGCGCCTTGGCGCGGGACGCGCGATCAGGACGGTGGCGTGTTGATGAATCAGTCTATTCATAATATTGATCTTTTACAATGGATGCTGGGACCGGTTGAGACTGTGTTCGGGCTTACACAGCGGGCGATGCGGCCTATTGAGATGGAGGATGTGGGCGCGGCTGTGCTTAAGTTCCGCAACGGCGCAATTGGGGTTATTGAAGCGGCCAGCACGATTTTCCCCAGGAATATTGAAGAGACGTTGAATATTTTTGGGACGGAAGGGTCCGTTATTGTTGGCGGTATTGCCGTTAATAAGATTGAGGTTTGGGAGTTTCCTGACAGTGAGGAGGAGAAGAAAAGGATTTTTGCCGCCCAGGAGGCTGATCCTCCTTCTGTTTATGGGTATGGGCATCGTGAATTGATCGCGGATTTTGTCCGGTGTGTTTGGGAAAATCAAACGCCTGCCGTCTGCGGAGAGGAAGGACGGAAGGCGTTAGAAATTATTTTGGCTGTTTATCGCTGTCAGGAGACGGGGGAGCCGGTTCACCTCTTGTAAGCCTAAAAATAGATTTGACAGTTTGGCAGTGCGTTTTGGAGAGCGTTCTTTTTTGATGAACTCAAAGAAGTTTGATTATCTTCAAGTGACAGCGTTGTTAACTTGGTTAGCGAGTGCAAAGGTGTAAGGTCGCTGACCCGGATTCCGCTGAGATACAATTCCCTTAAATTCGTTAACGAGCGCAAAGGTGTGAGATCGCTCAGCGTACTGTTGTCTTCCAAACACAGCGTTTGCAAATTTGTCAATGAACGAAGAGGAGAGATGTCGGTGATGCTGTTGTTTGCCAGGCACAAAGATGTGGTGTTTTGGGGAATGGTTCCGTTTCTGACCATCTCAGCCAGTTGCGCGTTGGTGATTCCCTGGTCAGAGTAAGTTCTTTCAACGGAGGCTGTATTCGTTGTGCCGGTGGTTGTGCCGGTGGTCGTGCCGGTGGTTGTGCCGGTGGTGGTGGTGCCGGTGCCGGTGCCGGTGCCGGTGCTGGGAGCGGTTGTATCGGTGCCGGTCAAATGGCTTGCACCTGTTGGCGGCTTGGTTTCGAGGGCCATTTCATCTTCTGTTACGATCGGATCGGTGGTTGTCTCATCTGTGGCGTTGTCTTGATCCGCAGCGTTGTTTTGATCTGTAGTGTTGTTTTGATCCGTTGTGTTCTCATCAGCCGGTTTGGCGGGTGCGGAAGATTCCGTTGCCGCTATAGCTGACGTTAATGAGTTGTCTGCAGAATGAGTTTTGTCCAGCGCAATAACATAGCCGCCAACGATGACCCCGGCGGCAAGAAGTCCCGCCGCAAAGATTGCGGGTTTTTTGAAGAGGCTTTTTCGTTGATTAGGGGAGACGGCGTCTGGTCTTTTTGAGGGAACTGTATGCTTCGGGAACGCACCGGAGTCGGGCGCGAACACGATATTTTCGTGTATGCTTTCCAGCTCTTTGCGCATTTCGGTAGGGCTGGCAAATCGGTCTTGGGGGCTATAGGCACAGGCTTTGAGAACAAGCGCGTTCAGAGCAGGGCTGATTTTGTTAAGGGCGGGCAGAGGCTCACCGTTCAGACGTCTTTGCAAGGAGCCGGCGCGTTGTTCGGATGTTGTGGTCAGAGCGGTTTCAGGGAGAAAGGGATCCCGGTTATGGTTGAGGAGTTTGTACATGACCATGCCTAACGCATAGGTGTCTACGGTGTGGTCCCATGGATTGCCCTTGAGCACTTCCGGCGCCATGTAGGCGGAGGGGTCTTTTTTGGCGTAACCGGACATGACCCGTTCGATTTGCCGGGCTATGGCGAAGTCTGCCAGCTTGTAGTCGCCTTCCGGGGTGACGAAGATGTTTTCTGGTTTGATGTCCATGTGAACATCGTTTTTTTGATTGTTCAATTCCAAGGCGTGGCAAATGTGAATGCCAAGTTTGAGAATCTCCAGGTTGGAGAGAGGTTTGTTCTTGATGTGGTCGTTAAGGTTTGTCATCAGTTCCATGCGGAAGAGGATATCCCAACCCAATTGGGAAGCGGGAGGCGTGAAGTTGGAGGTGGGATGATACAGGGAGGGGTCGGATTGATCGATAACGGTGATGTCGTCATATGTGACGATGTTGCTGTTGCCGCGGAATTCGTTCAGATGGCCGGCTTCTATGGTGATGTTTGTAACAAGGTTCCGGAAAATGTCATGAATGGCGTTGTCGTCGTAGCCTCCCTGGCGCAGATGCTGAATCACTGATTTGTCATGGGGTATGGAAACGATTTTTGCCGTGGCATAGACGGTGGCGCCGGATTCTTTCCGGGAGATTTTGTAGACGTCGCCGTAAGCGCCTTCACCTATCAATGTTTCGACGCGCCACGCCCCCCATAAGGGTTCATATCGTTTAATATTCTTTAAGAGGTCGGACATATTGATCACCTTTCTGGTTGAATTTGGAAAAGGGCGTCTGTTGTTTTTGATGTTTCCCAAGGTTTCCCAAGGATTGTAATCAATCGGATCGGTGTAGAGAACACATAAGAAAATCTTAAGTCATCGAAACTTAATAATTAGCCTATTCGAGTTTTAGATTGCAAATTCCTTCAAGGAAACCTGATTGGGATCAGATTTTCGAGATTTTGAGAGATTTTCGACCTTGGTTTTCGACATATGATCCGGTCAGGCCAGATATGGGACCGGTGGCGCTGAACGCGGAACGATGCGGCTATTCCTTCTTTATGAATTTTGCGCATTTTGTCTTGATAATGATATAATTTTCGCTGTGGAAGGTATCGTGTTTTGGCATGGGGAAGGAAGGGTTTTCATGGCACAACGCAGAGTTTCCAGGGCTGTTGTTCTGGGCGGGTTGACGGTTGGCGCCGGTGCGCCGGTCGTCATTCAATCAATGACAAATACGGATACGCGGGATCAGCAGGAGACCTTGAAGCAAATTAAGGCGCTGGCGGACGCGGGTTGTGAGTTGGTTCGCGTGGCTGTGCCAAATGCTGAGGCGGCTGAAGCTCTGGGAGGGATTTGCTCTTTGAGCCCGCTGCCGGTTGTGGCGGATATCCATTTCGACCATCGTCTGGCGCTGGCCGCTGTTGGCAACGGTGTTAACGGGCTGCGTCTCAATCCGGGCAATATCGGCGCCAAGTGGAAAATCCAGGAGGTTGTCCGCGCGGCGGCGGAGAGACGGATTCCGATCCGGGTCGGCGTCAATGGGGGGTCTTTGGAAAAGGATATTCTGGCAAAAAAGGGGCCTACAGCGGAGGCTTTGGTGGAGAGCGCCATGAGTCATGTTCATCTTTTAGAGGAAGAAGGGTTTCAGGATATCAAAATTTCTTTGAAATCCTCTCATGTTCCTGTTATGTTGGAGGCGTACCGCCAAATTGCGGGATTAACAGATTATCCGCTGCACTTGGGTGTTACGGAGGCGGGAACACTGCGTTCCTGCCTGGTGAAGTCGTCGATTGGCATTGGCGCCCTGTTGTCGGAAGGCATCGGGGATACCATCAGGGTATCGCTGACAGGGGATCCGGCTGAAGAGATTCCCATAGCCCAGAGCATTTTGCAGACTCTTGGTTTGGGCGTGTTCCGGCCTGAACTTATTGCGTGTCCCACTTGCGGCAGAACGGGGTTCTCGCTGATCGAGCTGGCGGAAAAGATTGAGGAGTATTTGCGGTTGCTGCCGCCTCTGAAACACAAGCTGACCGTGGCGGTGATGGGCTGCGTGGTTAACGGTCCCGGGGAGGCCCGGGAGGCGGATGTGGGTGTCGCCGGCAGCGGGGATGTGGGAATTCTGTTTAAGAAAGGCCAGGTTGTGGCCAAGGTGCCGGTGGAGAGGCTGTATGACGTGTTGGTGGAGGAGATCCAATTGGCAGCGGGGAGCTAGTGTCTAACCGCATAAATTCAAATATGTATTGCCATTGATAGCAGCAAGGAGTATAATCGTCCTAACAGGAAAAGGCGCATAGCCAGAAGCGAGGACGAAATGCCGAGGAAAGCGAAGAC
>Ga0082212_10008098_pt1 | contig 13796 bp, 9 predicted proteins | sample TergutNt197P3_FD_71548 | JGI IMG/M metagenome (GOLD analysis project Ga0082212, IMG submission 71548) | Neocapritermes taracua P3 segment gut microbial communities from Petit-Saut dam, French Guiana - Nt197 P3 | ecosystem: Host-associated > Arthropoda: Insects > Digestive system > Gut ... | reverse complement strand
CAACCGCCTTTTTGGCTGCTTCTTTAATATGGTCGGGCGTAAAGAAGTCGGGTTCACCGACGCTCAAGTTAATAACATCAATTCCCTGCGCTTTCAATTCGGCGCTTTTTTGCGACATTGCCAGCGTCTCTGACGGCGACAGGCTGTTCAAACGTGCTGATAATAGGTTCATCTTAAAAAAATTATAAGTTAAAAAGTTATTTTATAATAAATCTCCGGATTGCTTCCTGAATCAAGTTCAGGACTCCTCGCAATGACGAAGCAGCGTGCAAATTTACTCAATATTATGTAATTCATGCCCCATTTTTTCTTTTTTTGTTCGTAAATAAAATTCATTGTACTGATTGGTAGCCACTTCAAGCGGAATGTTCTCAATTACTTTGATGCCGTAGGCTTCCAGTCCCACCCGTTTAACGGGATTATTGGTTATCAGTCTCATCCGATGAACGCCAAGTTTATTAAGGATTTGCGCTCCCACGCCATAATCCCGTTCATCGGCTTTGTGGCACAGGAAAAGATTAGCGTCGACCGTATCCATCCCTTCTTCCTGAAGTTTATAGGCTTTCATCTTATCCATCAGACCGATGCCCCGTCCTTCCTGTTTCAGATAAAGCACAACGCCTGTTCCTTCCTTTTCAATCATTTGCATGGCCTTGTGCAGCTGTTCGCCGCAATCGCACCGCAAAGAGCCGAAAGTATCGCCGGTCACGCAGGAAGAATGAACGCGCACCAAAACCGGTTCTTCCGGATTAATGTCGCCCTTTATCAATGCTACATGTTCAAGTCCGTTACTCTTCTGTTTGAACGGAATCAACCGGAAGTATCCGTATTGGGTAGGCATTTTCACTTCAACGCCTTTTTCCACAAGCGATTCCGTTTTCAGGCGATAAGCAATCAGGTCGTGAATGGAAATGATTTTAATACCAAATTTTCCTGACATCTCCATCAACTGTGGAAGCCGCGCCATCGTTCCGTCCTCATTCAATATTTCTATGAGGGCGCCGGCGGGAAACAGGCCGGCAAGCCTTGCCAGGTCGACGGTTGCCTCGGTATGGCCTGCACGGCGAAGCACACCGCGCGAAAGCGCCCGAAGCGGGTTGATGTGTCCCGGACGACCCAGGTCGGATGGCTTCGTAGCCGGATCGGCAAGCGCCAATATAGTCTGTGTACGATCGTGAATGGACACGCCGGTCGTACAGCCGCCGCCAAGCTTGTCGACCATCACCGTAAAGGGCGTCTCGTGCATCGAGGTATTATGAATCACCTGCATGGTCAAATCAAGTTCGTCACAACGTTCTTCGGCCAACGGAACACACAATACGCCGCGCCCGTACGTCAACATGAAGTTTACCTTATCGCAGGTGACTCTCTCGGCAGCAATGATAAAGTCGCCTTCATTTTCACGGTCCTCATCGTCCACCACTATCAGAAATTTCCCGTCCCTAAAATCCGCGATTGCCTCTTCAATTGTACTCAATTTATCATTCATATTTTATTTCGTTTATTAATTCATCACAAACCTTTGCCGTTGTGCTTATTTCCTGATGCAGCAGCTTATGCCGGTAGGCTGCAATCAAATAGATTATTCCACCGACGGGAAAGACAACAGCAAGCGCAATTCCCAGCCTGTTGCGAATCCGGAAACCCGTCAGCTGATAATTCTTTATAATCGGAAAATCCATTGTTTTGTTCAAAATGATGATTTTGTCCGAATTGCTTAAAACCGCAATAACTTCCTCCAGCTGACTGGAAATCCGTTCGGATGCGGGATCAGTTCCGCATGATTTCCAGAACCTTACATAAGAAAGCCCGCGCTTATTGTTTTTCACATACGCATGGCAGGATGCCTTAATTTCTTCCAGCATCATTTTTACTTCCTGATAATCGGGAGGTTCCATTATCAACTCTTTCATTTCCATCTTGCGGTATTCGCGTTTTCCGATCAAACGCTTCAGTGTATCCAAATAGGTTTCGGCGTTTAAAAGTACGGAATCGTTGACTGCCTTATAAGTCAGGAAAATACCCAAGGGTAGCAGTACGGCCGAACTGAGCCATGTGCCTTGCCATGGTAGCCATATCGCATCACGCGCAAACTTGCTTCCGGTCGTATCAATAATATAGTAGACGATGAACAGAAAAACCGATAAAACCGCCGGCGCGCCCAAACCTCCCTTACGGATAATGGCGCCAAGCGGCGCGCCGATAAAGAAAAATACCAAACAGGCAAACGAGAGGGTAAACTTGCGGTGCATCTCAATATGATGCCATCGAATTTCCTTGTCTTCATACTTGAACTGATCGGATTTAAAGCCATAATTCATTTGCAGATTTTCGATGTTCCTTTTCGCATATTCCAGCAGGGATGATTTGACATGATCCTCCAGTGTATCGAAAAGACTGTCAATCCGGATGATTTTTACAGGTTCCTGCTTTTCCACATCCTTTATATTCACATGTTGAACGCCATCATTCCGGGCCAGCGTTTTCTTGTATGATATGGCATACAAGGCTTTCGATTCGTTTTCCCTGATACTGTCGAGCCTGACTGTCAATGAATCAATCGAATGTTGAAGGCTTGCCAGATTTTTCCCGATATACCGGTCCTTATACATATCCTCGCTCCGCATATTGAAATTACTGTCAAATTCAATCAGATTTTCCAATTCGTCGAATGTGTCGCGGCGGTAGGGTACGGCATCTTTCGGTTCGCGTGCGCGATCATTATTACCTTTCACATTCTCGAACGATTCGCAGTTGTATAAAGTCAGGATCAAAAACATTTTATCGGTAGACGTTTTTAACCGGCCCGAATCGGCAATAATCACGCGGGCATTGTTGAAACCTTCCGAATAATCATAAATCATGACATCCTTCAGCAACTTATTCTTTTTATCATTTTTCTTGACATACAGGTTCATCCCGTATATTGCATCACAAAAAATCCTTTCCGGTATTGCCAGTTCCGGCGATTTTTGTTTAACGGAAGAAAGCAACGTGTAGAATTTCACCTGTGAAACGGGTATTACGTTATCCTGAAAATAGAAAGTGGAAACGGCAACAAGTACAAGAAAAACGATGAGGGGCCGCATGATGCGCACCAGCGAAATACCTGACGCTTTCATGGCCAGCAGTTCCATTTGCTCGCCCAGGTTTCCGAAAGTCATCAGTGAAGCAAAAAGAATCGAAAGTGGCAGCGTTTGCGGGACAAATTTCATGGCCGCATAATAAAACAACTGAAAAAGTATATGAATTTCTATTCCTTTTCCCACCATTTCGTCGACATACATCCACAGAAACTGCATCAGGAAAATAAACAGGCAAATCCCGAATGTCATGATAAACAGCGGCAGAAAGGATTTCAATAAAAACAAGTCTAATCGCTTTATCGTGCGCATATCATTTTTTACACTCCTAACGTTCGTTTCAACGCATCCACCTGCGAGTCCCACAGACTGATAGCATCCGTCTTTTCCGACGGTTCCGCAAAATCGGTAATCTCCAGCGCTACTCCGCCGGTCAACTCGATGGTATGAATACGAAATTCAAAATAAACATTTTCCAACTCATTCTCCCATTTGTAGCGCACCCATAATTCCGGTTTCATGCTGAGAACCTGCGCCGTCTCCCGTGTCCTGTCCCATGAAAAAATATACGTGTCGCCGTTAATGTTCACATTATCAGCAAACCAAGATGACAGCCCCGGCGGTGTCGTCAGGTGATTCCACAAACTGCGTTTGGACACTTTGTCAAACACATATTCAATATGAAATTTTTCTTTCTTCATAAGTCCGCGAAAGTAGATATTATTTTTTACATTTCAAAATCCAAAAACAATTTTTAACCTTATTCCATTTTTCGGCGTGTCGATGTGGTCACGGTAAGTCAGCCTCCAGACATAATCCAAACGTATCAGTTTGAAGATGTTAGCTATCCCTGCACCGATTTCCATGTAGGGTTTGTCACCCATCAAATAAGTGTTTTCAGGAAAACGGTACAATCCTTCCCCGCTCAGGTGCGGGTTGTTTTTATTGCTCAGTTCGCCATACCAGCCGCGGAACGAAACAACCTCGCGAAGCTGCAGTCTTTTTATCAGTGGCAAACGGTTAAACAGCCATCCATTCAGGTAATAAGTCGATTCCCAGGAAAAAAAACGGTCGTTGATAAATTCCATCGGGTCCATCAAATGAAAGGTTTCCGACTCGATCGTGTACGACAAATTGGCATTCGGAATAAACAGTAACGGGAAAGGCGCCTTATTCCAGATTTGACCTGCCTGTCCGTAAATATCCACATACCCGAACGGCGACAGCCAGAACCGCTTGCGCACGCCCAGTTCCGTCCGGTTATATGTATGGCCGGTACCCAGTAACCCTTTATGCGCCATGGAATGGGATAATGTAATAATCGGTGAATCCATTGTGATTGCATAACGGTTGTTACGAGTCTGAAATATTTTCTCGTTCGGCGCCCAGCGGAGAAAAAACACCAGTTGTGCCGAAGAATAGTAATCGAAAGGCCTCGTGCTTCCATCCGCCTGAATCCCGTGAAACGGCACATCAGGCGTAGCCCATTCCTTCAGGTGGCGAAGCATAACACTATATCCAAGTCCCTTGTAATTCTCGCGGTAATAACTGAACTCCGCCTGCTGCATATAGGTAAGGAGATTGTTTTCGCGGCGTTTAAACATTAAAAACATGTTATCGGCGCTCGAATAGACGGAATGTTGTCCGATTTGATTGATATCATATTTATATTCGGCCCGAAGGTAATGCAACGGATATTCATTGCGGAAATTACGTTTTTTGTTAAATGAATATTCAAGCAGGGCATTACCCTTCAGTTTTTGATCCTTGAATCCATAAGCCGCATATCCGTCAAGAAACAACTGCCGGTTCATGTGAACCGTTGTTCCGCCGCCGGCGCGCAAACGCAAGCCTTCCATGGCATTTCCGCTGATAAATGTGTTTACCGGCCCCAGTTCAATCTTGCTGTCGGATCCGGAAGTCTGAACATACCCGTATACAAGCGCGTCAATGAATTTTTCCGACCAGTAATAGAACGGGATTGCACGCAACTGCGCCATCATCTTGTCGACCGACGTCTTTTGTAAATCGTCCGCATCTCTACGCGCCTCGTTCCAAAATTCCTCCGGCTGCCGACGCGCCCCTTCCAGTTCCGTCACCGGACTTTTTTCGTCGAACAACGTCATGTCAGCCGGTTGCTCAAACGAATGATCACGATACAGGGCAACGCGACGGGCATATGAGCCTTGCATGTTTTTATAAAACTGAAAAATCATGGCGATGTCATTCCGCTTAAGTATACGAATACTGTCACTGGTACGGATATATTCCTGGTTAATAGTCATTTCACCGATTAAATTCAAATTGATGTGACGCGGCGTGGTCATTGATATTTTCTTTACAAAATACGTTGAATCCAAAGTCACAAATAAATGTCCTACAAATCCGAACGATTCCGTATTAAACGGCACAAAACCGACGTCAACGCATAATTCGTTATCCACCAGCAAGGTATCCAGCATATAATATTTATAGTACAGCGGGCCTATGGACGACAACGGACTGACAAAGCGGTTCAAGCAAAGCGTAATGTTATCCTGAAAGACGTCCACGTCCTGAAAAGCCTCATCAATAATCTGCTTGATGCCTTCTTCCGGAATGAATTCAATCAGTCCGGCACGCTTGTAACCGGATATAACCCTGCGCTCGGCAAGCGGTGATTTGCGGTAAAAATGATCGCTCACAAATTCCTCATTGTAAACAGGCAGAATGGCACGGCCCTGTACCGAGGTGGAATCAATGTAATTAAAAATGACATCCATTGATTTTTGCGTCTGATGCTGTTGCGATTTTTTCACGTTCACATCATCAAACGCAATCATGCGCTGTTCGTAAGCACGATAGCTAAAATAGTCGCAATCAATTGGATTGTTCATTTCCCGCCGCGCAATCATTTGCTCAATAAACGATACGGCCGGGTTGTCTTTCCTTGCATATCTTTCTCTTCGGGGACGGACAACTACTTCATCCAAATTAAACAAGGCGGGTTTCAGATTGACGTCAATCCTGTTATGCCCATTTTTTATGGGAATATGCTGTGTTTCATATCCAATGCATGATACAACCAGCATCGTACTGTCCGATGTTGTTCTAATGTTGTAAAATCCGTTTCCGGCAGAAGATGTTCCGACCGAAGTCCCCCGTAAGGAAACCGCCACATCCGGTAGAAAGTTGTTTGTAACCGAATCTTTAATATAGCCTTCCACTTCCAATGTATATTGTCCGAAAACTGTACCATAAGATATGGATATGAGAGAAAATAAAACAAATAAAATCAATCTTTGCCTCATCACTATTCTGTCAAGCATCATAAATCGGCGGCAAAGTTCGTTTTTTTTTTCCATTTGACAAAATTTTCAAAACAGGGACCCTGCTCGGCGTAGCGTCTTTCGCTACGCCGTTGTAAAAGCAAGTCTCCGGACTTACCATATTCACAAAGCGGTAGCTTTGATTCTAACACGGCGTAGTCAGGAGACTACGCCGAGCGCAGCCGGAAATGACGTTTTGAGTCGCACGTCATTGCGAGCTTGCGAAACAATCCGGAAAATTTTTATCCGTCTGTGTGGAATTTCAAAAATTTCATCTATATTTGTACCGTGAAAATAAGAATTATATATATAAGTTATTGATTATGAAACCTACGCTATTTGTGCTTGCAGCAGGTATGGGAAGCCGCTACGGAGGATTAAAACAACTCGACGGAGTGGGTCCCAACGGAGAAACCATCATGGATTACGCTATTTTTGACGCGATCCGCGGAGGATTCGGCAAAGTTGTATTTGTAATACGCAAAGACTTTGAGGAGGATTTTCGTATAAAAATACTGGGCAAATACGAAAACCATATCCCTGTAGAAACAGTTTTCCAGTCGTTAGACATACTTCCCGAAGGGTTTACATGTCCTGAAGAACGCACCAAACCGTGGGGTACGAACCATGCCGTTATGATGGGTAAAGACGTCATTAAGGAACCGTTTGCCGTTATCAATGCAGACGATTTTTACGGACGCGACAGTTTTGCCGCCTTAGGCGCCGAGCTAACCCAAAAGGCAGGCAGGAAAAACGAATACTGCATGGTTGGTTTCCGAATAGGAAATACATTAAGCGAAAGTGGCTCCGTTGCGCGGGGCGTCTGCGAAACGAATACGAACGGCTATTTGACAACTTGTGTTGAACGTACCGCAGTCGAATGCATCGACGGAGAAATTCAATTTATCGACGAAAACGGAAAGAGAACGGTTTTGGACGAAAATACACCCGTTTCGATGAACATGTGGGGATTCACACCCGATTATTTTGACTATTCGGAAACATATTTTAAAAAATTCCTGCAGGAAAACATGCATAACCTCAAAAGCGAATATTTCATACCCCTTTGCATCAATGATCTTGTTACGGGAAACATGGCAAGCGTTAAAGTACTTGACACAACGTCCAAATGGTTTGGCGTAACCTACACCGCCGATCGTCCGGATGTTGTCAAAAAAATTCAGGCGCTGATCGATGCCGGCGAATACCCTGAAAAACTGTTTTAGGAATGAAAAATAAATAGCATATAAAATATTCCACATCACTTCGTAATTGAATCAGACGCTCCCAGTTGCTCATACGTTTCTTCCAGGGTTTTTTCGTTATCCGAGATTAGTAACAGCGTGTCGCCCGGTTCCAGTTCGGTGGCGCCTTTCGGCACGAAGTAGTGATCATCCCTTTTTACCATAACTGCCAGTGTGTTTTCAGGCATCGGCATCTCCATGATACGTTTGCCATGCGACAAATGCTCCTCTGTTAAAGTCAATTCAGTCATGCTTGATTTTATTTCGTCAGACAATTCCACATCGAATGTCTGCAGTTTGTTTTGCTGTTTATTAGCTCCTCCTGCCAGACCCAATATTCTGGCCACCCCGGGAACGGTTGTACCCTGTACAAGCAAAGATACCAGTGTCACAAAAAACACAATATTAAAAATCATACCTCCAACTTCAATTCCGGAGGTAAGGGGATACGTTGCAAACAGGATTGGAGCGGCGCCGCGAAGACCAACCCACGAAACATAATGCCTTGCTTTTGTAGTCATCTTTTTAAATGGAAGCAGACACAGCCATACCGAAACCGGTCGTGAGACAAAAATCATAAACAAACTGACAGCCAGTCCGATAAGTATTATAGGCTTCAAATCTGACGGATTGACAAGAATCCCCAATGTTAGGAACATCACGATCTGGAAGAGCCATGTCATCCCGTCCATAAATTTTTTAGATGTTCTTTTATGCACAAATTTTGAATTTCCAACAACAAGACCACTGATATAGACGGCCAGATATCCGTTCCCTTTCGCATAAGTGGTAACCGAAAAGACAATGAATAACAGCGTTAATAAAAGTACGGGATACAACGATTCGTTATCAATATTAATCTTGTTGATTAGTCGCACAGCCAGACGTCCGAGGGCAATGCCTAACCCTGCCCCGATGACAAGTTGTAAAACAAATGTCGAGGCAACCGACCATAAACCGCCCTCACCCACTTTTATCCATTCGATAATAGTTATGGTTAACAGGTAAGCCATCGGGTCATTACTACCGCTTTCGAGTTCTAACAGCGGACGAAGTCGCTCTTTCAAAACAAGACCTTTCGAACCCAATATCGCAAAAACCGATGCCGAATCGGTAGACGACATGACCGACGCCAGCAGGATCGCTTCAAGCAGTGAAAATGTGATGGCCGGAAAAAAATGTTGCGTAATGGAATAGATAAACCAACCGGTAATCATGGCAGTCAGCAGTACGCCCAGGGTTGATAAAATGACGCCTTGTGCAATAATAGGTTTGATTTCCGAAATTTTTGTATCCATACCGCCGGAAAACAAAATAATATTAAGCGCCAACACACCTATAAACTGAGCAGTGTTGTAACTTTCAGAATGAATCCTATATCCAAAAATCATACCGATCGCAAGGAAAAGCACTAAAATCGGCACGCCAAACCGGTAACCGGTTTTTCCGGCAATAATACTGATAAGCAGCAATAAAGAACCTACCAATACAATGTTCTCAATGGAAAAATCGGCAAAATTCATACAATAATGATTAATTTCGATTACAAATATACAACATTAAGTTGAAAATTGAAAATTATTTATTGTAAAGCGTGACCTGCAATTTTAAATGTACCCTTGATTATTATCTCCCACTCCTCTCAGGATATACCGTTGTAGTATAAGGATAATTCAGTGTGGTATAGGCAGAAACGCTTTTACAACGCAATACTTTCAGCGAAGGCATCGGAGCTAATTCTACTACTTTCAGCGCAGGATGTGTGTGAATATCTATCTCGGTCATCGGGTTATTCATACATTTGAGACGTTTCATCGAAGGTATTTCATTGACATTGAGACTACTCATCCGGTTACCGTAACAATAGTAATTTTCAATCGTCCGGTTTTTCGTCAAATCAACATAGGTCAGCAGGTTATTGCCGCAATCAAGTGTTTCCAATGAAAGATTTTCCGATACATCAATCGACGGTATTTGGTTATTACTGCAGTTTAATTCTTTCAATGCCTTGTTTCGCGCAACAACTACATTGACCATCAGGTTACCGCTACAATCCAGTTTTTCAAGCCTGACTAAATGACTTACCGAGATATTTTTCAATTTATTATCGTTGCAGACAAGCGAATCGATCGACAGGTTGTTTTTCAGATCAAGCGTTTCCAGATGATTGTATCCACATTCCAGGACTGTTAGCCTTGAGTTTTTACTGATATCCAAATCAATAAGGCGTATAAAATTACATCGTAAGCCGGTAAGAGATGTATTTCGACTTACGTCTATGACAACCAGATTATTCCAGGAACATTGCAGGGAAGTAAGCGCCGTATTATCCCGGATATCAAGTTGATTCAGTTTGTTATGACTGCAATCAAGCGTTCGTAACAACGGATTAAAACTCATATCCAGTTCGGTGATTTTATTTTTTCGACAGACAAGGTTCTCTAAAGAAGTAAAATACTCAATCCCCTGAAGTGTTTCAATTTCCAGTTCTGAACAGTCAATCGACTTTATAGCCCTGGCCTCGACGCCGGAAATAAATCCGTCGTGATTGGTATCAAAATGAGCCGCCAGGTAAGCGCGAAAAGCCGAATCCGGAATCTGTATATTTCCTGAAAAAGCGCGTAACTCATCGCGTTTATTTTCTTTTTCCACACGTTTTATTTCCGCATAATTGCGATTCATCTCTGCCTGTCGGCGCAATTCACTTTTTTGCGCTGTTGATTCAACTTTTTCCGCATCGGTATAGACACGCCGTTCCGGGCTTGTATAACCGCCACTTCGCCTTGCTCCTGTTTCAGCGATATCTCTGCCTTTAGCTGATTTACGCCGACTTTTTGCTGTCTCGACAATTTCCGGTGTATCCAAAATCATCTGTTCTTCTTCCAAATCGAAAGTAGTCACTCCCGCCATTCCGTTTTCATCAACGACAAAAAGAACGGTTATTTCTTTCGAATAACTAACCTTTTGAATGATATTGTCTTCGTTGAAATAAACGGATGCCAATGTTGGTATTGCATTACAATATATCATCTTCAGGTTTGCGTTTCGTGTCAAATCCAGTGTCGTCAGTCTGTTGATGCTACATTCCAGTTCGCTTAACATCAAATTGTTACTTAGGTCAAGCGTATCAATCCGGTTGCTTCCGCAGTCAAGGTCGTTCAATTCCGTATTCCGGCTTACATCCAGTTTCGTCAGGCGGTTATGGGAGCATTGAAGTCGCCATAAAACGGGATTATAACTGACATCCAGCGTGTCAAGCAAATTGCCCGAACAGTCTAAATAACGCAGAATGGGACTGTCGCTAATCCTTAACGAAGTAATCTGATTGCGACTGCAATTTAAATATGAAAGTGCGTCGCACCGGCCAAGCGCCAAGGTATCAATCTGATTATTGTTGCAAATCAATTCCTCCAGCATCGGATTGCGACTCACGTCGAGCGATGTCAGAACATTGTTGGCGCAATTCAGATCTGTAAGTTGCGTGTTATTTCGTAAATCAATGGTATCTAAGAGGTTGTTACTGCAGTTTAGTTTTTTGAGCGATAGATTCCGGTTCAGATCCAAGGCGGTCAGTTTGCCTTTTTCAAAAAGATTTGCAGGCGAACAGTCAAGTTCTTCGAGGAACTGAAAATGTTCAATACCCTCAATGGAAGCGATGCCGGTCGTCGAAAATTTCATGCGTGTGACGGCATTGGCTTCCGGAATAGAAATTTCACCATCCCCGTCAGCGTCGAAATGTGCAACTAAAAAATCCTTAAACTCCTTATCGGGGATAACGATATTTTGCGCCCCCATACCTAACGAAATCACTGTAAATAGAGTTATTAATACTTCTCTCATATACTATTACCAAAGTTTTACAATTCGGATGCAAAGATAAACAAATTTTCATAGTGTTGGCGTTTTCGCCAAAAAGCAGTATCGTTGTCAAACTTTTATAAATGAAGGAAACTTCAACAGGCTATAATTGATTCTAAAAAAGCATGCCGGTGGTAATTCATGCATCATTTTTAGCCAGCGCTCCTGTCAGCCGGGCGGCTGATTCAAATCCGTGACGGTCGCAATAATCGTTCATGCCGTCGATAATTTTTATTGCAATTGTCGGGTCAATGAAGTTATATGTTCCAATCTGTATGGCCGTTGCGCCGGCCAGCATAAATTCTACGGCGTCCTGCCACGACGAAATACCTCCCAACCCGATTACCGGTATCTTGACAGCGTTCGCCGTTTGCCATACCATGCGCAAAGCCACCGGTTTAATGCACGGGCCGGAAAGCCCGCCTGTAATCGTGGAAAGTACCGGTTTGCGACTTTCCACATCAATCGCCATGCCCAGCAGCGTATTGATAAGTGAGACGGCATCGGCGCCTTCGGCCTCCACGGCACGGGCTATCTCTGTAATGTCCGTCACGTTAGGCGACAATTTAACAATCATCACTTTCGGATATATTTTGCGAACGGCGCGTACCACTTCGGCTGCCGACGAAGCGTTTACCCCAAAAGCCATGCCACCCTGTTTGATGTTAGGGCACGAGATGTTCAGTTCGATGGCCGGGATATGTTCAAGCGAAGCGATTTTTTCCGCACATGCCACATACGAATCAACAGACGAGCCGCTTACATTCACAATCATATTTGTATCAATCGCCCGAATCGCCGGATAAATCTCTTTGATAAAATAATCAACACCCTTATTCTGCAATCCGACCGCGTTCAGCATGCCCGACGGTGTTTCGGCCATTCGCGGGTACGGATTACCCTCGCGATGCTCAATCGTCGTACCTTTCACAATGATACCGCCAAGCTTTGAAATATCCATAAAATCCGCATATTCCGTTCCATATCCGAATGTACCCGACGCCGTCATGACCGGATTTTTCATCGTCAATGCGCCTATTTTCGTGATTAAATCTGCCATGTCAGTTGATTGATATTAAACACAGGCCCTTCTGTACATACACAGACATTGCCCTTTACCGTATTTTCAACACAGCACAGACAAGCGCCTATCCCGCACGCCATCATATTCTCCAGCGAAACCTCGCACGGTATGCCGTAGGTTTTAGCATATTTCGCCACTGCAACCATCATCGGCTTGGGGCCGCATGCATATAACCAGTCCGGTTTTTTTTCAAAAAGGATTGAATGGTTCGTAACGAAACCGCACTCGCCCATTGATCCATCTTCCGTTGTTATGTATACCATCCCGATTTTTTTAAATTCATCGAGTTGCATGATATCATCTTTCGTCCGGGCGCCCAATAGGAATTCCGGCTTGAATCCAATACTTTTCAGCGTCTCGCCCAGATAAAGCATCGGCGCAGTCCCTACGCCACCGCCTACAAGAAGCAGTCTATCATCTACCGGCGTCTGCGGAATAGAAAATCCGTTACCCAGTGGCAGCATCACATTCACCGTTTCGCCTGATACATACTTCGATAACCTGCGCGTGCCATCGCCGACTAGCTGCACTAACAACCATAACCCGTTTGTTTTTTTATCGACAAAATTTATCGAAATCGGACGTCGCAGAAACGTCTGCGGCGAATCGTCAACACGTACCTGAACAAACTGTCCCGGAATCATTTCCGGCAATGGCCTGCCGGACGTCAGTTTCAACAGACAATAATTCGGATGAAGACGAAGATTCTCCACCACTTTTAAGTCCATCAAATATTTTCGCATCTGCATATTTTCAATTTTCAGTTGTAGGGGCAAGGCATGACTTGCCCTACTTTAGCAGTTTGAGCGTCAGCGGGTAAGACCACTTTTCGCCATTCAACGTTTTGATTATGGCAATGATTATCAACACAATCACTGCAATACCGAGAAAAGGAATAAGCGCAATTCCTATACAGGTAATGCAAAGTATAATGCTGTAAAGCGATATACTTATCTGAAAATTAAGGATATTTTTGCCGGCATCATCCACTAAGCGGCTTTTTTCCTTAAAAACAAGCCACATCACTAACGGCGCTATGAAAGCCGATAATAATTGTGATGCATGCATCAGCGCCACAAACGATTTTTCATCAATACCAAGGTCCCAGCCTGTCGGTTTAACCGAATAATTGGATGAAAGTACCCGCGCTTTCTCCCGCTCAAACTCTTCCTGCGTAATCACGCCGTCGTCTAAAAGTTTTTTCAATCTTTCCAATTCA
>Ga0082212_10008097_pt1 | contig 13796 bp, 11 predicted proteins | sample TergutNt197P3_FD_71548 | JGI IMG/M metagenome (GOLD analysis project Ga0082212, IMG submission 71548) | Neocapritermes taracua P3 segment gut microbial communities from Petit-Saut dam, French Guiana - Nt197 P3 | ecosystem: Host-associated > Arthropoda: Insects > Digestive system > Gut ... | reverse complement strand
CATCTTTTGAGAGAAACCCCTTATTTTCGGATGTATTTTCAAATAATGCCAATGCTTTTACAACCTTTTCTCTTTCGGTAAATAACAGCCGCAACTGTTGGAGGGCTTTTCCGGACACTTTGCCCGGACGAAACTTATGAGTGTGCGTACAGGCATAAAATGCAATGTCTTGCGAATCAATTTTGTCGTCTTTGCCTCGACTGATCCCTCTGCTGCGTTTCATCTCTACCGGCGGAACCTGCCAATAAGTGAATTGATGATCACTCAGATAACAGGCCAACGGCATGGAATAAATGCCGGTATCCTCGAAACAAAACAGGGTGTGTTCCAGGGCATATTTGCCGAGTTTGTTTCTTACTAAGTGAGCGATGCTTTTTTCATTGTTCTCAATTTTGTAATAATCTGTTTTGGTGATGTTTTCTTCTTCTTTATGAAGTACGGTAACATCCAACGTTAATTTGGAAACGTCAATCCCAATGTAATAATCAAATTTTTTCATACTTTTGTCATTGAAAAGTAAAACAATAAATGAAAGTTGAATCTGCTTTAAAACCTTTATTAGACCTGATGTCTATCATTCTATTTGAAGCCTGTTCAACTGAAAACTCAAAAGAAAAAGCCGGAAGACTAATACCGCTTATGGATCTGAAATCTTGTTTTGCGAATAGGTCACTTCCGCTTTTCTTCTGAGAAATATAATACTTTTTTTTCATGCTGCAAAGTAAAGGTTTTGCGAAATTGGGAGGTGAGGTGACAACCCAAACTGCAGCGGGTACGAGAACCGCCGGTGACAGTCCGGACGGCGTGCGGTTGCATCCCCAACTTCGCAAAGCCGCCGGGCCGTTGTGTGCAATGCGTGGGCAACACGACAGCGAGCAAAAAAATGTGAAAAATAAAAATGAAATAATTAAAAAAAAGTATTACCTTTGCACTTATAAAAAAAGTAAAAAATAAATGGCAAGAATTGCGACAAATAAGGATTTGCACAATGCAAAAAAACAAAAGAATGACGAGTTCTATACAATATTGGCTGATATTGAAAGAGAACTCAGGCATTACAAAGAACACTTTAAAGACAAAGTGGTCTATTGCAATTGTGATGACCCTTATGAAAGTAATTTTTTTAAATATTTTGCATTGAAATTTAATTTTTTGGGACTAAAAAAACTTATTGCAACTTGCTATATTGGGTCGCCTATTGCTAATATGCAACTTTCTTTGTTTGATGATGAGAGTGAAGAAAACAAAACAACAAAAACGCCACATAAAATAGAAATTACCGAAACTCCTGATATGAATCAAGACGGAGCGGTAGATTTAACCGATGTGGAATTGTTGTTAGGCAGTAATAAAAATTATTTAACTCGCCTTAATGCTAATGGCGATTTTCGTAGTAAAGAGTGTATTGAACTTTTGAAACAGGCGGATATTGTTGTAACTAATCCGCCATTTTCGCTTTTTCGCGAATATGTTGCACAACTTGTTGAATACGACAAGAAATTTTTGATTGTTGGAACGTGGAATGCAGTTACATACAAAGAAATTTTTAGACTCATAAAAGAAAATAAATTGTGGCTTGGTATAAATAGTAATCGTAATTTTTCAGGTTTTATAGTGCCAAAACATTATGATTTGTATGGGACAGAAGCCCGTGTTGATGAAAATGGAAATAGAATTGTTTCCACTAACAATACTTGTTGGTTTACAAATCTCGATATTACCAAACGCCACGAAGAACTAATACTTTACAAACAGTACAATCCCGAAGAATATCCAAAATATGATAACTACGAGGCGATAAATGTAGATGTTACAAAAAATATTCCAATGGATTATGCAGGTACAATGGGTGTACCGATAACATTTTTGGACAAATTAAATCCTGACCAATTTGAAATAATAGCATTGGGAATTATTGGTTCTATTGATTTTACTTCAAATAAACGAATGGAAATTTTAGATAAAAACGGAAACCCCACAAGGAAATATACTTGGAATGCCAAAGGGACATTGTACCGTCTTTATAATCCTAAAATAGATAAAGTTCCCGCTTTTAAAGATGTTGAAACAGGAACTTTGTATTCAAGTATTTATGCTAGAGTAATAGTCAAGAATAAAACATTATGAATATAGAACTCAAAGAAATAACAATCAAAGAGTTAGCCAATGGCTATCAGGACAACGCCGAAGACGGCGTTGTTGGTTTCGGTGGAAAACTTGATATTCGTCCGCCATATCAGCGTGAATTTATTTACAAAGACAAACAGCGAGACGCTGTAATAAACACTGTTACGAAAAAATTTCCACTAAATGTGATGTATTGGGCTGTTCGAGAGGACGGGAATTTTGAAGTCATAGACGGACAACAGCGTACAATTTCGATTTGTCAGTTCATAAGTGGCGATTTCACATATCAAAACCGCTATTTTGATAACCTAAAAAGTGACGAGAAAGAGCAAATTCTTAACTATGAATTAATGGTTTATCTTTGTAGTGGAACGGAAAGCGAAAAATTGGAGTGGTTTCGCACAATCAACATTGCAGGCGAAAAACTGACCGACCAAGAGTTGCGAAATGCGGTTTATGCGGGTTCTTGGGTTTCAGACGCAAAACGCTATTTCAGTAAAAGCGGTTGTGTCGCTTCCCAAATTGGTAGCGATTATTTGAATGGTTCAGCAATCAGACAGGAATATTTGGAAACTGCCATTGATTGGATTTCGGAAGGCAAAATTGAAAATTATATGGCAATGCACCAGCACGACCCTAATGCAAGTGCCTTGTGGCTTTATTTTCAATCGGTTATCACTTGGGTAACAACGATTTTTACAAAGAAACGCAGATTTATGAAAGGCGTTGAGTGGGGATTGCTTTATAACAAATACAAAGACAAAATTTTTGACACAAAAGCCATTGAAGAAGAAACTGCGGAACTGATTGCAGACGACGATGTGACAAAAAAGAGCGGAATTTATCCCTACATTTTGACAAGAGACGAGCGTTACCTTTCTATTCGTGCGTTTACTGACACAATGAAACAGAAAGTTTACGAGCAGCAAAACGGAATTTGTGTAAAATGCAAAATCAAATTTGACATTGCCGAAATGGAAGCAGACCACATAACACCTTGGCACGAAGGCGGGAAAACAACCGAAGAAAATTGTCAAATGCTGTGTAAAAATTGCAATCGCAGAAAATCAGGAAAATAAAAAAACTGATTATGAGAGTAGATATAGATTTTGAGACAGGTGAAATCAAAGAACTAAATGAAGAAGATTATTACAGAGCAGAAATGACTCGTTTGCAATTTGCTGCTTTGTCTGACAAACTAAATCTGCAAAATATAGTACCTGAAATACAATTACTTGCATATTTTAATACTGAAATTAAAGCAACAAAAAATATAAATATTGACGAAGTAAAAAAGTGGTTGATAAATTCTTGGAATACCGAAAATGTATTATCAAAAAATCATACAATAATTAAAGATTCTGATTCTTCTTTTGCCATGCAATGGGCATTTCCACAAGCGTATTATTCTATTTTTTGCTCATTACTAGCATATTTTAAATCAGTTGGACACCCCGAAACTGCTCATATTGCTGTCATGAAAAAGTTTGCTGATTTAGTTACACGAAACAAATTTCCTCAAAGTATAAGTTTTTATTGCACAGGAACAAAGAAAAATTACACATTTACAAACATTGAAAAACCACTTTTCTGCCGTTCTTCAGTTGACGAAACCACAGAAAATCAAATATGTCAGTTTTTGAAATCAACGAGAATTAAAAAATTAGACGAAAAAAAGGGTGATACAACATGGGTAAGACAAAAGAAATTGACAACAAAAAAAGGACAACCTCTTAAAAATTTCAAAGAAGAACATTGGCAAATCGTTTCAGATTCGCTATGGAACACCACAATAATGGATTGCTTGTACAGAAAAAGAATTATGGGCAATTATGGAAACATAGATACTTTTCTAACAGAACATTTTGCGGGTAGTGAAGTCCTTAATTGCCTATGTAGCATTGTTTTTAGTATGAATTTTACAACTGAAATTTACATAGCAAAAACAATTAGCATACAGAAATATGATAACATATTGACAGAATACGACAAAAAAGTTAAAAATGAGTGCGTTATAAAAAGGTTTTGTGAAATACAAAAATTACTAAAATAAAAAAACATGAAAAATAGAAAAGCACTGCACACAACGGGCGGTTTTGCGAGATGGCGGCATTAGCCCCGCAGAAACGGCAGTGCGAACTTGGAAGTTACTACCCCGCAGGAAGTTCAGTAAAGCCGCCACCTCGCAAAGCCGCTGGGACGTTGCGTGCAATGGTAGGGCGACAGCGTTCCGAGAAGGCGGAATTTGAATGACTTAAAATTGCATTCGACTCTGTTAAAAACAGACGAGAATGGCAAAAGGAAACGAAAATCTACATTCGGCATTAAAGGCAAAAAACGACGAGTTTTACACACAACTTTCTGACATAGAGAAAGAGTTACGCCATTACAAAGAACATTTTCAAGGAAAAACAGTACTTTGCAACTGTGATGACCCTCGTGTGAGTAATTTTTTTCATTATTTCTCTTACAATTTTGAAAAACTTGGACTAAAAAAGTTAATCACAATTTGCTACAAAAATCAGGAAATAGATTTGTTCAGTAAACATACTTCCGAACGAGCCATTTATCTTGAATACAATGGCTGTAAAGAGGGCGAAAATGTTCCGACGCTTGAAGAAATTGGGATAAAACATTTACAGGGAGATGGAGATTTTCGCAGCAAAGAATGTATTGACCTTTTGCAAGAAACAGATATTGTTGTTACTAATCCACCATTTTCACTTTTTAGAGAATATGTTGCGCAACTTATTGAATATCAAAAAAAGTTCCTGATTATCGGAAATCAAAATGCCATATCTTATAAAGAGATTTTTTATCTTTTTATGGACAATAAAATTTGGCTTGGTTACAACAATAATGCAAAAACATTTCACAAACCTGACGGAACTACCCAAACATTAGGAAACACAGGATGGTTTACAAATCTTGAAACAAAAAAACGACACGAAAATATAATTCTTTACAAAACATACAACGAAACAGATTACCCAAAATACGATAATTTTGAGGCAATTGAAGTGAGCAAAGTATCAGATATTCCCTATGATTACAAAGATACTATGGGTGTTCCGATTACTTTTTTGGACAAGTATAATCCCGACCAATTTGAAATTTTGGGAATTACAAAAACTTGGTTTGGAGGCGCTTCAAAAATATATCCCAATCAAACTCAAGTCAGCAAAGACGGTTCAAAAAGTACAGTTTCAAAATTGAACGACGGCGCAACCATAAAAATGAGCAGTCCGCCTCGTGATAGCACCTATTACATTGTTGATAATGAAATTTTTATACAACTATATGCTCGCATTTTAATAAAACGAAAAGATATATGAACATTGAACTCAAAGAAATAACAGTCAGAGAATTAACAAACGGTTACCAAGACAACGCCGAAAACGGCGTTGTTGGTTTCGGCGGGAAATTAGACATTCGTCCGCCGTATCAACGTGAATTTATCTACAAAGATAAACAGCGAGATGCCGTAATAAACACAATTACAAAGAGTTTTCCACTAAATGTAATGTATTGGGCAGTTTGTGAAGATGGAAAATTTGAAGTTATAGACGGACAACAACGCACAATTTCAGTTTGCCAATATGTGAATGGCGATTTTGCGTTCAATAATCTATATTTTCATAACTTGCAGAACAATCAAAAAGCACAAATTCTCAACTATAAACTGATGGTTTATCTTTGCGAGGGAACGGACAGTGAAAAATTGGAATGGTTTGAGACTATCAACATTGCAGGCGAAAAGTTGACAAAACAAGAACTGCGAAACGCAGTTTATCACGGCTCGTGGGTCTCGGACGCAAAACGTTATTTCAGTAAAAGCGGATGCCCCGCACAAGGAATTGCAAACGACTATCTCAACGGCTCGGCAATTCGACAGGAATATTTGGAAACTGCAATTGAGTGGATTTCAAACAGTGAAATTGAAAAATATATGTCGGAACACCAACACGATGCCAATGCTTTAGCCATTTGGAGTTATTTTCAATCTGTAATTACTTGGGTACAGGGAACATTCACCGTCAAACGTTCAAAATTTATGAAAGGCGTAGATTGGGGAATGTTGTACAACCGCTACAAAGAAACTGTTTTTGACACAAAAGCCATTGAAATAGAAACCTCAAAACTAATTGCTGACGACGATGTTACGAAAAAGAGCGGTATTTATCCTTACATTCTCACAAGAGACGAGAAATATTTGTCAATCAGAGCATTTACCGACAGTATGAAACAAAAAGTATATGAGCAACAAGAGGGCATTTGTTCAAACTGCAAAAAACATTTTGAACTTGCTGAAATGGAAGCCGACCACATAACCCCTTGGCACGAAGGCGGAAAAACAACCGAAGAAAATTGTCAAATGTTGTGCAGAGAGTGTAATAGACGAAAATCTGGAAAATAAAAAAGATGCCATTATGGAAATTGAAATTAAAGATATAATCCTTGCTATTCTTGGTTTGCTCGGTTGGGTTTGGGGTATTATTCAATTCGTTTTAACAAGGAAAAATCAAAAGAAAGACAAAGTATTGGAAAGAAGATTTGAAGTGTATTCAGTTTTTATGAATAAAGCAGATGAAATTAATCAAAGTATGCGAACGAATCCTCAAATGATTTATGGTATCACAGTTGAATTATACTCAAAATTACTCAAAGGAGATGAACAAGAGACAAATCAAGCATTGATTGATTTCAATACTGAGTTAATTGAATACACCAAAAAATCACTTCAACCAATAATGATATTGAATCAAGAATTAAATAAGTTAAAATTAGTTTGTAGTGATAAACTTCTTCCTAAAATTGAACAGTACAAAAAACTTGCGAATGATTTTAATGATGAATTTCAAATTGTTTTGAATAAGGTATCTATAGCGAAAGACATTAATATTACAGCAAAAGAATTAGAAAACATTGGACATAGCAATCGGACAGTTTTATTAGCAAATTTATGGCAGGAAATGGAAAAATTGATGCGAGATGAGATAGGATATTTCAATCCAAAATGAAACAAAATTACTGAATAGGAGATTTTTTTGAAGAACGATTTATCTAGTTTGGTTTGTCGTGTTCGTTACACTCACACCACAAACCAAACCCCACGCAAAAAATGGCTACGCCATTATTTGCTTTGCCCACCCACCACCCTATTTAGAAAGCGTATCGCACTTTGACAAAAAACGTAATATTGAAAATTAATACAAAATAGGACAAAATAAGTACTTGAAAACCACTGACACGCAACAAGCAGTTTGGCGTAATGGCGGCATTAACCTCGTTTGAAAATTTTTACTAATTTTGCAACCTGATTGCTCGTAGCAAGTTTGTGGAAGCCGCCACTACGCCAAGCTGCCGGACGTTACGCCATGTAGGGGCAGCGCGTACCAAATCGGGACAGAAAAACGAAGTGGCTAAAAAAACGAAAAGAATAATTACAAAAAAAAGTGTAACTTTGCATTTTTATTTGAAATGACAAACTTTGTTCAAAATATAATAGACGAAATCATTGACCAGTATATGTTTGCGGACAATACAAGACGTCCGTGGATAATTGGTTTTAGCGGCGGAAAAGACTCTACCGTGATGCTTCAGTTGCTATGGAAAGCATTAGGGCAAGTAAAGCATTTTCACGGTTTTGTTGCTCGTGATATTTACGTGGTTTGCAATGACACAATGGTTGAGAATCCTGTAATAACCGAGTATGTCTATCGTATTTTGGACAAAATTGCAGAAGCGGCAAGAGACCAAGATTTACCCATACAAGTAATAAAAACCGTACCAAGATTGGAAGATTCCCTGTGGGTAAATATGATTGGAAAAGGTTATCCTGCCCCGAATAACGCTTTTCGTTGGTGTACCGAGCGTCTGAAAATAAAACCAACTTCGAGATTTATTACCGAGCAAGTTGATGAATTTGGTGAAGCGATTATTTTGATTGGTACAAGGTCAAGTGAAAGTGCAAACCGTGCAAAATCAATGAATAAACACGCTATCAAGGGTAAGCGGTTGACAAAACACCCATTGCAGCCAAACACCTATATGTACGCCCCAATCAGGCATTTGACACTTGAACAGGTTTGGTACATTATCAATACAATGCCTTCACCATGGGGAGCAAGCAATGAGGAATTATACCAAATCTACGCAAATGCAAGCGCTGATGACTACGAATGCCCTGTGGTTGTTACCGACACAAAACACAAATCCTGCGGACAAAGTCGCTTTGGTTGTTGGATGTGTACGGTTGTAAAAGAAGACAAATCAATGGGCGCATTGATTAACAATGGCTTTGAGTGGTTAAAACCACTACTGAAATTGCGAGATGAAATTGTTGAAGAACGCAATGAAATTAAACACCGAATGCCAACTCGCAGAGACGGAACACAAGCGGTTAATGATATGGGAAGTTATTATCCTTGGTATCGGGCTTCAGTTTTGGAACGATTATTGAAAACTCAAAAAGAGATTCAGACAGACAAACCGAATATAGAATTAATTACAAATCAAGAACTTATTGCTATACAGACAATTTGGTATCGAGATTTTATATTTGATTTTAAAGTTTCGGAAATTTATCATAATGCTTATAAATCAAGTTTAAATATGGACGAGCATAATAAGAAAAAAGAAAAAGAATTGGAGTTGTTGAAAAAATCTTGCAACAAAAAACCGCAAAATTTTGACTTAATTCAAGAACTTTTAACCCTTCAAAAGAATAAATCTCTTTTGAATAGGAAAAGAGGTTTGAAAGATGACATTGAATATAAAAATGTTGCATAAAATTGAAATTGTTTTGCCATGAAAAGAAAATTCACAACAAATTCTCGTTTATTAAATGAAATATTTGCAAATCACATTAACACATTTTCTGCGTTTTGTGAATTAATCAATAATTCCATTCAAGCACAAGCAAAAAACATTTGGATTGATATAGACTATGTTAAAACAGAAGAATTATATGCTTTGCCTATCAAAAAAATTGTCATAAAAGACGATGGTTATGGTGTTCATATCAATGAGTTAGCACATAAGATTTTAGATGTTGGCACAGCAAATAAAGAAGGAGGAAAAGGTATTGGACGTTTTTCGGTTTTCCAAATTGGGAAAAATGCAGAAATAGAAACAATAGGTTTTTCTAATACGGAAAAATCTTATTCAAAAGCAATTATTCCATTGAAAGCAGATAGTTTTGGACGTGATATTAAACTTGACAATGCTAATGTTGAAACACAAGAAGAAATATTATCGGGGAAACATAATACTTATTATCAAGTTTCAATTTTTGATTTGTATGATGCTGACATTACCAAACATGAATCAAAAAAGAAATTAACGGAAAATTTTTTACAAGATAAAATTCAAGATTCGATTTTTGAGCAACAACCCCTAAAAATTTTTAATAGAGATATAAAAATCCATATCAACGGGCAATTACTCAATCCTAATGATTTTGTAATAGGAAAACCATCAATCAAAACAGTTCCATATATAGATAAAAAAGGCGAAGAACACAACATTCAATTTGAGTTTTTTCAAATAAAAAATATTGAAAAACGAAAAGTATTTTTAACAACTCTGAATGCAGGCATACAAACTATTGCAACAGGTTTTGAATATGAGGCTGAATGGTTGAGTCCTAAAATTGGAGGTTGGTTTATTTATATTTCATGTAATTCATTACCTTCCGACATGTATAGAAATATTGATTTGGGTGGATTATATGAAGAAGGACAGCATTATAGAGCATTCATTAAAAACGAACTCAATGAATTTTTCAAAGAAAAGAATCAAGAATTTGATAATTTTATTGAGAACTTGAAAAAAGACGACTATTACCCATATAAGACAAAAGAAAGTTCTTCAAAATCAAAGATGATACTTTTTGATAAATTGGCTTTTATAGTTGAAGATAAATACAATTTACTAAATGGGAAAAATCAACTTCGAGAAATTATTTATCCGTTAATTGATAGAACAATTTCAAATGGCGAATTGGATAAAATTTTGAATAACGTTTTGAAACTAAACAATAAAATGACCACAAAATTTTCCGAACTGTTAGAAAAAACAGATTTGGAAAATATTATCGAATTTTCCGACAAAGTTGCAAGAAAAATGGAAGATTTAGAATTTATTGAAAAGTTAGTACTTTCTGAAATTTCAAAAAACATTAAAGAACGTAAGCAACTACATAAGATTTTAGAAAAAATGCTTTGGATTTTTGGCGAAGAATATGAGCACTCAAACAAGGTGTTATCTGACAAAAATCTTGAAAGTAATTTACGGAAATTAAGTAATGATGTAATGCAATATAAACCTTCGCCCAAAGACGATAATAAAGCAGAGGTGAACAAATCAATTAAATCAATTACAGACTTATTTTTATATAGTGAAAAAGTTATTGACCCGAAACATCGTGAGGTTCTTGTTGTTGAATTAAAAGCACCGAAAGTTAAAATTAGCCCAAAGGAATTAGAGCAGGTAAGAAAATATGCTCGTGAAATAGAAAAAAGCCCAAGTACTCCAAATAATGTGAAATTTAAAATTTTGTTAGTAAGTTCTGAAATTAATAGTGATGCTGCATCGCAAATACAACCCAAAGAAGATAATCCGTATTTTTTATTTGAAAACAAAGACAAAAATATTGAAATTTGTGTAATGAAATGGGCAGATATTATTGAAAATCTTAAACGAAAATTAAATTATATGTCAGCGCAATTAAAGATAAAAGACGTAGATATTCAAGAAAAAGCGAGTAAAGATTTTGCAGAAATAGATTTTGGTAAAATAAGTTCAACTCTTAAAAAAACGGCTATTTAAAGATGAATAAAAACCTTTCATATTACATTCACTGTTTCACGCACTTAAAGCGTGATATGAAAAATGGCGGTGCGCCACACAAGCCGATTTTGCTGTTAAGTATCATTCGTCTGTTTGAAAATGGCGTTTTTACAAACAATCAGATTTTGGTTTTGCCCGAATTGGTTGCTTCATTCAAAAATAATTGGTCGAAACTTGTTACAACCAATCATTTCCCGATTTTTGCTTTGCCGTTTTATCATTTGAGTTCCGAACCTTTTTGGAAATTGATGCCAAATGTTGGCTGTGAAAAATGGGTTGAATCTAAAAGTTCTATGCGCAGTTTAGGTAATTTGACTACTGCCATAAGATACGCATTGATTGACAAAGAATTATCGGATATTTTGATAGTACCTGAAAATAGAGATATTCTCAAAATTTCTCTTTTGGATAAATATTTTCCTGATACAAAGACGAATTTCGGTTCAAATGACAATGATGATTTACCGCCTTCCGCAATTTTGCACGAAAATTCAGATGAATACAAACGCAAAATTATTGAATTGAAAAATCAAGTTGATGAAAATACTTTTCAGGAAGAAATATTTATTCGTGGTGGACTTTTCAAACGTGAAATTCCGAAAATTTATAACAATACCTGTGCGATTTCGGGTTTAAGACTTACTTCTGTTACCTCTAATGTTTCAATGGTAGATGCCTGTCATATTGTACCTTTTTCAGAATGTTATGATGATACTCTTACAAATGGAATAGCGCTTTGTCCAAATTTACATAGAGCATTTGATAGAGGTTTGATTTCCATTTCGGATAATTATACTGTTTTGATTAACAAAAACTTTGTAGAGGATAGAAATTCTGTTTTTAGTTTATCGCAATTTGAAAATCAGAAAATAATTTTACCGTATTCGGAAGAACTTTATCCTGCATTGGAAAATTTGTATAAACATAGGAATAAATATAATTTTGTAAAATAATAATTCAAAGATATGGATCAAGAAATTAAAAATATTGGAATAGCCGATTTAAAATTGGATTTATATAATCCTCGTATGCCAAAATCCAAGCAAGGCAAAGACGAAAAATCGGTAATTGAATTTATGTTGTTGGAAGCAGCGACATTAGAACTTATGGAAGCCATTGGCGAAAATGATTTTTTCGCAGGTGAAATACTTTTGGTAGTGCCAGACGAACAAGAAAAAGACAAATTCATTGTTGTTGAAGGGAATAGACGATTAACTGCTGTTTTGTTACTCAACAAACCCGAATTGACAACCGTGAAAAAATTTGCAACAAAAGAAATTGTTGATAATGCAAAATTTAAACCAACAGAATTGCCTTGTTTGATTTTTGAGGATAAAAACAAAATCATTAAATATCTCGGTTTTAGACATATTACAGGAATAAAATCGTGGAGATTGCTTGAAAAAGCAAGATATCTTTACGAATTTCGAAACGGAGAAGATTTTAAAAACTTATCATTTTTAGATGCTTCCAAAGAAATTGCAAAAATAATCGGAAGTACATCAGCTTATGTCAAGCGGCTTCTAATCAGTTTTGAATTATACAAAGCGGTTGAGGATGAGGCATTTTATCAAATCGATGGATTGAATGATACTCGTTTTTTTCTGAATTATTTTACAGACGGACTAAACAAGGATAATATCAGAAACTTTATCAAAGTTAATCTAAACTCTGAAAATCCTTTGGAAAAACTTGATAGCGAACATTTAAAAAAACTAACACATTGGTGGTTTGAAAAATCCGAAGGACAATCAAGAGTTTTAGGAGATAGCGAGGGGTTAAAACTGTTAGACAAAGTTATTGGACACGAAGATGCTTTAATTGCTTTTGAAAGAGGTTTAAGCATTTATGAAGCGTATGAAATTACTGATGATTTTGATATTCAGTTTGAAAATCGCATTAAAGAAACGCTAAAAGGAATTGAAAAGGCACATTTACTTTCACCCAAAGTAAAAAAGTTTTACACTAAATTTAGTGAAGATATTCAGACAATTAAAAGTACGGTTGAAATTATTGAAACTTCTTTTAACATAAAAAATAAGTAAAATGTCTATTTCTTTCGAAGATAAATTCCATGCTTGCGTTCAAAATTTTAGCAATATAAGCAAACCCGATTATACAAAATCTGAGTTGAATTATTATGCTGATTTTGTTGAATTAACCACTTTATTCTCAAGCAAAGATGGTATAACTTTTAGCGATATACAAGATAGATTTTTTGGTGAAAAAGATTATGAAAACGCCGAAAAACGGGATGAGGACGAGATTTTTTTAAGAGAAATTTTTCAACTCATTTCTGAACGAAGTCTTTTATATAGTGAGAATTATCCATTTTCATATTCAGACGATGATATTTTGACTTTAAAATCAGAATTGTCCACAAACAACAAACTTTACATTTCTTTATTGCTTTCTTCCAAACTTAACATTTTCAATGAATTTAAAACAGACTTAACTACTGATTTTGAAACTATCTCATATTCGGTATTGAAAAATTTCTTGCCAATTAATTCAACAGTAAAAGAATTTGGTAAAAACACTGAATATGAAGGAAATGCAATTGAAAAAATTAAAAAATTAGCCAACGATTTAGATTTATCTATTGACGACTACGAATTGAATCAAGTCGAAGAAAGAAACAATCAAGAACGTGGTTTAGATATTATTGGCTGGCTTCCGTTTACCGACAAGTGTGGAAATAAAGTCATATTTCTTTGCCAATGTGCTTGTGGAAAACAATATGAATCAAAACAACACGATACAAGACGTTTTGAAAACTATTTGAAGTTTTACAAAACAAATCCACAACACACAAT
>Ga0082212_10008096_pt1 | contig 13797 bp, 10 predicted proteins | sample TergutNt197P3_FD_71548 | JGI IMG/M metagenome (GOLD analysis project Ga0082212, IMG submission 71548) | Neocapritermes taracua P3 segment gut microbial communities from Petit-Saut dam, French Guiana - Nt197 P3 | ecosystem: Host-associated > Arthropoda: Insects > Digestive system > Gut ... | reverse complement strand
CTCCCCCGCGGGGAAGTCCCCGAAACATCGCATTATATAAATTACCTGTACATCAATACAGTTATCTAATAGAGCTTTTATTTCAATATAAAATAAAACAACCGTAACAAAAACCCGCCCTTGTGAAAGGGCGGTTACTTTTATAATTCAATCTTCCCTACCGAAGCGTTCTTCTCGAAATCCACCGTATCCTGTGAAATCTCGATGTTTTCGGACGGGCTTGCGGTTCTTTTATATTCCCGCTCAAACGAAGTCGAAAAGCCGCTCGATTGCTTGTAAGAAGGTCCTGCGGTAATCGGTCTGTCCCTATTGTCGCGGTTATCGCGTCCGCGGTTATCCCGGTTATCGCGGCTGTCCCTATTGTCGCGGGGCGTAAAATTCCCGCGCGGTTTGGGCACGTTTGCGGAAATGACGACTTTACGGAAAGGCTCTTCTCCGATAGAATTGCTGAAAACGCCGTTGATTTCCGCAACCTTGCTGTGTATAATGCGGCGTTCATACGGGTTCATGGGTTCAAGCGTAACACGTCTGCCTTGCTTTAAAACCTTGCTTGCGGTGCGTGTGGCAAGCGTTTCAAGCGTTTCGCGGCGTTTTTCGCGGTAGCCGTTGCAATCGACAGATATGCGTTTGAACTGTCCGCCGGAACGGTTATTGGCTAAGATGGCAAGGTATTGCAGACTGTCAAGGGTTTCACCCCTGCGCCCGATTGCAATCCCAAGCTTATCGCCGACAATGTCAAGCACGGTGGAATCTTCTTTTTCAATAATGTTGACGCTGAACTCGTCCGCGCCCAACTCTTTCAGGATTTTTTCAATATAACCGGTCACAACGGAATAATCCCCCGACTGCGCCGCCGACTGCGTCGGAGGCAACATTTGCGAACCGCTCATACCTTGTGCGATATTATTATCGGCTTTACCGTCAGAAGATGACGTTTTTTCGTCTGCGGGGGCATTTGCTAAAATAATATATTCGCCTTTTGAACCGAAAAGCTTTTTTACGGGCTGTTCGATAATTCTGAAGTCCACGTCATGTTCGTCAACGCCGTATTCGGCGAAGAAATCATAAGCCAATGTTTTGGCTTCGTCAAGAGATTTGCCGCTGAATTTCTTTTCCATTTAATTTTCTCCTTCGTCATTTTCGGATTTTTCTTCGTTTTCCGAATCTTCGGGATTTTCCGCTTGTTCCGGCGTTTCCGGTACGGAATCAAGTGAAAGATGTTCTTCGTTACCGTATTTTTCAAGGTCGGCTTTCCGCGCCGCTTCCAATTTCTTGCGGTAGTATTCTTTCTGCTCCTTACCGCTCATATCGGAAAGCTTTTCTTCCTTTACAACTTCATTGCCCGCATCGTCAATGTCAACAACCTTCGCGGTAACATCCACCCCGCCGAACTTTGCTTTCATCCGCGCCGCCGCTTCTTCCCGCATAACTTCCGGAGGCCAGAATTTATAAATGACAAGGCTCTGCCCAATCATAAACAGATATGAAACCGCCCAGTAAAGCCCTGCGCCCGCCGGTAAGGAAAAGGAGATAAACAGAGAGAACAAAGGTCCGACTACAAGCATCATTTTCATTGCGCCCGCGTTCGGCATATTGGGCATGGATTTCTTTTGAATCGCCTGCTGAACAATTACCTGTAAAACCGCGCATAAAAATGCAAAAGCCGCGATAAACCAAAGCGCGTTGATTTCTGAAAACTGCGGGATTTGCCCGAGATTTGCCGCGCCGAGGAACAGCATATTTTCCTGCAAGCTGTCAAGCTTCTGCCGTGTAGCTTCGCTTAAAGAGTTAAATGAACCGTCTTCCTTATGCAGGGCGAACTGCCTGACGGAATGAAGCTCCCTTTGCAGGGTTCTGTATTTTCCTTCAACGCTTTTTAAAGCACTTTTGGTGGTGTCGGCAAAAGGAGCGGCTTCATCAGTAAAATCACTGAGGTTATCTAAAATAAATTTGCCTAATTTTTCTCTTTCGTTTTCTGAGTAAGCCGGAACATTTTCTTTTTCTTCGGTAAATTCAAGATAAAATTCTTCGCCGTTTTCGGTTGTAAGCATAATTTCGGCGTATTCCGCCTGTTTGCTGAGCGTTTGAATTTTTGTAATCGTGTCTTTATCAAGCGGCTCCATATGGGTAAGCGGTTTGTAAACCACATCAATAATACCGAAAAGAATAATCATCGTCAGAATCATCGAACCGCAGCCGCCCGCAGGGTTATAGCCTTCTTTCTGAAGTTTTGCCATTTCTTCCTGCAGTTTTTGCTGATTACCGCGGTATTTCTTTTGAATTTCCTGAACACGGGGCGTGAAAAGCTGTGAAACAGCCGTATTTTTCTGTTGTTTTAAAGCAAGCGGAAAGCTGACCGCTTTTACCACGAGCGTGAATAAAACCACAGCCCAGCCGAAGTCTTTAACCAAAAAATATAACAGCCGCATGATGTAGCCGAGCGGTGTGCCGACTAACGAATATAGAAATTCTATGGTGAATCACCTCCATTTGAAAATAACAGGAACATTATCCTCGCCGCCGGGCGAAAACGGGTTGCATCGCGCAAGCCTCCGCAACGTCAAATAACCGCCCCTGACCGTACCGAAACGTTCAAACGCCGTAATGGCGTACATAGAACAGCTCGGTGTAAAGCGGCAGGCCGGCGGTATGATTTTTGACAGAGTGATTCTGTACAGCTTGATAAAAGCAATAAAAATATATTTCATGTTTACTGATAGGCTTTTTACGACCTGCTATTGCCGCCGCTTAAACGCGGAAGCAGTTGTTTTATCAAAAGTCCGTAAATCTGTTTTGAAGTAAGTTCGGGTGTCTTGCCTCTCGCCACGAACACAAAATCGTGACGCTTGTCCGTCAATAAAACCTGTTCGGCGAAAAGAGGTTCGGCAAGGCGGTAGGCTTCTCTGATAATCCGTCTTGCGCGGTTTCTTTTGACCGCGTTTCCGATTTTCTTCGACGCTGTAATCCCCAAACGGTTTACACGCCGCTTATTGACTTTAAAATAACAGACAAAGGCGTAGGTGACTAAGCTTTCCCCTTTTTTGAACAGATGTTGAAAATCCCCGTTCCTGCGTATGCTTTCAATACTCATAGTTTAGATGTTGTTAGTAAGCTTCTGCTCCCAAGCGTATCGGGTTTTGAGAAACTGTAATCCGTGCCTAAATAAAACCTCATTTTATTTAATAGGATAAAGTCTTTCTGCCTTTGGCGCGTCTTCTCGAAAGCACTCTTCTTCCGGCGCGGGTCGCCATACGCTTCATAAAGCCGTGTTCTCTTTGTCTTTGCCGTTTTTTCGGCTGATATGTCCTTTTCACTTTCAAAACCTCCTCGTTTTTATAATACAGCCTTATTATTATACATTATAATGTAAGTATTGTCAAGCGGAAAATGAAAAATTATTATTTAAACCGCAAAGACAAATCAAACGCTGTCACATCATGCGTCAGCGCGCCCATACTGATAATATCTACGCCCGTTTCGGCGACTGCGCGCACTTTTTCAAGCGTAATATTCCCGCTTGCTTCAAGCAATGCCCGCCCGTCCGTGATTTTCACGGCTTCTGCCATATCAGAAAGGCTCATGTTGTCAAGCATGATGAATTTTACGCCCGCTTCAAATGCTTCCCGAAGCTCCGCGAAATCCCGCACTTCAACTTCAATATTCGCCATATGCCCGATTTTGGAACGCAGAATTTTTACAACTTCCGTGATACTGCCGTATGCGTCTATATGGTTATTTTTAACCAAAGCCGCGTCCGATAAGTTATAACGGTGATTGAAGCCGCCGCCGCACACAACCGCATACTTTTGCAATGCGCGCAAACCCGGCAGAGTCTTGCGGGTGTCAGCGATTCTGGCATTTGTGCCGGAAGTTTCCGCAACGCATTTTGCGGTATACGAAGCAATCCCGCTCATATGCTGTAAAATATTAAGCGAAGTCCGCTCGGCTTTGAGGAGCGTGGCGGTTTTTCCGCCAAATTCGGCGATAATATCACCGTTTTTGATTATATCGCCGTCCTTGAAATGCTTTTTAATTTCAACCGCATTATCTAAAAGCTCCGTGACGCGGCAGGCAATATCAAGCCCCGCTAAAACACCGTCTGCTTTTGAAAGGAAAAAAGCACGGGAAACGCTGTTTTCGTCAATCAGCAGGTCTGTAGTGATGTCAATATAATTCATATCTTCATTTAAAGCGGTTTTGATGATTTCATCTATTTGGAATTGCAGTAATTTCATTTTTATTAAACCTCATTTAATTCTTTTAAGATAATATAAGCCGCGGTTGCAAGTGCTTTTGTTTCCGTTAAATCGGGCGTCAATTCAAAACCGCCGCTTTCTAAAAGCTTCCGGATTTCTGCAATACGCGGGAGATTTTTCTTTGCTTCTTCGTAATCGGGTGTGATAAAATAAGATTTTTGCATAAGTTCGCGGATTTCGCGGCGGACGCCGTCAGGCTTGGCTTTTTTACCTTGACTCGGAAAAGTAAAATTAATATTACTTGTTTGAAGCGTTCCGCTAATACTGCCCTTATACTTAGAATTGCTAAGGACAAGGCACTGCCGCCGGTTAATATCTTCTGCTACGCGGCGGGAGAATACGAGGGCTTCAAGCAAGGAATTGCTTGCAAGGCGGTTAATGCCGTGAACGCCCGTTGACGAACATTCGCCCGCCGCGTATAACCCCTCAACAGAGGTAACGCCGCAGTCGTTTACTTCAATTCCGCCCATTAAGTAATGCTGGCACGGATAAATCGGTACGGGCTCTTTTGTTATATCAAAACCGTATTCAAGCACACGTGAATAAATCATAGGGAAGCGGTTTTTGATAGTTTCGCTGTCCTTATGTGAAATATCAAGGTAAAAATCATCACTGCCCGTCTGTTCCTGTTCCTTTAAGATACAGCGCGATACCACGTCGCGGGGACTGAGCTCCATGCGCGCGGGTTCATACTTTTGCATGAAACGCTCTTTATTGCAGTTCAGCAAATACGCGCCTTCACCGCGTACAGCTTCCGAAATAAGAAAACATTCGCGTGAATTTTTATCGGCAAAGGCGGTCGGGTGAAACTGGATATAGCTTAAATCTTTAATAACCGCACCCATTTTATACGCGAAATAAATCCCGTCGCCGGTCGCGGTGGGGCTGTTGGTGGTGTAATTATAAACCCGTCCGATTCCGCCGGTAGCAAGAACGCAGGTTTTGGCAGTGAAAAATTTATGCTCGTTTTCGTGTAATACATTTGCGAAAAAATTCTCTCCGTCCTTGCATAAATCAAGCAAGTGCGCGTTTTCAAGGAGCGTGATATTGGGTTTAATTTTTACGTGTTTAATTAAAGAAGTAACGATTTCGTGACCGGTGCTGTCGCGGCTGTGCGCGATACGGTTGCGGGAATGTCCGCCCTCTAATCCGAGCGAAAGGCTTCCGTCCGGATTCTTGTCAAAGTTTACGCCGAGCTTTTGCAGGTTTTCAATGTCAAAAGGACCTTGTTGTATTAAAACGCGCAGATTCGCTACGTCATTTTTATAACCGCCCGCAACTAAGGTGTCCTTGATGTGTTTGGCGAAGCTGTCGCTGTCCTTGTCAACAACAGCGGCGACGCCGCCCTGCGCCATCGCGGAATTGCAGGTGAGCAGTTCTTTCTTGGAAAGCAGAAGAATTTTTAAACGTGCGTCAAGATTGAGCGCGGTGTATAATCCCGCCACGCCCGAACCGGCTATAATCATGTCGTAGTTTTTGAAAGTCATTTTTTATACCGCTAAAACTTAAATTTCAATTGATTTATCATATAAAAATTCCGGGGCAATGTTGATTATATCATTCCAAACTACCGTTTCATAATCAATATGCGCTTGTTTAAATAAAGAAATATCATTTAGTTGTTTAAAAATATTATCTTCTTTTATTAAATCCGTTGCATCATATATTTTTTGTTCACCGGTAGAAAATTCCAAGAATAACTTATAATCATCAGTGGCTTTTACCTTTTTTACACTAACGGGTTTTAATGGTGCACCCCCATAAGTAATACCGTTTATTTCGTACATTTCGTCACCTCAAAGGATTAATTTTATTAAATTCTATTCCTTGAACAGCGTTATTCCATGCCGTGTATAACTCTTCTTCGTGCAGAACAAACCATGGTTAATCCAGCAGAACCTCCGTACACCCATGCTCCCTCACGCTCAGTACATAGCAAGAGCCCGTTCCGAAAATCCTTTCTACCTCGAATTTAAACAGCTTCAGCATATCATTCGGGACGAACGCCTGCACTGTTCCGGCGAAACCGCCCCCGTGAACGCGGCACGCTCCTTTTCCGCCGAGCGCGTGCTCCGCCGCGTTCAGCGCGACTGCAAGCGGCTGATGTTTAACGTCGCCCGTTGAATAAATATTCTGCAAATATTTAAAAGAGCTGTCGCCCGAGTTGTTTATGTAAGTCAAAAAAGCGTCAAAAAAATTGTTTTCAAGCGCGTGGATTAACTTTTCAACGCGGTTGTTTTCTTCATAGAAATGCAAGGCGCGCAATACTGCGCGGTCGCCGTACTGTTCGCGTAAATAATTTATATTGAGCATAATATCCTGTCTTGCGATTTGCCGCAGGTTTTCGACGCCGAAGTAAGACGCAATGCGGCGCATTTCGCTCGGAATAGCGGCGTATTCATCGTTCATCTGGCTGTGCGAAGTGCCTGTGTTGATGATACAAAGGTCATGCCCGAATGAATTAAAATCCGATTCGACTTTGTTAATAATCGGGGAATCCGCATCCTTGAAGTCAATCACAATGAACCCGCCGGAAGCGCACGCCGTCTGGTCTAAAAGCCCGCACGGCTTTCCGAAATAATCGTTTTCGGCTTTTTGAGAAATTTTTGCGATTTTATAAGGGTCAACCTTGCCGTCGTTGTATAAGTGCGACAGAATAACACCGATGGTAACTTCAAACGCCGCCGATGAGGACATACCTGAGCCTAAAGCAACCTCTGAAGTCGTATAGGCTTTAAATCCGCCGATTTTATAACCGGCTTTCGCTATACCCGCCGCAACACCGCGAATCAAAGCTTCCGATGTGTTTTTTTCTTCAGGGACGGCGTTAAGATTATCAAGCATAATCCCGTTTTCATTAAAACCTTCGGATTTTACTACAATTTTGTTTTCTTCCATGGGTTCTACAACGGCGATAATATCCAAGCTTACGCTTGCCGCCAAAACCTTTCCGCCGTTATGGTCGGTATGGTTTCCGCTGATTTCGGTGCGTCCCGGAACGGAGAACAAACGGAGATTGTTACCCGATTCAACGTGGAAATGACGCTTGTACTCAGCAATTGCTTTTTCAAAGCGGTTACGCTTTGATTCAATTTCAACCTCCGGATATAAATCCTCCGGTTTTAAAAAAAGCGGTTTTGTCATAATGATTCTCCTAATCTTTTTCAGTATAAAACATATGATATTTTTTGTCTTTATGGGCGCGGACTGAAAGAACAAGCCCGATTGCCATAAAAAGGGCTAAAACCGAGCTTCCGCCCGCACTGATGAAGGGTAGGGTCTGCCCGATAACCGGCAAAACGGCAAGCACCATGCCGATGTTGATAATCGTATTATAAAAGAACATCGCAAATACGCCCACGCATATATATTTGCCGAGCGGGTCTTTGGCGGCAAGGCAGTTTATCAAAATCCGAATTAAAATAAACGCAATCAGGCATAAAGTCGCTACACACCCGACAAAACCAAGCGTCATGCCGATATAGGCGAAGATAAAGTCGGTTTGGAACTCGGGGATATAAATATATTCGCCGCCGAATAAACCCTTGCCGGTAAGCTCACCAGAACCGATTGCAATCAGGCTTCTGCGCTGCTGGTCAAAAAAGTTCAGCATTTCCGCTTCACGGATTTCTTCATCAAAAATCACTAAAAAACGAAGCTTGTGATAGGATTTGAAAACAAAATTCCAAACCACGAACCCCGCGACGGGCATCATGGCAATGATTGCCGCAATATACCGCCAATATAACCCCGCAATAAAAAGCATAGTAAATGTTATCAGTATAAAAACAAGCGTTGTTCCGAAGTCGCCGCGGGAAATAACCAAAAGCACGGGAACTGCCGCATGAACCAACAGCAGGATAAGGTTGGGGATTTTATTCATTTTCTTGCCGAGCTTTGCTAAATGCGCGGAAAAAGAAATGATATAAAAAAACTTTAGGAATTCCGACGGCTGTATAGCGGTGAACCCTAAATACAGCCAGTTTACTTCCTCACTGCCTTCGGTTTGAACCCCGAGCGGCGTAAAAAGCAAAAGCATGAGCGTAATGCCGATAAACGCGCCTATATACCAAAATTTCGCAAGATGCTTGTAATTAACCGCCGCAATCACTAAAGCGGCGAACAAGCCCATGCCCATCATACCGAGCTGCATAACGTAATGCCGCTCCTTCACGTATTCGCTGACATCATTAACGACCATGCTGTAAAGCATGAAAGCACTGAACGAACAAGCGATAACGCACAGCAAAAGCAGCAGCTTGTCCAGCCGCTTGAAATATTCCCAAAAATAATTTAAAAATCGTTTTACGTTCATGGCATCCATAATACTTATTATAATCAAAAAAAGAAAATATTGCAAGTTAAGTTAATAATTTAACAATAAAATTTCCGGATTTATTGATTTTATCGGCAATATTGATTATATTTGTTCTCTTTTTCTTGACTTTTCGATTGATTTGTGATAAAATGATTTTACAGTTTGGAGGTGTTATTGATGGCAACCGAAACTTTTTTCAAGAGAATAATTCTATCTGATGAAGCTGCTGAAAAGTTAGCGGACGGTATTGAAAAACAAGAAGCTCGCTATTGGACAGAAGCGTGCATTGCGGAACGCCGTAAAATAGAGCAGGATTACGAAGAAAATCGTAAAAGGAGTGAGGCTTTATTAAGGCGAATGTCGCAATCAAGGAAATTTTAGGAACAGACAATGAATCAGCTTACAGAACGGCTGTCGAAAAATTTTCGTGCAGGGATAAAGAAGTTGAAGATTTTTTGAAAAACAAGGCTTTTGAGTTTGATAAACGAAACAAAAGCCGTACATACCTTATTGTAGATGATGAGTTTATATCAGATGATGAGTTGATTATTTATGCCTATTTTACAATAACATTAAAAACGATTGAATTCGGGGAAACTTTATCAAAATCCATAATAAAACGTATTGACGGTTTTTCAAAAGATATAAAATCGGCAGAAGCTGTTTTAATCGGTCAGTTAGGAAAAAATCAAAATTATCAAAATGATATAAACGGGCAAACAATTTTAAATAATGCTTTTAGAATAGTGTATTGTATACATAATCTTGCGGGTGGTCGTATAATGTTTCTTGAATGTAATGAACACCCGAAATTGATTGATTTTTATAACCGGAACGGATTTGAAGCTTTACAAAAAAGCGGAAATTATCTTCAAATGATTAAATATTTATAAAATCGGAACGCATTAATGCGTTCCGATAATTACGGGATTGCAAGCGGAACGGAGTTATCCGTTCCCTACGTTTTTTTCTTTGCGGTTTTTTGATATTTCTTAATAACCTCTTCCGCTGTCATCGGTTTCGCATATAAATACCCCTGCACGTATTGAACACCGAATTTTTTTGCCTGTTCAAACTGTTCCTCATTCTCCACCCGTTTTACACAGATTCCGTTTTTAAGGGAGGACGCAAGCTTGACGACCGTTCCGACCCATATTTCATCAAAATCGTCAAATATATTCGTAAAAAGGCTGTAATCTATTTTCACCATGTCCATGTAGGAATGTTTCAGTAAGCGCAGTCCCCCGCAGTCTGAGCCGAAGCTGTCGATGATAAGCCGGACACCGGTTTGGCTGAGCTTTTTTAATACAGGGAGAATCCCGTCCTGCCGCTCATTAAAAACCCGCTGAGGAATTTCAAGGATTAAAGACGAGCCTTGAATTCCGGTTTCGGCAAGCGCGTCATTCACCATAGCGATAATTGAGCCGGACCGGATTCCTCGCGGTGTTAAATTCACACTGACTGAAAAATCTGCTCTCTTATGCTCGGTCTGCATTTTTTTGCAGAAATTACAAACATTTTGAATTACCCAAAAATCGATAATTGCGTCAAGCCCCATACTTTCCGCAAGCTGAATCAGCTTCGGCACAGGTATATCGCCGCGGTTAATCAGGGCTTCAAAATGTAAAGGGAAATTGTTCGTGCTGTTCTCACCGGCTTTTAAAACAGGCTGATACTTTAAAGTAAAGCCTTTCATGCCGTTTGTAATAGAATCGCGCAGTTTTTCTGCGTGCTTATAATTAATGTCGGCTTCCTCCGCGAAATCCTCGGAGTGAAAAGCATAGCTGTTAGGACCGTATTCGGTCGCTTTGTATAAAGCAAGCGCGGCGGCGCGGTAAACCTCATCGCAGGAATTGTGCCCGTTCGGGAAAACCGTAACGCCGATGCCGATATCAAGATAATGTTCGCCGTGATTTTGCTTCCACGGTTTTTCAAAACGCTCGATTAATTCCACTACAATCTCTTTTACGCCGTCTTCATTCTTCTCTTTTAATAAAAGCATCAGCGTATTGCCGCTGAAACGGTATACGGTAAGGTTTGAATAAGGCATATCCGAAATGAAAGCGGCAACGTCACGAAGCATATTATCGGTATATTCGTGCCCGAAAAGTTCATTGAAGGTATGCAGATTGGTAATTTTCATTACCGCCGCCGCCCCCGGTTCTTTGGTGGTTAATTCAATTGCCAAGTCCTTATCAAGCTTTGTACGGTTCGGAATCGTAAGAATCGGGTCGTAAAAAACAAGGTCAAGCAGTTTACGGTCGGTTTCTTCCAATTTTTCATCGGATTTTTTCTGCAACAGAAGCGTAGCGGTGATTTGAGAAACACTGCGCAAAACCTTGCTTTCCTGCGCTGTAGGAACATAATCGGCGGCAAGCGGCGCGAAGGTCATAATACCAATCCGTTTTCCGTCGCCGTTAAGATTGGCGACCGTGCAGGTTTCGGGTTTAAACTCAACCGCTTCATCAACGCCGGTAAAAGCAGGGATATACATATCCGTATATTCAAGGCGTTCTATAACTTTCGTAATCGCGGAATACGGATATTCATCAGCTGCGGAATCGGTTGTATCGTCGGATTTCCATTGATAATTCAGTTTAATTTTTTTGCTGTCCGAAAAGTCTTCATAAATACAAATACGCTTCATGCCCATGTATTCTCCGACAAGTTTAATAACGGCTTCGAGTGCCTCTCCGGAATTCTTGCGTTCCAATATAATATTGTACACGTTATTGGTAAGAATCTGTTGTTCGATATGCTCGCTTAAAAGCTTATTCGCGTGCTCAGAATTGCTCATTTCGTTATAAAGCATGGCGAACGAGTTTGCGGTTTGCGAAACCGCTTGAACCAATACATCTAAAAGCGGGGTGTTTTTATCAATTAAATCCTGTGTTGCGGCGGAAATGAGCCAATGCGCGGCAATAACATGGCTGATTCTGATATTGACGCGCTTGGTGAATTTATATTTTTTTTCGGTTAATGATTGATTATTCTCGTCAGGTGAACAGATTAAAGTACCGTCATCTTCGTAAATAGCGGAAAAAACACCGCCGTTTTTAAGAGGTGTTTGAATCTGCCGTAAATAATCTTTATCTAAAATCGCGGTAAGTGTTAATTTACGGTCATTGATTCGTTCCGATTTTTCGTTTTCTTTCTTTTTGTATTCAAGCAAAACGCGGTCTTCATCGGCAAAATCCAAATAGCTTGATACATCAAAAACAAAACCGTCAAGGTGAATTTTTCCGAATTTTTCTTTTTTAAATTCGCATTTTATCAAAAACCAGCGCGAACCCCCGTCGGCGTCGGTTATAAATCTCGAATGGATTTGAAGCGTACTTTGATTACCAACCAGAATTTCATCAATCTGATTGATTAAAAGCGGTAAATCCTCTGCGGAAATCACATCGCCGAGGAAAAACTTTTTGGTTTTCCTGCCGGAAGCGTTATCGCCGTAAAAGATAACGGGAAAATTTTTCGTTAAATCTATACGGATTGCGGAATACCGCATTACAGAAAATATATTTTCAGCGTTCCCCATTGTCCCTCCTCCGGATGTAACTATTTTGTTAATAGGCTTTATATAATTATAACATAATTAATTTATAATTACAACTAAATTTAGTAAAAATAGTCAATTTATACATATATACACATAATATATAGATAAAATGACAAATAATAAATAGTACAGAGTTATTATATATGCACAACTAAAATAATTTAGAATTGTGCAATATGCTGAATTTCTAAAAAAACAAGAATATTTGCGAAAAAGGTATTGACAAAGCATTGTAACAGTGTTATACTTGTAAAGCTGTCGCTTGCGGCGGCGATTTTATCGGGTCGAGTGCCTCGACACGAAAAATCGGTTTTCGATTAAACGCAAAAGCAATTTCGCAAGAAATTGCGGTACTTCGCGGAACAACGCTCGACAAAGAAAGCGTTAAGGAATTTACGCAGTAAATTCCCGTACTTCGCGAAGCAACGCGGAGTGAAGTACAATGTACCTTGAAAATTGAACAATAACGAACTATACGATAAGCTATAAAAGTTTATCAAACCTGAAAATTCCAAAGAAATTTCGGATAAACAAACTAATTTTTTATAGATTTTTAAAAATCTGTTAATGTTAGCGTTTTGATGAGTACTGTACAACGCAAGCGTTGTACGAGCAATTTCTGACGAAATTGCTGAAACAGGTAATGACATCGAAAGATGTAATTATACAAACTTCAAAGAGTTTGATCCTGGCTCAGGACGAACGCTGGCGGCGCGCCTAACACATGCAAGTCGAACGGAGTTGCGCGGCACACAGAACCTTTGTAGGGGCGGATTCCATATCCGCCCGCAAAAATTGCAGAACATTTGAAAAATACAAAGGCTGTGTGTGCTGCGTAACTTAGTGGCGAACGGGTGAGTAACACGTGAGCAACCTGCCTTCAGGAGGGGGACAACACTGGGAAACCGGTGCTAATACCGCATAAATGCAGAAAAAGGGCATCCTTTTTCTGCCAAAGATTTATCGCCTGAAGATGGGCTCGCGCCTGATTAGATAGTTGGTGAGGTAACGGCTCACCAAGTCGACGATCAGTAGCCGGACTGAGAGGTTGAACGGCCACATTGGGACTGAGACACGGCCCAGACTCCTACGGGAGGCAGCAGTGGGGGATATTGGTCAATGGGGGGAACCCTGAACCAGCGACGCCGCGTGAGGGAAGAAGGTTTTCGGATTGTAAACCTCTGTCAGCGGGGAAGAAAATGACGGTACCCGCGGAGGAAGCCACGGCTAACTACGTGCCAGCAGCCGCGGTAATACGTAGGTGGCAAGCGTTGTCCGGAATTACTGGGTGTAAAGGGAGTGTAGGCGGGACTTTAAGTCAGATGTGAAACGTACAGGCTCAACTTGTAACCTGCATTTGAAACTGAAGTTCTTGAGTGAAGTAGAGGCAAGCGGAATTCCTAGTGTAGCGGTGAAATGCGTAGATATTAGGAGGAACACCAGTGGCGAAGGCGGCTTGCTGGGCTTTTACTGACGCTGAGGCTCGAAAGCGTGGGGAGCAAACAGGATTAGATACCCTGGTAGTCCACGCTGTAAACGATGTTCACTAGGTGTGGGGGGATTGAACCCTTCCGTGCCGGAGCTAACGCATTAAGTGAACCACCTGGGGAGTACGTGCGCAAGCATGAAACTCAAAGGAATTGACGGGGGCCCGCACAAGCAGT
>Ga0082212_10008095_pt1 | contig 13797 bp, 9 predicted proteins | sample TergutNt197P3_FD_71548 | JGI IMG/M metagenome (GOLD analysis project Ga0082212, IMG submission 71548) | Neocapritermes taracua P3 segment gut microbial communities from Petit-Saut dam, French Guiana - Nt197 P3 | ecosystem: Host-associated > Arthropoda: Insects > Digestive system > Gut ... | reverse complement strand
AAGCAGACGCTAACTTGTTTTGGTAATCAAAAATATCCCGTGTAAGCGGCTGATGGGAGTCGAACCCACGTCTCCAGCTTGGAAGGCTGGGGTAATAGCCGTTATACGACAGCCGCAAGTAATTGTATTCTATGGAAAAACGGAAAAAGTGTCAAGGAAACAGGCTTATCTTATTCCGTCCAGTAACCATGATATAAAAACATCCATACGCTTGGTGAGTGCCGAACTAATATCAACATGTTTGGCAATAAAGTCGGATACTTCCACTCCGACAAGGCAATACATAGCAAGCCCTTCCTGGATTTGTTCTATATAGAAAAGGACGGTAAAAGTTTTTTCTTTCATAACAGGAAAGGGGCCGTATGTAACAGATTTAAAATTATTGATTTTGTATAATATTCCCTGATGGCTTGAAGCAAGAGAGATTTCATAATAGCAGTGTCCGAACCGTGCATCGGTAAGGCGCACATAGAATGTTTCATGGGACGGTACTGAGACTGCCTGGGGAGGATCGGGGAGGAAGGCTTTTAGTTTTTTTGGACTTTCAATTCTCATCGCATCGGTAAAAAGAGGCGTATTTTTTTTGCCGGAATGGGATAAATACACCCTCCCTTTAAGATCCTGAATTCTTTCCAGGGCATTGTAGATGCTTACAAGATCAATGTTTTTGCGGGGGATAATCCGCAGGGCTTCCAAAAAAATTCCAGGATTTGATCCCAATGAAAATTTTGTAATTTTTGTATTTTCTCCGGTTTGGGGAAGGAGGGTAAGTTCTTCTGCCTGTTTTCCGTTGTACAGGTACCCCCCGGAAGAAAAAGCTGCGTTACGCTGCCCGGAGCTTGCCGCAGGAAATAAATCAGAAAAATGGCGGGTCTGGGAAAAGGCAAGTATTGGGCAAAAAAGAAATAACATTCCTGCTAATTTTTTTTGTATTGTTCTTTTCATCAATATGCTCCGCGTCCTTTTATTATTACCGAGAAAGTCTTACTGATAATCCAAATATCCAGCCATACAGACCAGCTGTGCAAATAGTATGTATCAAGGGAAACCCGATCCGAATAATTTGTATCTGATCTTCCTGAAACCTGCCAGAGTCCTGTTATGCCGGGTTTGGCAGAAAAGATCCGTTGAAAGTCTTCGCCATATTTTTTTATTTCAGCGTCTACAATGGGGCGCGGGCCGACAAGGCTCATTTCTCCTTTAATAATATTGATAAACTGGGGGATTTCGTCCAGGGAAGTTTTTCTGATTAGTTTGCCAATTCCTGTAATCCGCGGGTCATTTTTTAGTTTTTGGTTCCGGCTCCATTCTTCCATGGCGTTTTTATCTTTTGCCAGGAGCTCTTTAAGCGCTTCGTCAGCATTGCTTACCATGGACCGGAATTTATAGGCTTTAAAATGTTTTCCATTCTGGCCCAGCCTTTTCTGACTGTATAATACAGGACCCGGCGAGCCAAGTTTAATAATCACAGTTATCAGTATGAGTACCGGAGATATAATGATACTTCCGGCAAGGACAATTGCAACATCCATAAAACGTTTAATCCAAAGGTTCCAGAACATATTAAGGCGATGGCTTGTTGCAAACCCAAGAATGCCGCCAAAATCCCTGACGCTCATCCAAATGTTGTTAATTGAATTAATATCTGGTACCTGTACATTGTAACGGAAAGCAGATACCGAACCCGTAATCAGTTTTTTTAATTCACGGTGGGACAGGGATGGCATGGCGACAATTGCCATTTTTATGTTAAACCGCCGTACAATTTCCGGGCCGGCCCTTGTATCGTGAATGATTGGAATTCCCCTGTAATCTTCGCCCTTTTCTTTTTTGTCATCTAAAAATAAAACCGGAATATAGCCGGTATTTTTATTGGCCAAAAGCCTGTCTGCTACAGCACAGCCGGTATACCCTGCACCGTAGATTACCGCAGGAATACCTCCCAGGCCGCTTGCAAAAAGAAAGCTGCGCGTTAGTGAACGGCCTGCTAAAATAAAGACAGGGGATAATAAAAAGCTGATGGCAAAAGCTATGGAAATAGTATCGAATTCCGGGTTGTAAATAAAACGGGAAAGTATAATGCCTGCATGGACAATAAGGGAAGAATTACAGACCATACGCAATTCTTCCGCCGGCGCAAGTGATGCGGCAGGATATAAGCCATTCATGGCAAAGACAACGATAAAGGCGGGCAGAAAAGGCCAGTACGTTATGAAAGATTTAAATGCAATGCCTCCGTGCAGAATTTGGAGGAGGTAAATGCCTCCTTGCAGGATTTGAAAGACAAAAAGGATTTTTATCAGGAAAAAACCTGCGCCTATACAAAGCATTATGGAAAACATATCCGAGCAGATTAGAAATGCGGATCTAGACGCTGAGCTGGTGCCGTGATACCGCTTCCGGTACCATGTTTCAAATTCCTCTATTGTCATAGCTATACATTACTTTAATACTTTAAAGCCTTCCAGAGATTCAAACCAGACAGGGACAGACTTTAGCCCGTGAAGCATAGCGCTGAAATCCCGGTACCAGCTCATATTGCATTCGTTGCAGGGCGGCATTTTATAATCCTTTTCTTCCATTGTAAGAATATTGCCTAAAACCCTGGGGAGTTGCATACAGGGATGTACATTAAAAAACCAGTCTACAAAAAGCACGCTGGTTCCCCCCAGACAATGAAAGGTAACTTTTGCAGGATCTTTAAGGAAACGGATAATGTTTTTCATGGATGCCGGTGTATTGATTATCCCGTATTTTCTGGTATTTCGCAGCCTAATTGCCGATTCCAGCCCTTCGATCACATTTTCCCGGGAAAGGCTAATCCCTTCACCTCCCAGGGGATAAACCTTGGACTGGGAAAAAGTAGGGTAATTAATGGAAACAAAATCGAAGCCCATGTTTTTTGCACGGACACAGACATCCAGGAGATTATTGTAATTATCGTTCCAGATAAGCACCGAAGCCATGGTCTTAATTGTGGTCTTTGAGATCAGTTCCACAGCTTTTGTCATATCCTCCATTATATCAGGAATCTGCCGGGATTCTGCCATAATTCTCGGATCCCCTGAATCGAAGGAAATGCAGATCATATCATTTCCTGCATCTTCGAGGCGTTTGACAATATCGTTTCGTAAAAGGAGCTGCGGGGCAGCGTCGAGTACAGCGCTGTGCATTTTCCGTTCTGTAGCCCGGCGGACAAGGTCTACTACATGGGGATGGAGCAAGGGTTCCCCTCCCGTGATGGTTACATGGACAGTTCCATGATCTGCCAGCCTGTCAATAACTTCCAGGGCTTTTTCCCTGTCCACAAAAACTTTAGGCTGCTGTTTCCATATTTCGCAAAATGAACATTTTGCAATACATGCGTTGGTAATGGCGAATTCCGCCGCCTTGAGCCTGCCCTTAAAGAAATTTTTAAAAAGATTTCTTGCTTTGCCTAACGCCATTGATTGTTGTCCTGCTGTTAATATATTGTATTTTTTTAAATGGATTTGTTCAACGGATACAATGCTATTTTAGCGGCGGACTAAAACGCACTGAAAGAGCACATTCAAAACTATGCTCTACCCGGCCTTCTTCCCGTTTTGCATAGGGAAAAAACCGGCCCGGCCCGTCTCCCGAATTAACAATGATTCTATAACCCGGCTGTATGGAAAAACTAAGCCATTCTTTAGGGTAATATTCAAAGCGGGCCCTTGTGGTATAGGTAAAGACTGGTATCCCAGTTGGAGGGACTGTAACATTGTACACCCTATGACTTGGGCGGTAGGTTTTATCAGGATCGGTATCCCAGTCAAAAATACCCAGATCTGATCGTTCCCCCTGGGCGGAGAATTCAAAAGATAACCCCCCATACCAGCCTGCGGAAGAATAAAAACCTGCCCAGAAAACACCGGCTATTGTATCCGGGCCAAAAGGGGTACCTGTCCAGTAACGAAGTGTTTTCCCTGCCGCTTCAGGGACATTTTTATAAAAAGACCAGCCCTTGTCCCACATAATATACAGGTACGGGTAGGTAAAAACCCCCTCAAGGCCGAATTCCCAATACCCCCCATTTACAGGGAAGGAATATTCCGCTCCGGCCTGAAAACCAATAGCATCGGGGTAGAGGCCCTCCATCCAGTGAGTTTTTTTCATGGGAAGATCCAACACATCCATTACAAAAAGCCCGTAAAACCGGAAGTTGTTTAAAGGCTGCCATTCCAGCTTAATCCCCAGGTAAGAGCCTATACGGGAATGGCCGTTGGGATCAAATACCGGATCACCTGGATCATGTTTTAGGTCATTATTGTAATTGGAATAGGTTTTGTATGCTTCGTAACTGTGGAAGATTGTAAACGGGTTAAGGAAACGAAGCTCCAGAGGGGCATTTACCATTACTCCTTCGGCAAGGGAAACGGAAAAAGTTCTATGGGGTTTTAGCTGGAGGTAGTGCATATAATGGTATTTATTAACCTCATACTGGAGTACCTGGGCTGTATACTTAAAAGCAGGTGAATAAACAGAAGCCTGGGCATAGATAACCCTTTCCAGGTGTTCTGATACAATGATGCTGCCTGTGTGTGTATTTCCGAAAAAATTGTCTCCCTGGCCTATGGAAAAATTAACTCCCGATGCTTCGCCAACTGGAACACCGGCGGTTACATAGGCCCGTTTGGGAAAGTGAATATCAAACTGGGCAACCGGATCCCAGGGAATATTAATATAATTCTTGTGCAGGGCTGCGGCGTATTCGTTTTGACCGATATTAATATCCATCTCGGCTGTAATCCAGGGACCAATGGAAAAGCCTACCGGCAGCAGAATTATGGGATTTCGGGAATGGTCGTTATAAATCCAGGGGACATTTTCGCCGGTTTTAAAATACAATTCCGGCTGAACAACAAGGTTCATCCATCCTGAAATAATGTCGGATCCAAAAGACAGCCAGGGATCCGATTTAAGATATGCCGACAGACGCTCGTAAATGACAAGGCCGCTTTCAGAAAGTAAATCCGCATTTATTTGTGCAAGATAATTTTCCATCTCGGCTACCGTAATCCGGGAATCTGCAAAAAAGAGTTTTCCCTGTTCCCGGGATAAAATGGCCAGGGCATCGTAAGCCCAGTCACCGGGGTGGAGGGTTTTTTGCGGAGGAAGGGAAAATAAATGCCATGAATTCAGGCAAAAAAGTATTATTAATCCTGCTACAGGTTTACTTAAAAGATTTTTCTGCATAAAATAATTGTATGCGTAGATCCGGTATTGTTTCAATCCTTGCATTTTTGTTTTTATGCGGGAACCTTTTTGCCCAGACCCATGTTTCTGTCCCGGTGGATCATTCCATCTATTACCTTTTAAATCAGGCGGAAGTCCGGGGACTCTGTATTCCTCTGCCTGCGGTAAAACCTTATACCAGAGGCAGAATAGTGGAAGCAATAGATGAAATCCTTGCATCGGAGCCAAGGCGTTTTGGCAGCTTAACAGATGCCGAAAGGGCAATACTTGCAGAAGCCCGGGAAGAGTTTACAAAAGGGGAGAAAGGCCTGGATTTAAAAAACGGAATGTATCGTTTTGATGTGGAAGGGAAAAAGGGCGGATATTTTTCCGGGGATGTTGGAGTTTCCCTGGAATCCCTTAATTCGGCAGCTTACCGCACAGAGTATGGCAAGGCTTTTTTTGGCACGGATATTTGGGGGACAGTCTCTTTAAAAGGTGATGTGGGGGAAAATTTTTCTTTTAATGTTGATTTTTCCGGGGGTTTTTTGATGGCCGAACGGAAAATACTCGGAGAATTCGATACCTATCCGTCAAACTGGGAATATGTCTTACCGGATAAATATGAAGATCACCGGGTAAATACTTACAGCCAGCCCCTGGCTTATTTCCCCTTTTCCTATCAAAAAAAATGGGATGGTTTTATGTTTCCGCTTGGCAAAGTTTCTGCCGGAAACATGATTTCCTGGCCCGATGGGTTTTCCATGGGTACAGGCATGATGGCGGAAATGGCCGGCAGCGCTTTTGACGACATGCTGCTTGTACGCGCCGGAAGGATCCGGCGTGAATGGGGAGCCATGGCGCCGGGGAGCAGCCTTGTTTTAAATGCTGCAGCCCGTCCTTTTGTGGGGGTTGAAATGATCTTTAACCCTGCGCCCTGGATTTCTTTTTCGTCATTAACCGGAGGGCTGGAATTTTACAACGGCGAAGGTATTAAGGAACCCGCATTGTCTTTCCAGAATGCTTTTTCGATTCAACAACTGGAGTTAAATTATAAAAACTATGTTCATGTTGATTTTGGCAGTACTGCCATTTGGCCGAAACGTCTGGAATTCGGTTATCTTTTTCCATTAATAGACAATTTTCTTTTCCAGAATTTCATTGGCGACTTTGACAATATGGCTGTTTTTATAAATATTAAAGGCCAGTATCCGGGACTTGGCAGTCTCTGGTTTTCATTTTTTGTGGACGAAATGGAAGTTTCTTCCCTGTCAAAGGCATTTGAAAAAGATCGCCATATGTTTGCTTTCCAGTTTGGGCTGCAGGGGGTAATACCATGGCTGCCCTTTGCTTCTTTTACATTAAGTTATACAAAAGTTGAGCCTTATAATTATACCCATTCCAAAGTACTTACACCCTGGTATTCGGACAATCTTATGGAAACAGCATATGTAAATAACGGGGTGTCTATGGGGTATTACCTTCCACCCAATTCGGATGAAATTAAGCTGCGCTTTGATATTCGCCCCTGGCTAAGAACAGCCGGTTATTTTCAGTACCAGCTTATCCGTCATGGAGCTGATTACGGCTCCCACCAGGTAGACGGGAGTTCTTTGGTTTCAGAGCATCCAATCTATATAAAAAATTTTTTAAATGACGGGGCTTACCAGTGGATGCATATTATTAAGATTGGGGGGGAACAAAAATTCAGCTCTTTTCCCATTACCGTTTATGGGGAAGCGGGTATTGCATATTCTTATTTTACGGACATCAGCGATGCTGAATATGCCAGGTATAATCCCCCATCTTCGCTTGGCTCGCTGCCTCCAGCAGGCGGAAATTACCTGAAATCAACGGCCTTTATCCTGACCATTGGTTTCAGAATTTTTAAGTAAACTAGACACGTTTCCGTTCGGCAACAATCCGCATTATTCTTTCTTTAAACGCTTCACAGGAGAATTGCGTTACCTGGCTGTTAAATAATGATCGATCCTTAAACTCATGCTCTCTGGACTCGAATTGATCCAGGGCTTTAATTAAGGAAGAAGGTGTCTGTTCATCAAAAAAGATGCCGGTAACGCCGTCCTTTATTGTATCCAGAACCCCCCCCTTCCCGTATGCAATTACCGGGCAGCCTGCTGCATTGGCTTCGATGGGGATAAGGCCCATATCTTCAATGCCGGGAAAAATCAATGCCCGCGCCCCGGAAAAAAGGGATGCAAGTTCTTCGTCAGAAACCCTGCCCCTGAATGAAACAAAACCTGTCCTGCTCCACCGGCGTATTTCTTTTTTTAAGACACCGCTTCCTGCCACTATGAGCTTTCTCCCTGTATGTGCACAAGCCTCAAATGCAATGGCTGCTTTTTTATATTCTGTAATCTGACCTGCCAGGAGATAATAATCGTCTGTGTTTCTTGGCACAGAACAATACTTTTCGATTGATGCAGGGCCGTAAACCACCGTTGCATCCCGGTTATAATACCGCTTTATCCGCCTGGCTGAATAAGAGGAGTTTGTAATAAAGTGATCAACCAGGTTTGCAGAACATACATCCCACAAGCGCAGGCGGTGGATAAACCGCTTCATAAAGAATCGTGTAAAAAAATGAGCCTTTTTAAAATAATCGTGATACATGTCCCAGACATAACGCATGGGGCTGTGGCAGTAACATATATGATACGCATCGGGGTTGGGAATAACTCCTTTTGCCGGCCCTGCTTCGCTGGAAATAACAAGATCATAGTTCTGCAGATTAAATGAATCCAAAGCCCTTGGCATAAATGGTAAATATTTTTGATAGAGTTTTTTTGCAAAAGGAAGTTTTTGTATGGGCGAGGTGTATATATGACGGGAATTGATTAGATCGGAAACTGCAGAAGGGTTGTAGACATGGGTAAAAACATCGGCTTCTGGAAAAAGTTCAAGGAGGGCCTCAAGCATTTTTTCGCCGCCTCTCATATTAACAAGCCAGTAATGAACTATGGCAACTTTCATTATTCCTCCAGGTTACCTTGTTTACATAAAGTTTCAAGTATCACACGGGAAGTTTTTTTAAAGGTATACAGGTTTTCCATTTCAGGATCTTTTTTAACTGGTTCTGGATTTTTGCTATGAAGCAGCGAAATGATTTTTTCTTTTAAATCTATTGCATCGCCTGCCTTAAACCAGTGTACCGGCAATTCCCGGCCAAGAATTTTTATGGGATTTTCATAGTATATTTCCTTAAGAACCGGAATATCGGAAATGAGGGCAGGGGTTCCTGAAACAAGGGCTTCCAGCGGCGGCAGGCAAAAGCCTTCGTACAGGGAAGGCTGCACAAGCAGGGAAGCTTCTTCCAGCACTTTTATAAGTTGTTCATTAGGCAAAAAACCGGTAAATTCTACAGCATCCTCTTTGCCGGGAAATGATGTAAATAATAAATTGCTGTCCTTCGATCTAAAATTCTCCCTGCTGCCTGCAATTACAAGCCGGTAATCCAGACCTTGTTTACGGGCCAGAAAAAAAGCGTCCAGCAAAATAGAAAGCCCTTTGTGTTTTTTGATATTGCCGATATAGAGAATTATCTTCTTTTTTCCGGCCCGATTGCGTTCAGTGCCGGGCTTTAGCAAATGAGGTTGAATAGCGCTATGGGTAACTATGACAGGAACCTTGTTATGGGAATAGTGTTCTATCCTGAATTTTGAAAATTCCGAAACAGTAAATATTTTCCGTGAATGGTTAAATGCACGGCGGTAAAACCACATCCGTGCGGCAAGACCCGGGCGTGAGCTTAGCTCCGGCATATCAGGAAAAACAATGTCGTGGATGGTTGTGAAGACGGGGATTTTTATAAAGCCGGGGATGTTGAAATAGGGGGAATAATAAAGATCACTGGTATTGATTTTTTTTATTAAGCTGCGCGGGAAAGCAAGTAGTTCTGCTATGGAAAATGGTTTTATCCTGCAATGAAGGATGGCAGCATTTTTTTTCTCCGAAACTACAGTGGCAATTTTTTCTGCGCTGCCCAGCAGAAAAAAAGAATGCCCGGATTCCAGGAAAAACGGTAAACATTCCCGTAAATAAACGCCAACCCCGCTGGCATCCAGCCAGCGGCAGTCAATTGTTATGATCACGTTACCGTTTCTATCATAAAACCGGCGATACGTTTTCCCGCTTCACCCGGGAACTGCCAGGCTTCTTCGCGTGCTTTTTTCCGGGCTTCTTTTAAGGTTTCGCTATCCGAAGTATTTCTGATTAACTCCCCGATGGTTTCAAATTGTTCTTCTTTTAATTCAATGCCTGTTTTTTCCAGAGTACGGAAAATCCAAAGCCTGCCGGCAGCGTTCTCTCCCAGGTCGTCGGCATCATAAGCTCTAATATCCATACCTTGTTTTACATAAATTATTGGTTTGTCAAAAAGAAACATATAATCATAAATAATACCTGAAAAATCGGAAATCATAATATCTGCTTTGGAAAGGGAATAAATATTATCGCTTTTATAATCCCATATTATTTTTTCCCCGTATCGCAAGGAAAGCCTTTCCAGGACATCTGCTTCTGACTTTTTTGACTGCGGGTGAGGCCTTACAATAATTCTATAAGCGGTATTAACCAGTGGATCCAGAAGTTTTTCCCCGTAGCGGGACAGCAGGGCAGATGATCCCCAGGAAGGAGAAACCAAAACGGTAAAGATATGGTTTTCTTCTTTAGGAAGCTCTTTAATTTTATTTGTATATTCATCCAGGTAACTGCAGCCGACTGTAACATATTGTTTTTTTGGGATATTCCGCTGATGCTCAAGGGTTTTTAGATCTTCTGCCTGATAGTCCCCTGTTAGGAGGACAGAGTCAAAATAATCCAAACCAAAAAGCCGGTAGGTAGTAGCATCTGTTGGGGCATGTACCACATGGGAATAATGGCCAGTCATTTTTGATCTTTTTAGCTGATAAACATTAAGGCCGGGGGTAGTCATCAGACAAATGTTTGCCTGCAATAAATTAAGGCGGGCAAAAGCCCTGTTGCCTTCGCCGATAAATTCCGCATTTACAAAACCCCAGGCGATGCTGAAAACAGGATCATCTTCGGCAGATGTCAGGTAAAGAATGGTTATTTCACGTTTTTCAAATTCTTCCAGAACCGGTTTAAAAACATTCCAATACTGTTTGCCTTCGCAGTAAATTACATAAGGGAAAGCAAACTGTGCCGCTTTTAAAACTTTACCGCCGGAAAGAATTACTTTAAGTTTAATAATTACCGCTCTGGAAAGAAAATAAAGTGTTGCAGCTGCACCTATGAGTATGGAAAAGAGAGCGCTTCCGGTTCCCGGATCAATGTAAAGAAGTGTAAAACTCATTTAATTGCCGTGGATAATTGCGGTATGATTTCTTCCTGCCAGGTAATAAAAAGCGGTGTTTTATTAATGTCCAGCCTGGTTTTTTCTTCCAGTGGTTTTTTTTCGCCTGTAGAAATATTATAGATAAAAGCTGGTGCAGGGAGGTATAGGTCTATTTTTTGAGTACAGATTTTATCGTTCCAGAGAATTAAGGTATTGTTTCCCGAATGGCCTTCCAGAAAACACATGACAATAATACCCTTGGGGATATTTTCTTTTATTGGGTAATCTTTTTCATAGCGGGCTCCTGGTAAAAAAGTAGCGCATAATTCATAGGCCCAGGCGCCCTCCTTGCGCCGGAAATCACTATAGGCAAGGCCAAAATATTTTTCAGAATCCGATGCAAGATCCCCCTCTTTATATGAATCGAACATTTCATACCACAACAAGACCCTTGCTCCTCTGGCGGCCGCACCTGAAATGGTTTTAATAACATGGGAAGGCAATCCATCAAGAGAAACTTTTGTCGGGTACCATCCGCCGGTAGGAAAACCAACTTCGGTAATCCATACTGGCTGGGAATAATTAATTTCCGAAAGAATATCCAAGAATTTATCATAGGTTCTCATTGAAAATGCAGGGTTTAACCCATAGGGATGAAATGCAATTCCATCAAGGTCATCCAGTGCTCCGGCTTTATGCATTTTTTTTATAAACCCCCTGGGGGCCAGGGAAAAAGCGCCACCGATAACATGGGCATCAGGATCTATTTCTTTTATTTTAAGTGCTGTAAGTCTGGATAATTCAAAAAACACTTTTTTTGAACCTTTCCAGAACCTGAGGATATTCGGTTCATTCCATATTTCCCAGACATCTATACGGCCCTTATAATGCCGTACTGTTTCTTCTACATAATTCAGATAATGGTGGTAGTTTTCCGGCGAAATAAATTTTTTTGAATTTCCATCAGGGAATATCCATGGCGCTTCAAACCCCAAAACCGCAACTATCTTTTTTCCTGCTTTTTTTGCAGTATCAACATATTCATCATACATTGAAAAATCAAATTTCCCTTTTTCCTTTTCTATATTCCTCCAACTGAATGTATTTAGTATCCATTTTGCTCCCAATTCATCCAGTAAAAGGTATTCCTCTTGTGAATTGGTTTTACCGGCATGGACTATGCCAAAAATATCTTCTGGAACATTAATGGAATTAAAGCGGGAAATTGGAGTTGAAGAACAGGAAAAAATAAAAAGTGAAAAATAAACAAATAATTGTTTTTTTAGTATATCCATGTTATTACTCGCTTGTTGAGGGAGTCCAGTTTTCTTTTAAAAAAATGTTGTCTTTAACCATATAATTGTTTTTTCCTAATATACTTTTTTTATCAGAAATATGCATGGAACCGGAAACAACAATATAAAGAGGCTCATTTTTTTTATCCATATTTACCGGATTACCGGTAAATGGATTTATTGGATTATCAATTATTTTGTTAAGGGCAAGAGACGGGACATCAGCATTTGACATAAAAGTCATATCTGTTTTTATACTTTCAGCAGCATCAAAATCCTTAACCATTAATAACGGGTTAAATTGATCCACATTAAATGGAAGTCCGATTTTTGTTACAAAATTTGGTTCCGGGCCATGATCAGAAACAAGAATAATCCTGGTATTATCATAGACCTTTTCTTCTTTTAGATAATCAAACCAGTCCGCCAGACGTTTTAATGCAGCTGCATTGACATGATATGCCCAATCCTTTGAAAATATGCCTGTTCCATAATTTGTTACATTAATAGCCGGAACATATTCTGGTGCCTGAAAAAATAGAAATTCATGTGTTGTATTATTAGTCAAAATTAAAGCTGTGTCTATGTTTTCATCAACGATTTTTGTTAACAGCGGTAAAAAATCAAGGACGGCGTAACTGTTTAAGGCTAATCGCATATTGTTGTTTAAAATAGGAGAACACCAGTTTCCTTTTATATATATCAAATCGCGAAACATTAATGGTATTCCTTTAAAAAAGGAATACCAGGCCATATTTCTTTTAATAACAGCACTTGTTTTTGGTAAATTTAATCTATGTTTGTCTACCCAAATTTCTGTATATTTTGCATTTGTATGAACCACATAAATATTATCTTGATTTTCATAAATTGATAAATCGCTTAACCAGTTTAAATTTGCATAGGGCGGATCTGTAACACTGACATGGGTTCCATTTTCTGAAAATATTCGCGGAAGCAGTAGAAGAGATTGATTATACTTTTCTGCAATAGGTATTCCATTATCTTTATATATTTCATCAGGGGTATATTCATAACCGCCGTATACCGGAGGAGCGCCTCCGCTGGTATATCCATGGAAAGAGACAGTGTTTGGATAGTATATAAAACCTGAATATTTTTCTTTTAATTCAGGCAATTCTTCCAATAAATATGGAATAAAAACACTAATTGCCCTGTCCAGCATAATTACAACAACGTTTTTACCATTTCTTGAAAACGGAAACAAAGGAAAAATATTTTTTATTTCCTGTTTTTCTTTTTTATAAAAGGTTTTAACATTATTGTAAGATGTATTAATGCCAATTATATTATAAAGAGAAATACTGGATATTGAAAATATTGACAGAAATATGATTGTTAATATAATATTTTTCTTTTTTCTTATACTTATAAAAAATGTTATTGATAATATTATTAATAATATAATGATGTTTAAAATCATATCCCGAATTGAGTGGTTTGGAGAATTATTAAAATAGAAATTAATAGATAAAATCCCATAATTGCCGGGAAATAAAAATACATTGCCGATAATGCAAAAAGAAAATGCCGTATATGCAAGAGTAAAAATATTTTTAAAAGTATCTGAAAAAAGAAAATATAAACAAAGAGGCCAAAAAACAAATAAACCAAAAAACTGCAAGGCAGTATAATATATAAAATATAAAGGATTTTCATAATTATCTATAAAGGCAAATTCCTGTGGAGAAGAAGAAACCAGCTGTGAGGGAATGAATAATCCAAAAAGAATAAAAATCAGGATTCCCGAACTAAGAGTAATTAATAAATGTTTTTTTGAATTATTTTCTATGGAAAATAGTCTGTTATAGTATTTCTTAATTAATAAAAATAGCCAGGGTATTAATGATAAAAAAATGCATGTAATCATTAATCGGAGACCTTTTGATGAATAGCCATATTTACTTTTTTTAAGCGCAGATACAACGTTGTTGGCATCGGATTCACCTATTGAAAAATCGGTTCCAA
>Ga0082212_10008094_pt1 | contig 13798 bp, 17 predicted proteins | sample TergutNt197P3_FD_71548 | JGI IMG/M metagenome (GOLD analysis project Ga0082212, IMG submission 71548) | Neocapritermes taracua P3 segment gut microbial communities from Petit-Saut dam, French Guiana - Nt197 P3 | ecosystem: Host-associated > Arthropoda: Insects > Digestive system > Gut ... | reverse complement strand
GAAGCGCCCAACCTCGACAGCGCCAGCACATGGGCGAAGGAGGGCATCACAGAAGCCGTTGCCAGCGGTTATGTGCCTGTTGAGATACAGGGCGACTACAAAAATGTGATAACCCGCGCCGAGTTTTGCAAGATGGCGGTCAAATGGGTGGAGTACGCCACCAATAAGAAGATAGACACGGTGTTGTCGGAGCAGGGCAAATCCCGCGACCCCGGCGCGTTCACCGACACCAGCGACCCCGACATACTGGCGGCGTATGCCCTCGGCATCACCAGCGGCACAGGCGGCGGGAAGTTTACGCCGGACGGACAGTTTACCCGCGAACAGGCCGCGACGATGATAATGAACACCTACAAAGCCATCGGGATCGCCGTGACGGGTGTGCCGGATTCCGGCTTCGCGGACATCGGCACAGCGTCAAGCTGGGCGGTGAACGGCATCAACTTTGTCCGCGCCTTTGGCATTATGAGCGGCACGGGCAATAACAATTTCAGCCCGCAAGCGGTGTATACGCGGGAACAGAGCATTATTACGTTTAACAATATCAAGCTGTAGGGAAAACCTCGCGCATGGAAACCGGCTCAATACGCCATACTACCCCCAACGGAAAAGTTGGGGGTATTGTTTTGATAAACATGACCAAGAAGGAATACGCGCGGTATGTGAAAGCCAAAGCGCCGGCGAGCCGCCTTGTCCGCGACACGGCGCTGGCGTGGCTGGCCGGGGGTTCGATCTGCGTGCTGGGGCAGGGGCTGACCGATTGGTATAAAACGCTGGGGCTGACCGGGGAGACGCCGTCCGTGGCGGCGTCAATGACGCTGGTCGCCGCCGCCGCCGTCCTGACCGCGTTCCGCGCCTATGACCGCATCGCCAAATGGGTCGGCGCGGGGACCATCGTGCCGATCACCGGCTTCGCCAACGCGATGGTCGCCCCCGCGATGGAGTTTAAGAGCGAGGGGCTGGTCGCGGGCATGGCGTCGAAGATGTTCGTCATCGCGGGGCCGGTGCTGGTTTTCGGCGTGCTGGCGTCGACGGTCTACGGCGCGGTGCTGTGGGTGATGCAGCTGATTTCATCCGGGTAGCCGGCAGACGCACTCCACCTCGATCAGCGCGCCGCGCGGCAGCGCCGCCACCGCCACGCAGGAGCGGGCGGGCTTTGACGGGAAGTATTTCGCGTAGACCTCGTTAAACGCCGCGAAATCGTCCATTCTTTGCAAAAAGCAGGTGGTTTTGACAGCGTCCGAAAAATCCGCGCCGGCCGCTTCCAGCACCGCCGCGAGGTTTTGCATCACCCGTTCGGTTTGCTCCGCAATGCCGCCCGCCGCCATTTCGCCCGTCTCCGGCACGAGCGGGATCTGTCCCGACGTATAGAGGAATCCGTTGACCTCAACCGCCTGCGAGTACGGCCCGATGGCCGCCGGGGCCTTCCCGGCGCTGATTTTATGTATCATAGCGCTCCCTCCCATGGCGTCAATATATCACGCGGGCGTCCCCCTGTCAAACCGCGCCGGCTGGCAGGAAATATTTATCATTGCCAGCGCAGAATATTTGTGGTAAACTGATAGTTAAATGACAGACAAGGGACAGTTGTGGCTTAATGGGAAAAATCATCGCGATCGTCAACCAAAAGGGCGGCGTGGGGAAAACCACCACCTGCGTCAATACGGCGTACGCCCTGGCGGAAGCGGGCCGGCGCGTCCTGCTATGCGATTTCGACCCGCAGGGCAACGCCACGTCCGGCACCGGGCTTTCGAAAAATACCGCGCCGGGTTCCTATGACGCCGTCGTCCGGCTGGAAAACCCGTCCGCCGCGGTACATAAAACCCCTTACTGCGATGTGATGCCGGCCGGCAAATCCCTCTCCGGCGCGGAGATCGAGATGATGGGGCTGGACCGGCGGGAACACCGTCTGCGCTCCGTCCTGCGGGCGCTGACCGAACGCTACGATTTCCTGCTGATCGACTGCCCGCCGTCGCTCGGCCTGCTGACCCTCAACGGCCTGTGCGCCGCCGACTCGTTCCTTGTGCCGGTGCAGTGCGAGTATTACGCGCTGGAGGGGCTGAGCGATTTGCTCTACACCGTCCGCGCCGTCCGGCAGGGCGGGCTGAATCCCGATCTGGACCTGGAAGGCGTATTGCTTACGATGTTTGACGGGCGCACCAATCTGTCGCTGCAAGTGGCCCAGGAAGTGAAGCGCCATTTCCCGGGGAAGGTATATAAAACCGTCGTCCCGCGCAACGTAAGGTTGAGCGAGGCGCCCAGCCACGGGATGCCGGTGCAGAAGTACGACCCCGCCTCCAAAGGGGCGGACAGTTACGACGCGCTGGCAAAAGAGATCATCAAACGGAATGGTGGGGCCGCATGAAAAACACCGGTCTTGGGCGCGGTTTGGGCGCGTTGCTGGGCGACGCGGCCATCCGCCCGCCCGAAAACAGCACGGTGGAACTGCGCGTATCGGAAGTGGAGCCAAACGCCGCGCAGCCCCGCAAAGCCTTTGACGGGGCGGCGCTGTCCGATCTGGCCGAGTCGATCCGGCAGCACGGGGTGCTGACGCCGCTGCTGGTGCGCCGGACGCCGTCGGGGACCTATCAGATCATCGCCGGGGAACGCCGCTGGCGCGCGGCCCGGGCGGCCGGCCTTACGACGGTACCCGCCATCGTCCACGACGCCGACGACCGGCGCGCGACCGAACTGGCGCTGATCGAGAATCTACAGCGCGAGGATCTCAATCCGATCGAAGTCGCCGAAGGCTACCGGACGCTGTCCGGTGAATACGGGCTGACGCAGGAGGAGATCGCCGAACGGGTGGGACGGAGCCGTCCGGCCGTCGCCAACGCCATGCGCATACTCTCGTTGCCGGAGCCTGTTTTGGATATGGTGCGGGGGGGACGTTTATCCGAAGGGCAGGCGCGTTCCCTGCTCCCGCTTTCGGGGCGCAGGACGGTGGAAAAGGCCGCCGCGCAGATGGCCGACGGAGGGCTGACGGTGCGGCAGGGCGAGACGCTGGTGAAGAAACTGCTGACCGAGCCGAAGGCGGCGAAGTCCAAGCCGCTGCGGCATGTGGAGGACTATGAGCGCGGCCTGACGGAGCGCTGGGGCCGGAAGGTCACCGTATCGGGAGACAAGAAGGGAAAGATCGAGTTCGCTTACTACGACGCGCGGGACTTGGAAGAACTGGTCAAACGGTTGATGACCCCGTAGGCGCGCGCAGCGCGCCCCTTACAGGCAGGGAGTTGATTTTATGCTGGACATCGCCTTTATCCGCGAAAACCCCGGTATAGTCAAGAAAGCCGCCGCCGACAAGCGGACGCCGGTCGATGTAGACCGTCTTCTCGCGTTGGACGCCCAGCTGCGGGAAGACGGCCAAAAAGCGGACCTCATGCGCGCGGAGCGGAACCGGCTCTCCAAAGAGATCCCGTCCCAAAAAGGGGACGAACGGGACGCTTCGGTGGAGCGGGTGCGGCGGATCAAAGAGGATCTGGCCGCGCTGGAAACGGGCGCCGGCGGCGCGCAGGAGGAGTTTGACGGACTGATGCTGCGCGTGCCGTCCATCCCCGCCCCCGAAGTGCCGGTGGGCGCGGGCGAGGAGGACAACGCCGAGATCCGCAAAGTGGGGGAAATCCGCCGGTTTGACTTCCCTCCCCGCGACCATGTGGAACTCTGCGAGATGCACGGTTTGCTGGACACCCAGCGCGGCGCGAAGGTATCCGGCAGCCGGTTCTATTATCTGAAAAACGAAGCCGTCATTCTGGAAATGGCCCTTTGCCGCTTTGTGACCGATACCCTACGCAAGCGCGGCTTTACCCCGATGACGGTGCCGCATCTGGTGCGCGAAAGCGCCATGCGCGGCACAGGGTACTTCCCCATCCTCTACGACCAAGCCTATAAACTGCCCGAAGACGACCTGTTTCTGACCGGGACGAGCGAGGTATCCCTTGTCTCTTACCATTCCGACGAGATCCTGCCCCTTAGCGCCCTGCCGTTGCGCTACGCCGGCGTATCCTCCTGCTACCGCCGCGAGGCGGGGACGTACGGCAAGGATACCCGCGGGCTGTACCGGGTCCATCAATTCCAGAAGGTGGAGCAGGTCGTCATCTGCGAGGCCGACCACCAAAAGGCCGAGGCCCTGCACTATGAGATCCTCGGCAACGCCGAAGCCGTCATGCAGATGCTGGGGCTGCCGTACCGCGTCTGTCTCGCCTGTACCGGCGAGATCGGGATCGGACAGATCCGAAAGCATGAGATCGAGACCTGGATGCCCAGCCGCGAAGCCTACAGCGAGACGCATTCCTGTTCCACGATGGGGGACTTTCAGGCCCGGCGCGGCAACATCCGTTACCGGGACGCCGGCGGCGCGGCGCGTTACGCCTTTACGCTGAACAACACCGCCATCGCGTCCCCCCGCATCCTCATCCCGCTTCTGGAGACCTATCAAAACGCTGAAGGCGGCATAACGATCCCGGATGTTTTACGTCCTTACACGGGCTTTGATAAAATCGGGAGGTAGAGCGCAATGCGGTTTATCAGTATAGAGCACGCGCAGGAAGGGATGGTCGTCGGGCGCCCTCTCAGGGGGCGCAACGGGGAGATCCTGCTGGCGGCGGGCGTCGCCTTGAAGCAGAAATTCATCGACACCATCAAACGTCTCCGCTACTCCGGCCTCTACATACACGACGAGTTTTCCGAGGGGATCGAAGTGGAGGACATCATTTCCGACGACTTGCGCCAGAACGCCGTTTCGGCCGTGCGGCGGCTGGAGACGGATATGGTGTCGGGTTCTTCGCGCGGTTTTGGGTCGCAGGTCGAAACCTTTGCCGGGTTTATCGACGACATCATCGAGAGCGTCCTGTCGAATGTGGACACGGTCATGAACCTTGTGGACCTCAAGATTTTCGACCAGTATACATACCAGCACAGCGTCAACGTTTGCGTTTTAAGCGAGGTCATCGGCGTCGCGATGGGGCTTGACCGGGCGCAGCTGTTCAATCTGGGGATGTCCGCCATCCTGCACGACATCGGCAAGTTCTTTATCGACAAGGAATTGCTGAACAAGCCGGGGCGGCTGACCAGTGAGGAATTTGCCGTCATCAAGAAGCATCCGGAGATGGGGTGCGACTATCTGCGGCGGAACTGTTATTATTCCTCCTCCATCTATATCGGCGTCCTCCAGCATCATGAGCGCTTCAACGGCACCGGCTACCCGCACGGGCGCGCCGGCTCCGATATACACGTCTTCGGGCGGATCATCGCCGTGGCCGACGTCTACGACGCCATCACCTCCCTGCGCCCCTACCATGAGCCTGTCCTGCCCAGCGAGGCGCACGAATACATCATGGGCAACGCGGGCCAGCACTTCGACCCGGACGTGGCCGGGGTGTTCATCCACAAGATCGCGCCGTTCCCCGAAGGGGTGGAGGTACTGCTCAGCAACGGCCTGAAAGGCGTCGTGTACAAAAACTATCCCGATTTCATGACCCGGCCGGACATCAGGCTCCTGCCGATCGAGGGGAAGGTCCCTAAGGTGGAGTTCATCAACCTCCGGAGCGATCCCTCGATGTTTAACGTCACAATCACAAAGGTCTTTACATGACCTCCCGCACCGCTTTCCCCGCCGCCGAAGCGTATATGCGTTCCTGCATGAACGACAGCGCCCACGACGTGGAGCATATTTACCGCGTCTGGCAGTACGCCCTTGACATCGCCGGACGCGAGGGCGGGGCGGATACCGGACTCCTCACGGTCGCCTGTCTGCTGCACGACGTCGGGCGGGCGGAACAGTTTGCCGACCCGGCGGTAGACCACGCCGTCCGCGGCGCGGAAAAAGCGTATGTCTGGCTGATCGAAAACGGCTATCCCGCCGGGTTCGCCGGGGCGGCCAGAGACTGTATCCAAACCCACCGCTTCCGTTCCGACGCCCCGCCCCAAAGCCTTGAGGCGAAGATCCTGTTCGACGCGGATAAACTGGACGTCTGCGGCGCAGTCGGCATTGCCCGCACCCTGTTTTATCAGGCGCATACTTCCCAGCCGCTGTATACGCTGGACGGGCGCGGCGGCGTATCCGACGGGGAGGGCGATACGGCCCCGTCGTTTTGCAGGGAATACCGCTTCAAACTCGAGAAACTCTACGGCCAGTTTTACACCAAGCGCGGGTCGGAACTCGCCGCGAAGCGGAAAGCCGCCGCCCGGCAGTTTTATCAAGCCCTGCTTGACGAAACGCGCGAATGCTACGCTGTTCTCAACACCCCCTGTCCCGAATAGGTTTGGGACAGGGGGTTGTTTGATTGAAGGAGAAAAACGCCGCGTGGCGCGGCGCGCTGCTGCTGACGGCGGTCAGCCTGTTTTCACAGATACTGGCCTTTTTTTACCGCGTGTGGCTCGCGCGGCTGATCGGCGCGGAGGCGATCGGCCTTTATCAGCTTGTGATGCCCGCCTATTCGATCGTCATGAGCCTGTGCGTCTCGGGGTTTACGGTGGCGGTGTCGCGCCTGACGGCGTCTTACGCCGCGCTGGGCCGTACCCGCGCCATCCGGCAGGCCGTCAATACGGCGCGGGTTGGGTACTTGGTCATGGTTCTGGCCGCGAGCGCCGTCATCGTGCCGTTCGCGGACGGCATTTCGGCCGCATTGCTGGGCGACGCGCGGTGCCGCGCCGGCCTGTTATTGCTGTTGCCCTGTATCCTGCTGACCGGCTGGGAAAATGTGCATAAAAACTATTTCTTCGGGCGGAAAAATGTCATACCCCCGTCCCTTTCCGAAGTGCTGGAGCAGACCGTCCGCGTGGCGGCCATCCTCGGGCTGCTGATGGTTTTCAGCCCCGCTTACGAAGAGGCGCAAGTGGGGCTGATCGTGCTGGGCATGGTGATTAGCGAGGTCGTCAGCGCCGGGTTGCTGACGGTGTTATATAAAAACGACAGAAAGCGCTGGCCCGCGCCCACCCCCGCCGATACGCATGAGAAAAATATGTGGGGTACGGTGCGCAAGATCGCCGTCCCGGTGGCGGCGGCCAACCTGCTCACCAACCTGATCGGCTCGGCCAACGCGGTCATCATCCCCGGGCGGCTGATCGTGTCCGGCGTCGATCCCTCCGAAGCGCTGAGCGCCTTCGGTATAGCGTTCGGCATGACGATGCCGCTGCTGGCGCTGCCGCTGGTTTTCTCCGGCTCGATCGGCACCGTGATGCTGCCCCGCCTCGCCGAGAGCGCCGCCACGCGGGACTTCACCGCCATCCGGAGGCGCATAAAAACGGCCTTGCTGGCCGCCGCCGTCTCGGTGGCGCTGTGTACCGCCATTCTTATCCCCTACGGCGCGGGTATTGCCCGTGCGCTCTTTCGAAATCCCGGCGCGGGGCAGTATATGGCTCCGCTCGCCCTCGCCACCGCCCTCGCCTGCTTCGAGTCTCTGCTCGGCACCTTCCTCAACGCGCTGGGCAAGCAGAACAACACCGCCGCGAACTTCATCTTCGCGGGGATCGTGCAGCTGCTGCTGACCTGGTGGGGCGTCGCGCTGCCCGGGCTGCGTCTGGGCGGCTTCGTGCTGGCGTACATCGCCGGCAACACGCTGGGAACCGCGCTGTGCGCGTGGGATCTGCGGAAAGCGGCGCGGGCGGATTAAGCGTCAGGCGGCAGGTAAGCCTCCGCAAACGCCGCAACCGTCATAATATCGGGGCGTTCCACATCCGCCGCAAAGAAGTCGCCGTCCCCGCTGATAAAAACGTCAACATCCGCGATGATAGCGGCCGCCAGTATCGGATAATCATTTTTGTCGCGTATCTTTGGGTAAATGTCCGCGTCTATGTCTGCCGGCGTCAGGGCAAGATCATAATCCAGTTTCCTCAAAAACCTTTCACAAAACTGCGCCTTATCGGGGAATTTCCGGCGAATGACCTCCCGCAGTTCCGCGATAACTTTGTCGCAAATAACGAGCCTGTAGCGGTCTGACAGTTCCAGCATCCTCTGCGACAGTCTCGACTCCGGGAAAAGCGCGGCGGAAACAAGGACGTTGGTGTCAAGCATTACCCGCATTGCAACCCTCCGCTAAATCGTCGCGGACCTCCCGGCATAGGGCTGCCACATCATCCTCGCTTGCAATTCCGGCTCTTTCCGCCTCCCCCGCCATGGTCTGCTGGAATTCCTCAAACGCCATACGGTTTGAGTTGGCGATCATCATCATGCCGTCCCTTTCAAGGAACACAACCTTGTCGCCTTCGTTTATGCCAAACCTTTTACGAAATTCAATGGGTATGGTGATTTGCCCTTTCGTGGTAACTCTGGAAACATCAATCACAGCAAGAATCTCCCTTCTTACAAGTATTACTCTCCTTACTCCAAGTATATCACGCATTAAAGTCAAAAGCAAGATTGCCATGTTGCAAAACATGGTTTATTTCAGTTTTTCTTTGAATCCTAAAACATAATCGGCTGAAACCTTGTAATACCTGCACAACGCAATTAAATGCCGTATCGGGAGTTCATTCGCGCCGCGCTCATACCGCGCGTACATACTTTGGGATGTGCCAAGAACAGCCGCTATCTCATGTTGCTTCTTTTCGCTGTCCTCCCGAAGACCTCTTAAAACCTGCATATAGTATTCCATACTGATTCCCCCCTTGGGGCATCGTAGCATAGTAAATAAATAAACTATTGACTTTAATAAATAAATTAACTATACTATCTCCCAAAAGGAGGCTATTATGACCGACCAAGAATACGCCGCCCGTATCTATTGCCTTGTGTTTAACGCGGACGACGACGGCGACGCGTATATGCGGGGGATACTGCGCACGATCGGCGCATTGGGAGACCGTGAGCAGGTCTTGCTGGAAAGCCATTACCGCCTCGGTATGACCTACAAGCAGATAGGGGAGGAGTTTTGCCTCTCCAACCAACGGACGCAGGCGCAAAATAGAAATTATTTATTGAAATACAATAAATAATTGTTGACATTCCGCTTTCCGGCTGCTATAATGTTGCCAAACGGTAAAAGGAGTTGTGGCCGGATATGTCTTCGAATACCCTTTGCAAGCTGGTGCGCGCCGCCGCCGCCGCTTTGGCGGTTTGCGGGATCGTCGTCTGCTGCTGGGTCTTCCCGTCGGTGGGAAGGAGCCTCGCTTACAGAAATCCCGATTACGCGCATAGCTATTACCCGTGGCTGTTCTTTCTCTGGACAGCCTCTTTGCCTTGCTTCGTCGTTCTGGGGCTGGTTTGGAAAGCTTCGGCGGCGCTGAAGCATGACCTGGTGTTCACGGCCGCGACGGCCCGCCTGGTGAAATACGGCGCCGTCCTGATCTTCTGCGCCACAGGGTTTTTCTTTATGGGGAATGTCGTGTTGCTGCTGCTTGGGATGAGCCATCCGGGCGTGATGCTCGTCTCCCTCTTTGCCGATGTGTTCGGCATATCGCTGGCCGTACTGGCGGCGGTGCTGTCGCGCTATGTCGCCAAGGCGGCGGCTTTGCAGGAGGAGGCTGACGGCACGATATGATTATCATCAACGTGGACGTCATGCTGGCCAGGCGCAAAATGAGCGTGACCGAACTGACCGAGCGCGTGGGACTGACGATGGCCAATGTATCCTTGCTGAAAAACGGCAAGGTGAAAGCGGTCAAACTCTCCACCCTGGATAAGATATGCAAGGCGCTGGCGTGCCAGCCAGGGGACATTCTGGAATACCGGGAGGCTCGGGCCGATGATTGAGGAAGCGCCGCGAAAAAGGGAGTATTCGTTGCGGGAACGGCTGCTGCTGCCGGCCGCGCTGGCCATCGGCGTCTTGTTTGACCGCCTCATTGTCACCATGATTGACCGCGGCGTGTTGGGCGTATGGGGCGGCGTGTTCTGGCTCTGCTATTTATTCCTTTTCTATGTTTGCTATTGGAAGCGCCTACGGCGCGACGGCGTCCTGTGGCTTATCGCGGTCTGCGCCGTCATGCTTTGCTGCTGGAATTTCTTTTATGACGGCAGCTACGAGTACAGGGGGTTAACGTTTTTGGTGATCCCCGCCGTTTTGATGGCGCACGCCGTAATGACCGCCGGGAAATACGCGCCGAAGGATATGGGAAACGTGGCCGCCGCGTGGTTTTCGGGGTGGTTTGTCAAGCCGTTTTCAGGACTGCCCGCCATGGCGGGGGCGGCGGGTTCGCTGGCGTCGAAGGACAGGCGCGGCACGGCGGTCAAGGTGGCGATAGGCGCCGGCGTCACGGTTCCGCTGCTGCTTATCATCCTCCCGCTGCTCGGCGGCGCCGATCAGGTATTCGGGTATTATATGGCCCGGATCGCCGAAAGCTGGGATATTGCCTCGCTGACCGGACACGCCGTTGTGGCCGTATTGGCGGCGGCCTTGTTCTACTCGTTTTTATGGAACATAGGCTTTGGCAAAAAGCCGGCGGTTCTGCCCCCGGTCACGGCGGCGATCGACCGGGTGATCTGCCGCGTCGTTTTGGGCGCGGTGGCGCTGCTCTACCTGCTGTTCTGCGGGGTGCAGTTCACCTATCTGTTCGCGGGGGCGGGGCTGCCCGAGGGGATCACCTACGCCTCCTACGCCCGGGAGGGGTTTGCTCAGACCGTCGCGGTCTGCGCCATCAACCTGCTGCTCTTCGGAGTATTTCTGCGCTTCGGCGCGGCGGGCAAGGTCATGTCCGGGCTGCTGGCCGGCCTGCTGGGGCTTACCGGCGTGATGCTGGTCTCCGGGTTTGCCCGTCTGGGGCTATACATCCACACCTTCGGCATGACTTGGCTCCGGCTACTTTCGGCGTGGTTCATCCTTTATCTCGCGGCGGTCATCCTGATCTGCGCCGTCCGGATGCTGCGGAAGGGCCTGCCGGCCATTCTGCTATGCGCGCTCCTGCTGCTGATATGGTACGCGGCGCTGGGATACGCGGACCCGGACGGGTTTCTCGGGTGGTATAACCAGATGAGTAATGTGTTTATTGTGAAGAGTTCTCAAAACCGCGAGAAACAGCGGCAAACAGGCTTATTGCAATCAATTAACCGTTTGTGAAATTTCACTTCACAGGCGGTTTTTGTTTTTCTTCCCTTTTCGCGCTGCCTGTGATATAATCCCAAGCGAACCATGAAACGCTGAAACGGAGAACAGAAATGAGCAAAAAACAAAAAGAATGGTCTATCCGCTATCTGAATACCATCCAGCCGGTAGAAGTAAAATGGCTGGCCTATCCATACATACCTATCGGCAAATTCGTTTTGCTGATAGGTGATCCGGGCATAGGCAAATCCACACTGGCCGTCAATATCGCCGCCGCTCTTACAGCAGGGCGGCCTATTCTTGAATCGGAAAGCGAACCGCAGACTGGCAGCGTTATTTATCTAAGCGCAGAGGACAAAGCGGAGGATACCCTGACCCCGCGCTTTATCGCGGCTGGCGCGGATTGTTCCAAAGCGGCCATCATTGACTGCATAGGTCTAAATATATCAGAGGATTTACACATAATTGATACCGCAATCAGTGACACAAAAGCGAAGTTGATTTGCATAGACCCTTTGCAGGGCTATATCGGTTCAGACGCCGATATGACCCGCGCCGCCGATATGCGGCGGTTAATAGGCGGTCTGTCGGTCATCGCGGAAAAATATGATTGCGCTATCCTTGCCATAGGCCACATGAATAAATCATCAGGCACAAAGAGCCTATATCGCGGGCTTGGTTCCATCGACATAGCCGCGTCCGCGCGGAGCATCATGCTGGTAGAGCGTTCGGAGGACGAGCCGGACATCCGCGTAATAAGGCACATCAAAAGCAGCCTTGCCCCGGAGGGCGACCCGCTGGCATTTCGGATTGAGCGCAATTCCTCTATCCGTTTCCTTGAAACATACGATTATGAAAATGAATATGCCGATAATTTTGAGGACGGTAAACGGGAATGGGCGTCGAATACAATATTTAGCCTGTTATCATCCGGCCCCCGTCCGGGCGCGGACATACAAAGAATCTGCGCCGACGCCGGAATCAGTGAAAGCACGGTGAACCGCGCAAAGAAAGACCTCGGCATCCGTTCCGTCCGCAAGCCGGACGGCTGGGACTGGACGCTGATCGGGCAAGAACGGCAATAATCCTGTGTTTCCAATACTTTGCGGGAGAACATTGTCAACATCGGCTTTCCCGTGACAATCTTCTCTTTTGATAATCGTCCCCGCTGTAACCCTTGCAAACACTATATTTATGAGAGCATAAGAACATTGTCAAGCAGCCCAGTTTGACAATGTTCTTTTTTCATCTCCCCGCGTACATAGCCGTTTCCGGCGACCGTGCTGGAAGCGGCTAAATCTATAAGAAGGCAGGGCGTCCACAATGAATGACGTTGATAAAATGCTTGTGAAGCAGTTTCTACTCAGGGTACGGCAAGAGGGCTTTTCCATCGTCGAAAATCCGCCGCGCCACTTAGGGGGAATCAACATCGACATTTACCGGGGCAAGACAAAAATCGGTACGTTCGATGACCGGCAATTAGGCGAACGATGGAATTTGCGGGTTATGACGGATGACAGCACCCGCCCGGACATCAAACAGGACTACCACAACCTCTTTTACACGTTTATCGGCCTGCGTGACTTGTATGCGGTATATGAAGCCGCCGAACCATTAAGGGGCTACGACCATTCATTAGAGTATAGGGTAATCATGCAGCATGAAAATTACGTCCTTGCTGTCAAGGGCGGGAGCAGGCACGGCGAACTTGAATTTGGCACGTTCAGAACCGGCAATAGCAGTTATGGCAGAAAGACTATTTGTGACAACATCTATTTTGATATGGACGCCTACCCTCTGGCAAAGCTGGACTTTGTTGCCCGAAGCGGCCTGTTGCCAAAGGAACAGCTTGTCACCCCCGACAACATCAAGTATCTGCGCGGCTCCTGTTCGTTGACTTTGGATAGCGGCCTTGTTGACAAAGATACGATAACGGCGTTAGAGCAAGTCAGTACGAACTTGGACAAAGCGGAAAAGTCGTTTCGTGATGTCGAGTGCCGTATATCAGCCGTCCCCGCCCATGACGCGCGGTATGTTGACGCGAAAATCCTTGCGGTCAAAGGGATATTCACAAGACAGGAGATAGACCGCGCAACCCTGCCCAAAGGATTACACGCCTATGACGTTCAGTATTCCCGTGATGAAATGAAGCCGGAATTGCTATGGAATAAAGTGCTTGGGCGCAGATTCGGAACGGTAATAACGAAAAAGCCGCTGCCGATTGGCGAAAAAGGCTATACAGAATTAAAAGATAACGATTTCACGCTGAACCCCGAAAAGCGGCCCAACCTCAGAGAGTTTCAAAGCCAAAGCAGAAATGCGCGTTAGAACATAGAGCCGTCTATTCTTTTGAGTAGGCGGCTTTTTTCATGCCCCCGTTTACATAGCCGCCTGCGGCCACCGGCCACGGGCGGCTAAATCTATGGAAAGGGGTAATTGTCATGCGTAAAACCAAAATCAACCGAAAGGAGGGAGCGGGAGCATGGACGATAGCGCAAATTGCCGCGTGTTCGCCTGTGTAAACCAAAAGGGCGGCGTTGGAAAAAGCGTCAGCAGTACAAACTTGGGAATCGGCCTTGCCCGGCGCGGTCATAAAGTCCTGATTGCAGACCTTGACAGCCAAGCGTCGCAAACCGTATCGCTGGGCTGGCGTCAGCCGGACGAACTGCCCGTCACAATGGCCACGCAGCTTGCCAAAATTGTGGAAAACAAGCCCTTTGACCCACATGAGGGTATTCTGCGCCACGACGAGGGCATAGACCTCATGCCGTCCAGCATTGAACTGTCCGGGCTGGAAATGCGGATGGTGAACGCCATGAGCCGTG
>Ga0082212_10008093_pt1 | contig 13798 bp, 12 predicted proteins | sample TergutNt197P3_FD_71548 | JGI IMG/M metagenome (GOLD analysis project Ga0082212, IMG submission 71548) | Neocapritermes taracua P3 segment gut microbial communities from Petit-Saut dam, French Guiana - Nt197 P3 | ecosystem: Host-associated > Arthropoda: Insects > Digestive system > Gut ... | reverse complement strand
GGGGGGGGGGGGAAAACCCCCAACGACTTTAACCTTTAAAAGGAGGAAATCAAATGACCAACCGTAAAACCGCCATTGTAACCGGCGCTGCCCGTGGCATTGGGCGGGCCATTGCTTTAAGGTTTGCCCAGGGTGGCGCCAATGTGGTGCTTAACTATCGTTCCAGCTGCCCGGATGCCCTTATTGCCGAGGTGACATCTTTGGGCGTCGAATGTTTGCCGGTGCAGGGGGATATATCTTCTTTCGCAGCGGCGAAGGCACTGATTGACAGCGCCAAGGAAAAGTTTGGCGCCATAGACTACCTGATTAACAACGCCGGCATTACCCGGGACGGCCTGATTTTGCGCATGAGCGAAGACGACTTTGACAGCGTGATCGACACCAACCTCAAAGGCGCCTTCAATACCATTCGCCATGCGTCGCCTATTATGCTTAAACAGCGAAGCGGCGCCATTGTGAACATCACCAGCGTGGTGGGCCTTTACGGCAACGGCGGCCAGGCCAATTATTCCGCCGCCAAAGCGGGGCTGGTGGGCCTGACAAAATCCGTGGCCAAGGAACTGGGCTCCCGTGGCATCACCGTTAACGCCGTGGCGCCGGGCTTTATCGAAAGCGACATGACCGCCGGGCTGCCCGAGGCCATTAAAGCCAAACTGCTGGAAAGCATCGCCCTCAAACGGTACGGCCAGCCGGCGGAAGTGGCGGACACCGTATATTTTGTGGCCAATTGCCCGTACATGACGGCCCAGGTCATCACCCTGGACGGCGGCATGAACTAGGCGCGCAAAACGTCTGAAAGGAATGGAATTGAGCATGAACAGAGTCGTGGTAACAGGCATGGGGGTCATTTCCCCCATTGGCAATGACGTGACAAGTTTTGGCGAAAGCCTGGAAAATGGCACCGTTGGCATTGCCCCCATCACACGGGTTAATATCGAAGATTCGCCCATTAAAGTGGCGGCGGAAGTGCGCGGCTATGACCCGGAAAAAGACATCCCCAAAAAAGAAATCAAACGCATGGACATATTTTCCCAGTACGCCATGTCGGCGGCGGCCCAGGCCATGGCCCAAAGCGGCTTAGACCTGGAAACCATAGACCGGAAACGCATGGGCGTGATCATTGGCAGCGGCATTGGCGGCATGGAAACCTTTGAAAACGAAATTGTGAAAATGTACGAAAAAGGCGGCCTGCGCATTGCGCCGCTGTTCATCCCCATGATGATTGGCAACATGGCGTCGGGCAACGTGGCCATACAGTACGGCGCCAAGGGCATTTGCACCAATGTGGTAACGGCCTGCGCGTCGTCCACCAACACCATTGGCGAAGCCTTTCGCAATATCAAGCACGGCTACGCGGACATTATGATCACCGGCGGCACAGAGGCCAGCATCACCCGGGCGGCAGTGGCGGGCTTTAACGCCCTCAAAGCCCTCACCCGGGCAGAAGACCCGGCCCGGGCGTCTACCCCTTTTGACAAGGAGCGTAGCGGCTTTGTCATAGGCGAAGGCGCCGGCGCGCTGGTGCTGGAAAATTACGACCTGGCCAAGGCCCGTGGCGCCAATATTTTAGCGGAAATTGTAGGCTACGGCACCAACTGCGACGCCTTCCACATGACGGCGCCATCCCCCGACGGCGAAGGCGCCGCCGACGCCATGACCTTGGCCATGAACGAGGCCGGCATTACGCCAACGGAAGTAGCCTATATCAACGCCCACGGCACCAGCACCCCCTTAAACGACGCGGCAGAAACCCTGGCCATTAAACGCGCCTTTGGCGGTCATGCCAATGACTTGTTGGTGAGCTCCACCAAGTCTATGACCGGCCACTTGCTGGGCGCCGCCGGGGCCGTAGAGGCCATTGCCTGCATTGTGGCCATGGAAAAAGGCTTTGCGCCGCCCACCATGGGCTACTGCGTGCCGGACCCGGCCTGTGACTTAAACTACGTGCCAAACCAAAGCGTCAACACGCCAATAAACTACGCGCTATCCAATTCCCTAGGCTTTGGCGGCCACAACGCCAGCATATGTATTAAGAAGTGGGAGGCTTAGCATGAACTACAAAGAGATCCTAGAACTGACCCAGTGGCTGGAAAAGTCGTCCTTTACGGCGTATTCCCTTACGGTAAACGGTGTGAGCATGACCATGAGCAAGCAGCAAACCGCGCCCGGCCCGGTGCATGGGTGGGGTACGCCACAGGCCATGGTTGCCGCGCCACCCATGCCGCCTGGCCCCATGCCCACGCCAGCGGCTATCATATCCACAACAGAAGAAAGCCCCGCCACCCCAGCCCCCAAAGCTACCGGCGGCCACCTTATCACATCCCCCATTGTAGGCACCTACTACGAAAGCGCTAACCCAGAAACGCCGCCCTTCATCAAAGTAGGCCAGCGCGTGAAAAAAGGCGACACCCTATGCATCCTAGAAGCCATGAAAGTCATGAACGAAATCACCGCCGACAAAGACGGCACCGTAACCGAAATAATGGTGGCAAACGGTGACATGGTAGAAGCGCGCATGCCGCTGATTAGGCTTGAGGTGTAAGGTGAAGACCTTGAGGGCCTTGCCCTCAAACACCCACAAGCTTTTGAAAAAGCTTGACCAAAACTTTAACCGAAACCATGCATGTGCATGGTTTCAAGCCAAGGTTTTTGCCTCGCTTTTTTCAAAAAGCGAGCGGGGGTGTTGGGGGTAGAACCCCCAAGGTCTTGAAAGGAGAACAAAAATGTTCAACAAAATTTTGATTGCCAACCGGGGCGAAATTGCTGTGCGGGTGATCCGGGCCTGTAAGGAAATGGGTATTGGGACGGTGGCGGTTTTTTCTGAGGCGGATAGGGAAGCGCTGCATGTGCAGATGGCGGATGAGGCGGTTTGTGTAGGCGATTCGCCCAGCAAGGACAGCTATTTGAACATGCACAATATTTTGTCTGCGGCGGTGTTGACCCATGCAGAGGCGATCCATCCCGGGTTTGGCTTTTTGTCGGAGAACGCGATTTTTGCCAATATGTGCGAGGACTGCAACATTAAGTTTATTGGGCCGTCTGCGGCGGCCATTGACGCCATGGGCAACAAGGCCAACGCCAGGGAAGTGATGAAAAAGGCCGGCGTGCCGGTGATCCCAGGCAGCGACGGTACGGTGGATTGTGCGGAAGCTGCCTTGCAGTTTGCCAACCGGTATGGCTACCCGGTGTTGCTAAAAGCGTCCGCCGGGGGCGGCGGCAAGGGTATTCGCCTTTGTCATAACGACGACGAACTGCAAAAAAACTACGAAGCGGCAAAATCTGAAGCGCGGCAGGCCTTTTCTGATGACGCCATTTACATGGAAAAAGCCATTGCCCCTGCCCGCCACATAGAAGTGCAGGTGCTGGCCGACGAACATGGCAATATTATCCATCTGGGGGAGCGGGAATGTTCTATGCAACTGCGCAACCAAAAGGTGCTGGAAGAGGCGCCGTCCTCTGTGATTAGCCCGGCGCTGCGGGAGGAACTGGGCGCGGTGGCCATACGCGCCGCCCGGGCCTGCGATTATAAAAATGCCGGGACGCTGGAATTTTTGCTGGACGCGGACAACAATTTCTACTTTATGGAGATGAACACCCGCATCCAAGTGGAGCACCCCATTACGGAAATGATTACGGGCTTTGACATTGTGAAAGCGCAAATTGCCATTGCCGCCGGGCATAAACTGCCTATTGCGCAGGAAGATGTGCGGCTTACCGGCCACGCCATAGAATGCCGCATTAACGCCAGCACCTGCGGCTTAATTGATTACCTGTTCCTGCCGGCCGGGGGGCTTGGCATCCGTGTGGACTCCGGGATTTACGCCGGATATACCATGCCGCCGTTTTACGATTCCATGGTGGCCAAGGTGGTGACCCACGGAAAGAACCGGGCGGAAGCCATCGCCAAAATGCGCCGGGCGTTGGATGAACTGGTGATTGACGGGATAGAGACGAATATTGAGCTGCAAACGCAGATATTGGAAAGCGAAGCGTTTTTGCAGGGGGAATATTATACCACGACGCTGGCGGAGATGCTGTGATGCTTTTAGCCTAAAAACATTGAAAGCCTGACCACCCCGCCCTGCGGGCACCAGGTGCACTACAAGTAGCGCACAGCCTGGGAGGGGAATTTACGCGGGTTTTTATTCCCCTCCTAGGAGGGGTGCCGCCGAAAGGTGGCGGGGTGGTCAGCCCTACACCACACCATATCAAACGCCATCACTCAAAGGAGGTGCAAACCCATGAACCTATTCAAACGCAAAAAAAAGTACACCCCCATCCCAACCCACCACAACCACGAACCCAACATCCCCGACGGCATGCTGGTCAAATGTACTAAATGCCAAAAAGTCATCTACAACAAGCTTTTGGGCGCCCACAAAATTTGTCCGGGCTGCGGCGGCCATTTTCGCATTAGCGCCTGGGAAATGGTTGACATCATGACCGACCCAGGCAGCTTCCACGAACAAGACGCAGACCTTACGCCCCAAAACCCCATCAACTTCCCACACTACGCAAAAAAAATTGAAGAACTGGGCAAAAAGCTGGACACAAAGGAAGCTGTCGTTACCGGCCGGTGTGCTATCCACGGCCAAAAAGCCGTGTTATGCGTCATGGACAGCCGCTTTTTAATGGCAAGCATGGGCAGCGTGGTGGGCGAAAAGATCACCCGCGCTGTCGAATACGCCACGGCGAACAGGCTGCCGGTGATCATCTTTGCAGCGTCCGGCGGGGCGCGCATGCAGGAGGGGATTTATTCCCTGATGCAGATGGCAAAGACATCGGGGGCGGTCGCCCTGCACAACAAGGCCGGGCAGCTGTACATCTCCGTGACCTGCGACCCTACAACCGGCGGCGTTACTGCGTCATTTGCCATGTTAGGCGACATTATCATCGCCGAGCCGGGCGTAACCATCGGCTTTGCCGGCAAGCGGGTTATTGAGAACACCATCGGCGTAACTTTACCGGAAAGATTCCAGACTGCCGAATTTATTCACGAACACGGATTTGCCGACATGGTTGTAGCCCGGCAGGAAATGCCCGCGACCCTTGCCCGGCTGATCCGGCTGCACGGCTATAAGCCGGAGGGGAGGTAATATGCCGCTAAACATATCGCAGCGGGTTGATCTGATAAAAAGCCTGGGGCGTCCTACCATCCGCGAATACGCCCCCCTGTTGTTCAAGGATTTTACCGAGTTCCACGGAGACCGCTACTTCAGCGACGACCCCGCCCTTTTGGGCGGCATTGCTACCTTTGAAGATACCCCCGTAACCGTTATCGCGCAGGTGCGGGGCAGGGATATTGCCGAATTGCAGAAAGTCAACTTCGCCATGCCCCACCCCGAAGGTTACCGCAAGGCCCTGCGCCTGGCAAAGCAGGCGGAAAAATTCCGCCGCCCGGTGATCTGCTTTATCGACACGCCCGGCGCATTCTGCGGGGTCGGCGCGGAGGAACGGGGGCAGGGTGAAGCCATCGCTCGCAATCTCCACGAGTTTATGACGCTGCGTACCCCGGTTGTGTCGATCGTCCTCGGCGAAGGCGGTTCCGGCGGGGCGCTTGCCATTGGCGTTTGCGATGAACTTGCGATGCTGGAGAACGCCCTCTACTCGGTAATTTCCCCAAAGGGCTTCGCATCGATCCTCTGGAAAGACGGCGCACGGGAAAGGGAAGCCGCCGAAATGATAAAGATAACCGCCGCCGACCTGCGTACTTTCGGTATTTGCGATCATATTGTCGCCGAACCGGAAGGCGGCGCAGCAAAGGACATCAACCTTACCTCGGCGAATATCGCCGCCTGGCTGCGCGATTCACTGGGACGCCTGTCAAAAGAAAATTTTGACACCCTGCCGGATAAACGCTACCAGAAGTTCAGAAAAATGGGAGTGTATCAATAATCATTGTTTGGTGTTTTACATCTTATACGCTTTCTGAAAACAGGTTATACTATTACAGGGAAAACCGATGAAACTAAATCCTGTAAAAACACTGCTCCTTGAAATCGACGTACAAAACGATTTCTGCCCGGCATACAATGGAAATACCGACGGGGCGCTGGCTGTAGGGGACGGCTGTTCCGTCATTGCCCCGCTTAATGCGCTGGCTGCCGCCTGTGCTGCGGCGGGGGGAAGAGTCGCAGCTACGCAGGACTGGCATCCGACGGGGCATATTTCCTTCGCTTCCTCCCACACGGGCAAAAATCCCGGGGACATAATCGACCTTGCCGATGTAAAGGGGCAAGTGCTTTGGCCGGATCATTGCGTACAGGGAAGCCGGGGGGCGGCTTTTCATGATGACCTCGATCTAAAACCGCTGTGCCTGATTATCCGCAAGGGCTTTCGTGCGGGGCTGGATTCCTATTCGGCCTTTTTTGAAAATGATCGCAGTACCACTACCGGCCTTGAAGGCGCCATCAAGCAGATGAATATTGAGACAGTCATTATCGGAGGCCTGGCGACGGACTATTGTGTTTTTTACAGCGCGATGGACTGCAGAAGGCTGGGTTTCAATACGATTATCGCTTCTGACGCTGTTAGGGGTGTGGGTTATCCGCCCGGTTCGGTGGAAAAGGCAATCGCACAAATGAAGGCCGCCGGCATAGCCTTTGCCGATTCACGGGAACTCATGGAGAGGTTTTTCTGATGACAACCGGTTTGTCAGGCGGTGTTACTGCCGCCAGGTCTGCCCTGTTCACCGATTTTTATTCCCTTACGATGGCGCAGGGTTACTGGAAGCAGAATCCCGACCGCAGGGCGGTTTTTGAAATGTTTTTCCGGCGGCAGCCGTTCGGCGGCGGTTATGCGATCTTTGCCGGGCTGGGGACATTGCTGGAAAACCTCGCGGACTTTTCCTTTTCCGGTGACGACATTGCTTACCTGCAAAGCCTTGGAATTTTTGAAGAGGCGTTCACCGAATACCTCAGGGATTTTCGTTTTACCGGATCATTGTGGGCCGTGGACGAAGGATCGGTGGTTTTCCCGCTTGAACCGTTATTACGGATTGAAGGCAGCCTCATTGAATGTCAGATGATCGAAGGGTTGATCCTCAATACCATCAATTTTCAAAGCCTCATTGCCACCAAGGCGCGCCGCGTTTTGCTTGCCTCAGGAAAAGGATCGGTAATGGAATTCGGGCTGCGCCGGGCACAGGGAGCGGACGGTGCGCTGTCCGCATCAAGGGCGGCGTATATTGGCGGGGTGGTTGGAACTTCCAACACACTGGCGGCTAAAGCATTTGGCATACCTGCGCTGGGTACGATGGCGCACTCATGGATCATGTCTTTTTCCAGTGAGGAAGAAGCTTTTCAGGCTTACGCCGACCAATACCCTGACCAATCGGTTTTTCTCATTGATACCTACGATACCCTGAAAAGCGGAATTGTTAACGCCATCAAAACAGGAAAAAAACTCAGAAAACAGGGAAAAAATTTCGGAGTGCGCCTTGATTCGGGGGATATTCAATATCTTTCAACCGAAGTGAGAATAATGCTGGACAAGGCGGGATTAAAAGATGCCACCATAACCGTATCCAGCGATCTTGATGAATCGATTATTGATACCCTGGTGAAATCGGGCGTACCTGTTAATGTTTGGGGTGTGGGAACCAGAATGGTCACGGGCGGCAATGAAGCCGCGTTTACCGGCGTATACAAGATGGCGGCCTGCGAAGGCAGAGACGGTCTTATGACACCGGTGATGAAATTTTCGGATAACCCGGAAAAGACTACCAACCCCGGTCCGAAACAGGTATTCAGGGTTAAGGAAAAAGACGGCTCAGCGATTGCCGATGTTATGGCGCTGGATGCGTCTTCAACAGAAAGCGGCGGCGAAAAAGATACGCTTGTACCGGGCAGCCGCTGCAGATTCTGGCATCCGTCTGCGGATTACCGGTATTTCTACCATATTATCGAAGGGGAACCCGAGCCGCTTTTGAAAAAACACCTTGCATCGGGCAATCCCTGCCTGCCGCAGCCGTCCCTTGCCGATATTCGTGCGCATTGCGCCGCTGACCTTGAGAGTTTTGATTCTACCTACAAGCGGCTGTTGAATCCCCATGTGTACAAGGTGTCGATGACCGAAAAACTCCGCAACCTCAAGCTGGAACTGATTCGCAGCCACCTGGGCGATTTATAGCTTCTTCTCCCAATACCTCACGCGGAGAACGCCGAGGAATATCCATAATTTTCAAATTTTTCTTTTTCCTCCGTGTTCTTTGCGTCTTTGTGTGATGAATTTTGCGAAAATGTTAATTCGTAGATTCTTTTTTTGGTTTTCTTCTTCGCCGTTTTCGGCGTTTGCCGGATCCCTCCGGAACGCGGATTTCGGCTGTATCGCTTTCCTCTGCATCGGCATTCCGTCGGCCGGTTATGTCCATAACGTGCGACTTTTTTATGGTTATTCCGTGGGCGGCAAAGAAACGCCGAACCGCATAGCCAAGCTCATAGCGGGGAGGATTCATCGGAAGTACAAAACGCCTCGCCGCCGAATAACTTGATTTGTAGTTCTCGGTGGTACTCCTTCCCCAGTCGGCAATGTCCTCAAGGTAATCGTTGATCATCGCCCCCAGTGCTTTGCCGGGCAGGTTCTGGACACTGTCTGAAAGATGATCGCTTTCCTGATTCAACGCCGCCATGCTCCTGAGGTAACGGATGCGAAACGATTGATTTTCCTTCATCAACTTTGCCGCGTTGGGCTGGAGGTAGGAGTACAGTCCCATCTCGTCCAGAACTTCAACAATGCGCGCCGCCTGCGGCGAATGGATGATCTTGAAAATTTCCTCGGTCAGCCGGGAAGGTGAGACAGAAGTCAACAGTTCCGACTGCGATTTGATTTTCCATTTAAGAGACACCGGCAGGGAAAAGCCGGTGCTTGCGCTGTATTTGACCGCGCGTATCATTCGCACCGGATCATCCCTGAATATCGTTGCAAGGGGAATGATGGGTTTGACCCGTTTTGCCTGAATATCCTTCATGCCCCCGATATAATCCACAACAATCTGCTGCACCGGATCGTAAAACAGGGCATTCATCGTGAAATCGCGGCGGAGAACATCTTCCTTTATCGAACCAAAGGTATTGCTGGTAAGACCGTCCCTGAGCGAGCGGAATGTTGAGACTTCAAAAATTCGGGGGCCAAAATATACATGCACCAGTTTGAATCGTCTGCCGATTATCCGTGAGTTGCGAAATATTTTTTTTATTCGTGTGGGATTTGCTTCGCTGACTATGTCAAAATCTTTGGGCTTTTTTTTGAGGATCAAGTCCCGCACCGCGCCGCCGACGATATAGCTTTCGTAGCCGGAATCCCTGAGCCGTTTTACAATGCCCGCAGCTTCGCTGTCAACATCATTAAGGTTAATGCCGTGCTCATCGCGCGTATAGACAACCGCTCTTTTGACCAGCTTGCCGTTTTCTTCAGTGGAGTATCTATATCGCATAACGGGATGTCTATTCCTTTTCGGCTTTTTCCGCAGGTATGTGGCGCTGAATCCACGACAGCAGATTATCCATTACTTCATCGCGGTTGGTTTCGTTAAGTGTTTCGTGCCGCGCGCCGGGGTACAGTACAAATTCAAGATCGCCGATGCCAAGGGAACGGTAGGCGTTGACCAGCGCGGTAGGGCTTGCACCCATATAACCAACAGGATCGGCATTGCCGGAGAAAACATAAATCGGCAGATCCCTGCGGATTGGTTCCATTGCTCCGCTCTGGTGGATTTTGCACAGTCCGCTGATAAGGTCGCGGTAAAACCCGGAAGAACAGAGGTTGCCGCTGCACCTGTCGTTAACAAATTTATCCACTTCCGCCTCGTCCCGGGAAAGCCAGTCGAAGCTGGTACGGTTTGGCCGGAAAGGACGGTTGTAGGGGCCGTCCGCAATGGCTCGGGCAAAAGGGGATCCGTTGCGCTGACCGCAGATAGCCGCTAACAGAACCATCAGCAGCTTTCCGGCTTTCAATTTGAAGCTTCCTTCCGGCCCCCTTGAACCTGAAAGAACGCAGCCATCGACAGCCCCCTCGCCAAAATCTTTGGTTTCGATATAATTCTGCGCGATAAAGGAACCCCAGGAATGTCCCAAAAGAAAGAGGGGAGTGCCGGGGAATGTTTTGCGAATTTCCACATTGATCTCGAATGCATCGGCGGTGACCCGCCCAAAAGAGTCCCGGTCGGCGCAGTGCCCCAAAAGTCCGCCTCTACCGGGGTTGTTGGTGTCATTTTCCGCTGTCAGTCCATGTCCCCGCTGATCGGCGGCCCAGACGGCGATCCCTGCCGCGCATAGTTTTTCGGCCAGCCGCCGGTAGCGTTCTCCATGTTCAGACATACCGTGCAGGATATGCAGGACAGCAGCCGGCTGAGAATCGCTATCCTGCCGCCAGCGCCGTATATACAATTTGGTTCCATCGCTGCTCTCGAACCAAGTGTCTTGTTGAACCATAGGGCATTATAACATAATGGACATACTAAGCGAAGGGGGACAATATGGAAGAAGCCATATATCGCAGGCCAAGCTGGGACGAGTATTTTATGGAAGTGTGCGACGCCATTGCAAAGCGCGCAACATGCGACCGGGGGCGTTCAGGCTGCGTTATCGCCAAGGATAATCAGCTGCTCGTCACCGGTTATGTAGGCGCGCCGGCAGGTCTTCCCCACTGCGACGAGGCCGGACACCAGTTCAAACAGATGGTTCACGAAGACGGCAGCGTCACCACCCACTGCGTCCGCACCGTTCACGCCGAGCAGAACGCGATCTGCCAGGCGGCCAAGCGGGGCATTTCGATTAACGGCGCGACTCTCTATTGCCGCATGACCCCCTGCCGCACCTGCGCCATGCTGATCATCAACTGCGGCATTGCCCGCGTGGTATGCCAGCGCCGCTATCACGATTCCAGTGACTCCGAGGCGATGTTCGAGAAGGCCAGGATACTGCTGGAATATGTGCATGACGAGGTACAGCAGTACGATAAGCAGTAAAATTTTTTGGAATTTTTATCACGCCAAGGCGCAGAGACGCAGAGGACGCAAAGAAGGAAAAAAGTTAGTTATTCGAACTCCCAGAGTGTTTTTCAGAAGCGCTCTTATTATCCAAGCAACAACCCCTAATCCCTCTTCCCTCTTACTCTGCGTGCTTTGCGCCTCTGCGTGAAAACAGGGAATTCAGGTGTTGCCGAACACCACTGCGGTAAAGGTAAACAAAGTGGCGTCCGCGGCTTCGTATGACCTGGGGGGAAGCCCCGCCTTGACGCAGATGTAATCAAGGTATTCGCTCAGACTCCAGCCCTGTTCAACCGGCACCTGGGGCAGCAACACACCCGAGCGCCCCCCCCTGGTAAGGTACAGCCCGTGAACCCCAACTTTAACCTGCTTCGGGTCGGGGCAAACCGTCATGGGCGAAAGGGCGGATATTTCAATGTGGCACTGTTCCAGTTCGCCCGGCCGCAGCGGGGGAAAGCGGGGATCGCCAAAAGCCGCTTCCTGTGCCATAGTGCGTACCGTTTCCAAAAGGGACAGGTTTGCCGTCATCCTGCCGATACAGCCCCGCAGACTGCCATCTTTATGGAGGGTGACAAATGCCCCGCAAGGTTCCTGCAGCACTTTGCTTCTCGCCGTCTCCCCGCTGTGCACATAATGGGGCTGGCGGCCTTCCTGTTTCGAGGCGATGCTTTCGCGGGCATCAATAAGCAGGATTTTCTGCTCTTCAGGGCTGATGGAAAAACTCATGGGGTTAGTATACAGCGGTTAGCGGCCAGTGGAAAAGGCCGGAACGAAACAAAAAAGGTGACTGTCACCTACTTGACCGGGTTTGTACTTTTTGGTAAGGTAGAGCTGCTTTCGCGGGAATAGCTCAGTGGTAGAGCGCGACCTTGCCAAGGTCGATGTCGCGGGTCCGACTCCCGTTTCCCGCTGTAAGTCCCCCTTGTTGGGACTTGGGGTGCGCGGATTGAAGCATAATTTAGGATATACGAAACGCCCTTGAAATAGGGCGTTTTTTTGTTGGCAGTACTTGACATATTATTAATATATATTCATAATATAAGAAATACAACTATTTGGAAAAATGGGGGAAAGTTATATTTTTTAAAGCTCGTTATAAAACAAACTCTAAAACTGAATATCAGTCTTTATCCTCACATATGATCGAATCTGCAATGTATGTCGAGCTATTCGCTAAAAAAATAAATCTCCCTAAACCAGCTATCCTTACAGCCTTGGCCCATGATCTGGGAAAAAATTGTGAACCATGGCAGAAATACCTTGAGGATAGTCACAAAACTGGCAAGAAGAGTGAAAAAGAGGACCATGGTACAGCAGGTGGGCAATTCTTATATGAAACAATAACAAAGAGATTCGGCGAACCTGGTGAACTTGTGGCCCAACTTCTTGCTGCCTGTGTCATGTACCACCATGGATCTGGATTGCCGGATGTAATAAAACCTGATGGTACGGCGATATTGTATAAACGGCTTGAAAAACCTGATAAAGAAACCCATATGAATGAGGCTGTTCTAAATCTTGATGCATCGATAAAGCAGCAAATTGATGAAATTTTATCCGATGAAAATTTTATTGCTGGTACTGATAAATTGTTGCAAAATCTCGTGAAGTCAGAAATACGAGACGCTAAATATTTTAACCTGGGACTCACTGCCCGTTTTTTATCCAGTTGCCTCATTGACGCAGACAGAAGATCAAGCGCTCTGTTTGACAAAGGGATACCGGTTAAAAAAGAAGATGCTGTAGTAAGAGCTAATTGGAAAGGATTACAGGAGCGGCTAGAAAATCATCTTGCAGAATTTCCGGCTGAAGGAAAGTTAAACGATATACGCCGTGCGATCTCGGAACGTTGTGTTGAATTTGCGAATCGTAAAGACGGAATGTATACCCTAACCGCCGCTACAGGTGCTGGCAAAACACTGGCTTCATTGCGTTATGCTCTTGCCCATGCTGAATCTACCGGGAAGGATCATATTTTTGTCGTTGCACCTTATACGTCGATCCTGGACCAGAATGCAGATGTGATTCGAAATATTCTTGATCCAAAAGGAAAGAACGGTCAAATTGTGCTGGAACATCATTCAAATCTTGAATTGGGGGAAAGGACCGAACATTTTATTGATTCATCGGAAACCTGGAATGTGCCGATCATTATCACAACAATGGTACAATTTTTGGAAGCTCTTTTCGGTTCCGGAACACGAAAAATCAGACGGATGCATCAGCTGGCCAACTCGGTGATTATTTTTGATGAGGTACAGACCTTGCCGGTTTCCTGCACCTATCTTTTTACCTGGGCTATCAGGTATTTATGCCAAAGCGCTAATATATCCATTCTTCTTTGTACCGCAACTCAGCCTGGGCTTAACAGGCTCAAACCGGATTATGCCCTACCTTTATCTGCGGATGATGAAATTATACCCGATATTGCCCGGCACTTTGATGAACTAAAGCGGGTTGAGCTTATTGATAAAACCGACGACAAAGGATTGAGTTTGGATAAGGTTGATGAATTTATCGAAAGTATTGATGAAAAAAGCATTTTAACTGTGGTTAACACCAAGTCCCAGGCACGAATATTATTTACAAATTTATCAAAGAATCATCCCGATTGGCATGTCGTTCACCTGAGTGCAAATATGTGTCCCGCTCACCGACGAAGAGATATTTCACGGTTAAAAGAATATTTAAAAGAAAAGAAAAATAAATGTATTTGTATCAGCACCAGGCTTATTGAAGCGGGGGTAGATATTGATTTTGACAGTGCAATTCGCTTTTTGGCGGGTTTCGATTCAATAATTCAAACGGCCG